>Ga0265294_10003767_pt1 | contig 19199 bp, 18 predicted proteins | sample MunlanPumphouse3_FD_192504 | JGI IMG/M metagenome (GOLD analysis project Ga0265294, IMG submission 192504) | Groundwater microbial communities from a municipal landfill in Southern Ontario, Canada - Pumphouse #3 | ecosystem: Environmental > Aquatic > Deep subsurface > Groundwater | place...
ATGTAGACATCTAAAACCTTCTCTTCTTTGTTGTTGAACAACAAAGAAAGGAGTGATACTCCACAAATCATGGCATAACTATCAGAACTGGAATAAACAATATTCATTGTAAGAAATTTTCAATTCCTAACCTAAAAAATTGTCGTACTCTTCCATGAATTCTTTGAATGATGGAAGATTCTTGTCCTTATCAGCACGAATAACTTTATCCTTGCCGCCAATCTGATCAAGAGGCCATTTGACGTCAATATCAGGATCATCCCATTTAATGCCACCATCATATTCACCATAAAACTTCTCAGCACACTTATAGGAAACAATGGATTCCTCTAAAACCAGATAACCATGAGCAAAACCAGCCGGTACTAATAATTCAGTATGGTTATCCTCAGTAAGATCAAAGCCTAACCACTTCTTAAATGTAGGTGAGTCTTTCCTTAAATCAACAATGACATCATAGACATGTCCATGAACACATCGAACAAGCTTAGGCTGTTGCTTTACTCTCTGAAAATGAAGGGCTCTTACTACTCCCTTATGGGAATAGGTGTAGAAGACTTCAGCTAAATTATAATCAATGCCATTCTGCTCAAACATCTCCTTGGAGTAGTCCTTACAGAATCCTCCTCTAACATCAGGAGCATAAAAAGCAGTAATCTTATAGGCACCTTTTAACGGCAGTTTCTCAAAGTTCCATTTAGTCATGTTATTTCTCAATCTCCTTCAACCAAGCCATTGTTCTTCTAGTTCCTTCAGCAAAACTGACATCAGCTTTAAACCCACAGTCTTCCTCTATTTGCTTAGTAGAAAAAGTGTCCAGTGAAAGATTTGTACCAGTAAACGGAACATCCCCGAAATGAGGAGGATTGTCAGGGCAGTTTGCATTTGTCATTTCAAGAATAAACTCTTTCAAGGGTCTGGCATTGCCAGAACCAATGATATAGCCATTGTTAGCTTTGCCTTTAATGCCTAACAAATAGAAAGCTTTTGCAACATCATCAACATAAATAAAATCATAGTTTTGAGTTCCGGCCGTAAACTCAAGTCTTTCATGATGGATGATTTTTCTCATCGTAGTATTAATAAACCTAGGTGATGATTCACCTACACCATAAGCATTAGTGATATAGGCCCAAACAAGATCAATACCTAGATCATTGGCAATTGGTTTGCATAATTCATGAGCAAGTGTCTTACCTACACCATAGATATAAGACATGCCTGGCTTAGTGCCCTGAGCATACATGACAGCATGTACTTCATATTCCATAATGGAACCGGCAGCAACAAACTTCTTGCATCCAACCTTTTTAGCTTCTCTAAGACAATTCACGTTCCATAACGCATTCTGGGTCTGAACCTTTTCGTCCATACGGAGAGGACCAGCTGATCCAACCCAAGCATAATGATAAAAAACGTCATATGTTTCGCCGTAAATTAAATCAGTAAGTGAATCAATAGAATCTATCGACAACGAAAGAAATTCTATTCTTGAATCGTCAGGGATTCTAGATTCATTTCTAACCTTATCTATGCAAAGAACTTTTTCAGTTTCCTTGTGAGAAAGAAGCTCTTTAACTAAAGCGCTTCCTACAAATCCGCAGGCTCCGGTAACAATATATTTCATTATCTGATACCTCCAAAGAACTCAGAAATCTCTTTGTCCATCTCTTCCGGAATACTTTCCTTGCTATTTAGGTAGATTCTGGTCCATTCAACAATCATATCAATGCATTCATCAATATGCCATCTAGGCTTCCATCCGAATGTCTTCTTGATCTTAGAGTTGTCCAACTTAAGGAAAGCAGCTTCATGTGGGCCACCATCAGACTTATCAACCCACTTAAGACCATTACCCCAGGCTTTGCAGAACTTAGCTACCAAGTCTCCCGTATTGATGCAGTCACAGTCATCAGGACCGACATTGTAGTATCCCTGATACTTAATGTCGGAATACTGTTTCTCCACAATCTCAAGATAGACATAAAGAGGCTCCAGAACATGCTGATAAGGCCTTGTAGAGGAAGGATTGCGGATAATGATGTCCTTATGCTGCTCAATGGCTCTGACACAGTCAGGAATGATTCTGTCAGGAGCAAAGTCTCCTCCGCCAATCACATTGCCGGCTCTTGCAGTAGAGATAGCACATCGATGATCAGCAAAGAATGATTTCTTGTATGAATGAGTGACTAATTCTGAGCAGGACTTGGAATTAGAGTAGGGATCAAACCCATCCAACGGTTCATCCTCTCTGAAAGGATGATTAGGTACTTCATCATTCAGATAGACTTTGTCAGTAGTGACATTCAAGAAGCTTTTTACAGACGGAGTCTGTCTCACACACTCCAAAACATTGACAGTACCCATGACATTAGTCTCATAAGTGTATCTAGGTTCCTTATAGGAATCCCTGACAATCGGTTGAGCTGCCAAATGAAAGACACATTCCGGCTGATATTTGTCAAACGTCTCTTTCAGTTTCTTATAGTCTCTGATGTCTCCGACAACAGAGACCATCCTACTTTCGATGTCTGCCAATCCAAAAAGATTAGGCTCTGTGGGAGCCTTTAAAGCATAGCCAATGACTTTGGCTCCTGCCTTAATCAGAATACGGCATAACCAAGTTCCTTTAAATCCGGTATGACCAGTTACAAGTACGGTTTTGCCTTTATAGAAAGATAAATTAAGCATTGGCTTTTTTCTCAAATACTTTCCAGGGGCAGTCTCCGGTTTTATCAAGCTTTTCAAGATATTCTTTTTCTTTAATAGTATCCATACATTGCCAAAAACCATGATGAACATAAGCATTAAGCTGACCCATAGCCGATAGTTTGGCTAAAAGATCAACTTCAAGAATAGAAGTATCTCCTTGAATTAAATCAAGAGCCTTTGGATTCATAACCATAAAACCAATGTTTATTAAATCTCCATCAGAAACCGCTTTTTCTCTAAAGGATTTAACAGAGCCATCAGCACCAATATCAACTACACCTTTGCTTTGACCAAAATTATAAACAGATATAGTAGCAAGTTTGCCTGATTTTTTATGACATTCTAATAAAGCATTTAAGTCAACATCTCCTACAGCATCACCATAGGTAAGCATAAATGGTTCATCACCAATATACTTACGCGCCCGTAAGAGCCTTCCACCAGTTTGAGTAGAATACCCTGTATCAGCAATTGTAACTTGCCAATCATATTTATGAGAATTATAGACATGAACCTTTTCGTGATTGAAATCAAAAGTAACATCATTCATATATACATTAAAATTAGCAAAATATTCTTTGATAATTTGCTGTTTATAGCCAGCACATAAAACAAAGTCCTTAAAGCCTTGGGCTGCATAAATTTTCATTATGTGAACTAAAATTGGATAATTGCCAATTTCTATCATTGGTTTAGGTTTAAGACGAGATTCTTCTGATATTCTAGTTCCAAATCCCCCGGCTAAAATAACAGTTTTCATACAAATTATTCTCCTGTATGATCCGTAAAAACAAAGCAAATACCTTTGAATAAAATTTCCATGTCCAAAGCAGCTGATCTATTTTCAATATACTGAAGATCTAAATCAACCCATTCATCAAAAGACAACTTATTCCTATTATGTTGTATCTGCCAATAACATAATAGTCCGCCTTTAACATCCAATCTATGCAATGCTTTAGTTCCATAAGTCTCAACTTCTTCGGGTATAGGAGGTCTAGGGCCAATAACAGATAAGTTACCAACAAACACATCGAGAATCTGAGGTAACTCATCTAAAGAGGTTCTTCTTAAAAACTTACCAAACTTAGTAATACGAGGATCATCCTTAATCTTAAAAGCCGGACCATCAGCTTCATTAAGACCTTTCTTAATTAGATCCTGTTTCAGCTTATCAGCATTAGGTACCATGGATCTGATCTTATGAAACTTAAATTTCTTACCGCCTTTTCCGATTCTAACAGAAGTATAAATCGGGTTATGGCCATCCTCACAGAATTTAATAAACATCAAAAGAAGAATAACCCATCCAAACAGAATCAGGAATAGCGAAGAAGAAACAATATCAAATAGTCGCTTAAAGAAGAGGTATCCTTTACCTCCCTTAGCGACTATTTGATCATTGTTCTTTTGAACTCTTGTGTCTTCCATATCAGGTTTAGGGTAATCAATATGGTTTATAGGTGCAGTAGATAAGATAAATCCACTCGTGTCATTACTTGTCTCTGGCATAAAGCATCCCCCCAATTACCCCCATCCGATTTCAATCACCGAAAGTTTTCATTAAAAGCAATAGAATTATATTCCTTATGCTATCACTTAATGCAGGTGTCTATACATAATATTACTATTTTTATCGATAAACAAGCGAGAAATTTCTTGGAAGCGGTTTATTTATCAAATTTTCGCGTAGTTATTTTAAAAAAGAAATTATTAAAGTATTAATATATTAAGAAAATGTTTCTAAAATTTGCAATTCTTATTGCTATTTTTTTATATGAGTATCAGGCTTTTATCCACCTTTGGAAGAATATATATAAACCATTTTTATATATATTATTTTCTAATCTTCAATTTGCTCAATAGGTATGCTTTTTACAAAAGTCGCGACTTGGAGATAAAAACAAACAAGCACCCATCTTGAATAGATTAAAAGACCAATATTAATTGTTTGTTTTTATCTCCTGTAATGGTAGAATACTTCTAACGTTTTCTAAACGATGGCTTAATTAAACTTTATAGAGGGTAATATGGAAGAAAAAACAGAAAGCCGTTCTCTAAATCAGACTGACAATGAAAGTGTTGATGATGGTAACGAAGGTGGTGTCACCTTTGGTGACATCATGAGAATGATAGGAAAGCATTGGATAGGATTAATTGCTTTTATCATTGTTTCAGTGATCGGTGGAGCTATCTATACCTTCGGATTTGAAAAACCAGTTTGGACATCCACAGGATCAGTCATCATCTTAGCAGACAACAATACTTCCAGCGATGACACAACCACTGACTCTAGTTTAAATAGCACTAACTTAAACTTGTCTTTAGCCTTAGTACCATCAATCGTTGATTTCATGAATGCCGGTGATGTCATCACAGATACCGCAACCACTATCAACACCAAATATAGCACCTCCTATAGTTACGATAAGATGAATGATATGGTCACCGTAGCCTCTAGAACCTACACCAGCACTGAAAAGTCTTTATTCATCGATATCAGTGCTTCCTCCTCTAGCAAAGATCTCTCCCAGGATATTGCTAACGCCGTCATTGATAATGCTATTTCCTTATCAAATGATACCAGCAAAAAATATTATCTAGCCTTCGGTGGAAGAATCGTCATTTCCACTACTGCTGGCACTCCTAAAAATACCGCTATCTCCAAAGCCAAAGTTCTCTTAATTGCTTTTGCTGTTGGATTAGTGTTAGGAATCCTCTATGGCATCATCTTCGAATTATGTGATACCAGAGTCAAGAACTCCAGAGACATTGAATTTGCTTCCGGTATCAAAGTCATTGGTGTCATTCCTGATTTCAGCAAAGATGAAGGAGCCATGCATCCAACTAGAGGCATAGACTCAACGATCACAGAGGGCAAGTAAAATGAATTCCTTAATTAAAAGACGTGAGCATGAAGAATCCTTAATGATCACTAACTTCAGTTCCGTTACCGCTGAAGCCATTCAGAAGCTGCAAACTAACATTCAATTTGCCGGCTTAGATACACCCCTCAAAGTAATCGGCATTACCTCCTCAGTCGAATCAGAAGGCAAATCCACCTTAACCGCAAACTTAGCAAACACCTATGCCTTCAGAGGCGCCAAAGTCTTAATCATCAATCTAGACATAAGAAGACCGACCATCCATCATTTCTATGATGTACCAAACAAAATCGGTATCACCGATTATGTTGCCAGCAACGACATCACTGTTGAACAATTAGTCGTTCATCTAAAGAACGGAGTTGATCTAATCAATGCCGGAACAAGAACCCCTTATTCAACCAAAGTCTTAGCCAGCAAGAAGATTCCGGAATTAATTGAAAAATTAAAACCTGATTACGACTATATCTTAGTCGATACCGCTCCTGTCCTATTAGTCACTGATGCCATGATCTGCTCCCACTACATTGACGGCTTCTTAGTCGTCTGCACTCAGGGTTACACGAAGAAAAAGGAATTAGCTAACTGCATCAATTCCATGAAGAACAACAATGTCAACATCATCGGTGTTGTTATGACTGAAGTCAAAGATTTCTCCCAGGTTGGCTCTGGAAAAGAAGCTTACCATTACTATTACGGTACTGGCAGTAAGAGCAAGAAGTAGAATTTAAGGCAATCAAAATGATAGTCACTAGCTTCAGCTAGTGACTATTTTTGTTGTTTTCTTATTTCGTTTCAGCTGTAACCAACTTCTTTTTCTTGGATTGTGTATATTTAATAATCAGAATAATGATAACTAAGGCCACAATAGCTAAAGCATAACCAGCTGTATCAATACCGACATCCTTCATAGATGGGCCTCTTCCTTTAGCAGTCATCTGACATAATTCCGAGATTCCGGCTAAAGAGAAACCATATGCTAAGTTAACAAGAGAAACATAAAGAAGCTGAAGCTTCTTCTTTTTGAAGAAGACATCATAACTGAATAACATTCCAAAGACACCAGTAACCATAAACAAAGAGAAGTGACCAATAATCTTTCTCGTCCAGTAGTTTATATTATCAAATGTTTCACCATCCACTGAAGTAATAGAAACAGTAGCGGTATCAGCTATCGTTTGATCTTCCTTCCAAGAAGCCGTAATCAGCACATTGCCTTTCTTATATCCAACTAATAACCCATTATCATCAATAGAAGCAATACTGGTATCCGAAGAAGAAAAAAGAACTTCCTTATTAGTGACAGGAAGAGAAGAATCAGAAGAAAGAGTATACTTCACATTCAAAGTCTTACCATACTGTAAAGAAGCTTCACTTAAAGTAATCTTTGTAGCCTTCACTTCCAAGACATTTAAAGTAATAGAGGTATTCAATTCCGGATTAGCTAAAGAAGAAACCACCACAGTCGAAGATCCGGCTTTTAAGCCTATCAGGGATTCTCCCTGATAGGTTAAAGTCGTATCATCCGTGTCTACTTTTACATTTCTATCAGTAGCATTAGCATTAAACGTCATATTAAGTGGTCTGTTCTCACCGATATATAAATCAGTAGAACCGGAATAATTTAGGCTTGTAGTAGCGATTAAGGTGCCATCTATGACACTTAAAGGCACTTGATTGCTAATGACACTGTTGTTTTCTTTACTGGCTGCCTGAATGATTGTAGTTCCTGTATTCTTCGTATAGATAAAACCATCTTCATCAATGGTCGCTACATTAGTATCCGAAGAAAAAAAAGAAAGCAGATTATAGGGAGTCTCATTCAAATTAGATGTGACAGTTGATTTAACACTCATTCCCTTAATAACACCCTCAAACTGAGATAGACCTAAAGAAAGAGAAGTCAAAGGCTCACTTGAAATTGAAACTATAAGAGATGAAGAAAGAGAACTGTCACTTAAAGAAGTAGCAGTTAACGTTACTTCTCCAGCTTTTAAGCCAGTTAGCTTGCCATCGCTTGATAATGAAACCGCTTCCTTATCACCACTAATTCCATAGGTGACACGCTTATCAGTCGTATTCTCAGGTGAAAATAACGACTGATAAGTATTGGTTTCACCAATATAAAGAGTCTTTTCTCCTTCAAGAGAGACGCTAGTTGGGGAGACAACTTCAGCACTAGTCGGGCCCCGATCAAATAGCCAAGCCAAAACTTTGCTTTGCGAAGAAGAGCCAGAAGAAGGAATACAGGCTTCGATAATAATCACTAAAGAAAAGAAGATGAACAAGGAGAGAAAAATTCTGTCTTTTGCTTTCATGTTAATATTTTTTATTTCGACTAGAATAAGTATACTATTTAAAGAAACTAAATATGACTAAAATAATTTTCATCTGTGAAGGCAACATCTGCCGTTCGCCTATGGCTGAGTTCATCTTTAAGAATATGTTAGATGAAGCCAATATGGCTTCAGACTTTGATGTTACCTCTAGAGCCACAATTCTCGATACCAATGGACAAGACTTCTATTCCAAAGCTAAAGAACAACTGATTAAACACCAGATTCCTTTTACCGATCATCTTGCCAGCCAGATCACCATCCAGGAATTCCGAAATGCCGATTACATAATCGGCATGGAGAACTATAATCTGGTTCTTCTTAAAAGAGCAATCTTCATCCGGGATGAAAGCAAGCTTCACTGCTTATTAGACTTTACGGATACTAAAAGAGATATCTCTGATCCTTATTACACCAGAGACTTTGATAAAGCCTACGAAGATATCAGTTATGGCTGTGAAGGACTGCTAAAGTACTTCAAGGAAAAGAAATAAAGATTACAATAAGCACATTTTTCGTACAATCATACAATATCTATAGTAATATATTATTAAAATTGTAAATTAAAGTGATATTTTCACATTATCTCACAGTTTTTGTTTACATTCAAATAAATTTTCGTTAAACTAGAAAGACTGAGAGGTAAGATTATGCTAGTATCATTCAAGATAAAGAATTTCAAATCCTTCAAAGATGAGAATCAATTAAATCTTACAGCTGGAAGCACAAGGCAAAAGCAGGAAAGAATTCAGCAATTCAATTATTTGGATGTGTTGAAATTTTCAGCCATTTTCGGAGCTAACGCTTCCGGAAAATCCAATATAGTCACCGCTCTAGCCATCATGCGTTATTTGGTATTAAGAAACAAGCTTCCTTTGGATTCATTAAATGAATTCTATCGTTTAGATGACTCCTGTTCTAAAGAGCCAACCTATTTTGAAGTGATCATTACTATAGACAATAAAATTTATGATTATGGTTTTGAAGTATCGTTGGTCAATAATAATTATTCTTCTGAATGGCTGATAGAACTGAAATACAATCGAGATCATCAAATCAAAGAAAATATCATCTTCGAAAAAGAAAAAGGGAAAATCAAATTCCCACTTCTTCCCAAAGAAAACAAAGAAAAACAAAACAGAATCAATGTCTATAAAGAAGACATTGAAGCTGATCCGAATGTTTTGTTTTTAAACAAACTTTGTACTACAAATGATCTTTTATTCGTTGATCCAAATGATGAACTTATCGTAATTAAGAAAGTCTTTAATTGGTTCAATTCAAATTTAGCTGTCATTTCCCCAAACTTGCCTTTCACAGCTCCAGAATACATCACTGATGCCCCCAAGTTGCATTCTGTTGTTAACCTCTTAAAATCTTTTGATACCGGAATCCAAGATGTACAAGAAGTAAATGTTAAGGAAGAAGATTTTAGAAGAAGAGTCTCATCTGAATTGGATGTTGATAAAATCAAAGAACAAATGGCAAAACAAAAAAGCCTTCAACTGCTTTCAAAGAAGATTGATGGCATTTCTTTAATGCTCAGGAACAATTCCAATTATTGGACAATCTGTTTAGATAAAAACAACGAATTCAAATTTCTTAATTTGGTATTCTATCATGACAAAGAAAACAAATACCCATTTACTCTACAGGATGAATCCGATGGAACTTTACGAATATTTGATTTAGCAGAAGTGTTATTAGCAAATCCTGATAACAAAGTCTTTATCATTGATGAATTAGATCGCTGCCTGCATCCATCTCTGACACTACAATTCATAAGGCTGTTCTTAAAAGAAGCTTCTTGCCCTACATTTACTAACCAATTAATAGTAACAACTCATGAGTCTCGCTTAATGGATTTAGATATTTTAAGAAGAGATGAAATTTGGTTCACTAAAAAAGACAAAGGAATTTCTTCTCTTTACAGTCTTGAAGACTATAATGAGCGCTTCGATAAAGTAATAGACAAAGCTTACCTAAACGGCCGCTATGGCGGCATTCCTGTTTTTGATTCAGTATTTTTACCGGAGTGCTTAAAGAAATGAGAATAAAGCCCTCCCTCGAAAGAAAAAAGATAAAAAAAGAGCCTTTGTCAAAAACTCTCCTATTAATGGAAGGCACTAAAACAGAGCCTAGATATTTTGATACCTTTTTCCGTACTAATCAAACTCAAAACACTAACATCTTTTTCTTTTACAAAGAGAAAGAAGAAGTGGGATTATCTAATCCGAAATTACTGTTAACTTATTTGCTAGATCTAAAAGCAGGGGACAATATTTCTTTGACTTATTACACAGCACGAGAAAATTTATTGAACTACTTTAAATCAAATATAGATTGCGGTTTAGATGCAAAGATTTTTTATCTAAGATATCAAACATCGGTTCAAAAAAAGGGATTAAAATTAGAAGATGAAGTTGATACAACTATCCTTAAGAAAATATTAGAGGAACTAAAAGACCTTTTCTTTAAAGGTGAATTATTAACTAACAATGAATCCCTTTTCTCCGAATTACCTGAAATGTTTTCTAGTATTACCTATGATTCAGAAATAGATAAGCTTGTCCTTATTGTCGATAGAGATCAAGATAGTTTTACAGAGTCACAATATGACCAAGTACTAAATAGCTGTAAGAAGCATCATTTCACTTTCTTAGTTACCAACCCATGCTTCGAATTCTTCTTAGCTTTGCACCTAGATAATTGTCAAAGCATTTCAAAAGAAAAGCTACTCGAAAACAAAGTGACCTCAAAACACACATATGCATATAACATGCTTAAAAAATTAGATCCGGATTATGAAAAAGAAAAATATGATGCTTCAAAATATGTAAGTAAATTTTTAGAGGCCTATTCTAACTCATTACTTTATGAAACCAATAATGAAAAATTAAAATACCAAATTGGATCCAGCATTCCACAATGGCTGAATTCTCTTATTCATAATAACTAGGAATTGCAATTGCCGAAAGAGTACCTTTCTATCATCACACTTTTTTCTATTAAAATGTTTTACGGATACTAAAAGAGATATCTCCGATCCTTATTACACCAGAGACTTTGATAAAGCCTACGAAGATATCAGTTATGGCTGTGAAGGACTGTTGAAGTACTTCAAGAATAAGAAATAGAATGATTTATAATCTTTTGAATTTGCTTTTTTGTATGTTGATAATTGACTATAGAAATGGTATAAAGGTATTGAAAGAATCTATTTAGCTATGAAAAGCATATTTAAATTAATCAGTATTGAGCTAAACGGCATTAAAAATGTCGAATTTGGAAAACTAGTTTTTCAGGAGTCATATATTAAAGACCCAGAAAAGAACCAATGTGGAGTAACTGGAATTTATGGCCAAAACGGTTCCGGAAAAACAGCAGCAATAGATACTTTTTCTCTTTTAAAAAGCTTAGCTTTACAGATACCATTGAATTCAAATAGTGCTTTCTCTTGTTTGATCAATCGTAAAATAAAAAAAGGCTTTGTTAATTATTGCTTTGAAGAAAAAAATGATTCTGTTATCTATAACATAAATTACCAAGTTAACATTGAAGCTGTCGGAGATACTTTCAAATTACAAATCAATGAAGAGGCACTCGAAGTTATAAGATATGATATTGTTTCTTCCAAAAAAACACGATTGCCAAAAATTGACATAACCTATGGCAAAGAAGACAAGAATAATATTATTTCTTCCGCGTCTTCTTTAAGTGCCTCCCAGCTATTTGATAGTAAAAGTACAGATTATGTTTTCTTATTAGCAAATTTAATTGCGGCTAAAACTAATGTTTTCAATCAGTGCAAAAGTTTTTTGTTTTCTGATTACTTAAGCAAGCTTCTAAATCAGTCAAAAGATACTAACGTGAAAGAGTTATCTATTGTTTTGTCTTCGCTAAAAAACCAAATTCAAAATAAATTAGCTATCTACACCACTATAGATGATTCAGTTTCTAATATGGGAATCGCAGAATTGATGGCCGATAATGAATCACAACCATCAGAAAATGGAATTTTATCTTTAGCACTGCCAAATTATTGTCCGTTTGAGGTTCCAGAAAAGAAATACGATGCATTAAAAAGATTGATAAAGAAAATAAATATGGTTATTCCTTCTTTTGTTCCTGGATTCAAAGCAGACTTAAACAATTTGGGTTCTACTGTCATTAGTAAAACTAAAGAAACCGGCTATAAAGTAGAGCTTATGAGTGTAGTCGATGGCATTAAAATACCTATGTCTGCTGAAAGCGGCGGTATTAAAAAACTCATCAGTATCTGTATCGGTATGATTCACATGTACAATGATCCATCATTTTGGTTAATTGTTGATGAATTCGATTCCGGAGTATTTGAGTACTTGTTAGGTCAGGCTTTAAAGATTTTAAGTGAGGAAGGATTAGGTCAATTGATTTTCACTTGCCATAATTGCCGACCATTGGAAATATTAGACAAGAAATCAATTTACTTCTCCACAACTAATCCCAAGAACCGCTATATTCACTTAATCAATGTTAAAGAATCAAATAACATTCGAGATTACTATATACGAGCTATCCAAATCGGTGGCCAGAAAGAAGAACTATATAAAGAGACAAATGACGGAGAAATCAGCCACGCTTTAAGAGAATCAGGAAAAATATTAGATGTCCTCACTAACTAAAACCAAAAAGGTTTTTCTTCTTATAGTGGAAGGACCGTCAGATAAAACCACATTTGAAAATGCAATCCTACAGTTTTTTCAAATAAACAACAAAAGTTCCTCTGTAAAATGTGATATTATCCACGGAGATATAGCTTGCAAAGATAAGAACAAAAAGCCAATCACTGAAACAATAGCCCTTAAAACAGTAGGCAATGAAATTAAAGGTTTCCTACAAACAAATCATTTACAGCCAAAAGATTTAATTGCAGTGGCTCAAATATGTGACTTGGATGCATGCTTTGCTGATGAAAAAAGCTATAAAGAAAGCCAAGATATCAAAACAAGATATGATCCTTCAACACAAACCATCAATCGGGACAACATATTTGCTCTTTTTACCATAAGAGACCAAAAAAGAAGAAACCTTTTACGTCTATCTAGCAAAGGTTGTTTCAATATATCAAAATCAAGCATTCCTTATCGACTGTTTTATTTAGGAATTGATTTAGAATACGCTTTTTATAAGCGTCTCTCATGCACAGATGAGGAAAAAAGAAGCCTGTCTTCTGACTTTGATAGCAAAGTCTATAAAAACAAAAGTTTCTTTATTAATACAATTAAGAGCATCAATTCTATTGGTAATGATTATTCTTCTTCTTGGAATCCAATCTTGCTTGCTCAGAATACCTTTAATCAAATCACTAACCTACAATACTTATTGGATTGGATAATGAATATAAAAATCTAATTTTATTCATTAACCAACTTTAATATCAATACAAGAATGGAGGTAAGAAGAAGCTTCTATTAGCTTCTCTTGTTCATTAGAAGAAAGCCTGACTTCCTTAATACCTTCAATACCGTTCTTACCAATAAAACAAGGAAGACTTAAATAAGTATCTTTAATACCATAAACATCATCTACATAATTAGAAACAGGTAAAACGATCTTTTCATCATTTTGAATCGCTTTAATAATTCTAGCAACACTGTTTGCGACACCATAGTAAGTAGCACCCTTCTTTTCAATGATGGAGTACCCATATCTGTTTACTTGCTTTTCAATCCCATCAATGAAGTCTTTGACTTCATTGATCTTTTTCTTTTCTAAATAAGAAAGAAGAGGTTCTCCTTTAACAGTAGTTAAAGAACTAGCAATGAATTGATGGGAACCATGTTCACCTAGAATCATAGTTTTGACTTCATTTGGTAAGACTTTTAATTCCTTAGCCAATACCAATTCAGCTCTGGCTGAATCCAATAATGTACCGGTTCCTATAACTTGATTGCTTTTAAGACCTGATAACTTATAAGCATAGTAAGACATAACATCCAAAGGATTAGAAGCCACTATTATAAAACCTTGATAATTTCTCTCTTTAATCTGAGAAGCAATACTAGTCATAATCTTAAGACAAGAAGTTAGTCCTGCCATTCTTCCTTGAGAAACACCTAAACTTTGGCTAAGACCAGCCGTAATGACGATAGCCTTTGAATCAAGAATATCATCATAAGTGCCTTCCTTAATGCTTCTATTTGAATCTAAGATACAACTAGCATCACTTAGATCCATTACCTCACCAGTAACTAAATCCTTGTTCAGATCAATCAAAGCAATCTCTTCAGCAAGTCCTTGATTCAACAGAGAAGAACAGACACTGCTTCCAACATGTCCGGCACCAATGACGGTTATCTTGTTCATATAGATTATGTTCCTTTAATCTTATTCTTTATCAGCGGTATTACTTTACCTTATATTCCTTTTGGTTTCCTATAAAAAATCCTTTTTTCTTCTTTTTAGAAATAACTACTGCTTAAACCCAATATTAAGTGAGAGACTTCATTTTGAATATAAATGAAACCATTCAAAAAAAATTCATGTTCGTTAATAAGAGGAGAATAAAGATGATAGTAACCAGTATGTTTAACTGCACGTTTTGTAATTACTTATCTAATTTAAATGCACGTTTTGTATTTTCACCTTTATTTTATCTGCACGTTTTGTATTTTTTTATAAATTAAATAGTTAAGAGCGACCATATTTCAAAATCATTTAACATATTAGTTAATCGTACTCATTTATGCTTTACTCTGAATATTTGCTGTTCAAACCCAATATTAAGTGAGAGACATAACTCTCATCATTGTAAGGAGTGATCAACTTTATGATGAACTACTTTCTTTCTTTACAGTTGGGGACAACACTGTGCATGAAGATAATCCCTTATTTATTCTCTAAAAGGGGAGGCTAAACCCTGGTGAGCGAAATCATCACCATCATGGTTGTCCTTTTATTACTGATCATAGTAATAAAGGACAAACATGATACCAACAAAAAAGACTAGCCACTAGGCTAGCCCAAGCCATGCACAGGAGTTCCCCAACTCCTTTACACTATTAGTATTCTAATAAAATACAAGATACTTTTCAAGTTCAGGTATCAGCATTGACTAATAACCGCTTACTACCTTGGTTTAGTTGATAAACACTGCATTAATAAGTACTTTTAGCTATACTAGATAAGACTTATGAGAAAACTTAATTTTGAAATACGCTGGATCTGTTTAGTAGCTGTCTTCATGGCATTGACAGTTGTCTTAAGTTCCTTTGGAATACCTGTTCCAGGAGGACACTTCTATTTCAATGATGTCGTCATCTGCTTAGCCAGTCTTTTTCTAGATCCTTTAGGAGCATTTCTAGTAGGAGGAATAGGAGCCTTCTTAGGAGATTTCTTTTTCTATCCCGCCCCCATGTTTGTTTCCTTAATAACACATGGACTGCAAGCAATCACAATTTCTCTCTTCTCTAATTATGTCTTAAAGAAGAAACCGGTTCTATCGGCAATCTTAGGATGCATCATTGGATCATTAATAGAAGTATTAGGCTACTCCTTAGGAAGAGCCTTCATCTACAGTACTCCAGAATATGCTCTCTTAAAGCTTCCCTTTCAGTTCTTACAAGCCGGTTTAGGTTCTTTTATTGCTCTCATGTTAGGATTCAAAGGTCATTTTGTTCGAGTAGGAAGGAACTTCCTAAGCCTACAAAGAAACCAATAAACTGAAAAAGATAAATGATATTCCTTATCTAAGAAATCTTAGTCTAAGATTGTTTAAATAAGAAAAAATAGAGGATTCATCCCATTTTCCATTAGAATTAATAGCTATTAAGTCTTTCTTAATTTAAAATATTACACAAGAGGGAACAATCATGGTTAGTTATATCAAAAAGTACTTTGATACTTTAAAGATAAAGTATGCAAGTGAGCCTGAATATCTGCAGGCAGCTGAAGAGATTCTTTTATCTTTATCACCCTATATTGAAAAACATCCGGAATTTGAAAAAGAGAAACTAATCGAAAGATTCCTGAATCCCGAAAGAATCATCATGTTTAGAGTATCCTGGGTAGATCATAACGGAAACGTCAATATCAATAATGGTTACCGAGTCCAGTACAATTCCGCTATTGGACCATATAAAGGCGGATTAAGATTCCATCCTTCAGTTAACCTCTCAATCTTAAAGTTCCTCGGATTAGAGCAGACACTGAAGAACTCCTTAACCGGACTTCCAATGGGTGGCGGCAAAGGTGGATCCGACTTTGATCCTAAAGGTAAGACTGACTATGATGTCATGTCTTTCTGCCAAGCCTTCATGACGGAATTATATAAATATATCGGTGAGAACACCGATATACCAGCCGGTGATATCGGAGTAGGCGGAAGAGAAATCGGCTACCTATACGGACAGTATAAGAGAATCAGAACCCAGAATACCGGTGTCTTAACCGGTAAAGGACTCTCCTATGGCGGTTCCTTAGCTAGAAAAGAAGCAACTGGCTTTGGCTTATGCTACTTTGCTCAGGCTGCTTTGAAATCCTTACTGAAGACGGACTTCAAAGACAAGAAAGTCGTCATCTCCGGAAGCGGAAATGTTGCTATCTACGCCGCCAGTAAAGCAACGGAGTTAGGTGGCAAAGTTATTGCCATGTCTGATTCTGATAGTTACATCTATGATCAGAACGGTATCGACTTAAAAGCCATCAAAGAAATCAAAGAAGTAAAGAGAGGAAGAATCAAAGACTATCTCTCTTATCATCCAAAAGCCGTCTTCAATCCACAGCATTCCGACATCTGGACCCTCAAATGCGATATCGCTCTTCCCTGTGCCACTCAGAATGAAATCAATCTCACCAGTGCAAAAGCCTTAGTCAGCAACGGAGTTAAAGCCGTCTTTGAAGGAGCCAATATGCCCTCGACCTTAGAAGCCAGCGAATACTTCCTAAAGAACCATTTAGTCTATGGGCCATCCAAAGCCTGTAATGCCGGAGGAGTAGCAGTCTCCGGATTAGAAATGTCTCAGAATTCTGAAAGACTATCCTGGACCTTTGACGAAGTAGATGAGAAGCTCAAAGCCATTATGAACAATATCTTCAATTCAATTCATATCACGGCTATGGAATATGGGGATGAATTCGACTTAGTGAAAGGTGCTAACATAGCCGGCTTTGAAAAAGTTGCTAATGCTATGATGGCTCAAGGAATAATCTAAATGACACAACAGAATGACTGCATACTGATGCTTAATCACCTAGCTCAGGAAAAGAAGAAGAAAGGTGAGAAGGTTACTAATGGTACAATTGGCATGATGTATCTGGACGATGGAAGTCTTCCTATCTATCCTTCCATCCGTTCCACTCTTGCTAAACATGTTCAGGATGAAGATTTGATTTATTCATCCGTAGCCGGAGAAGAAGACTACCGTCATTTATTGATCAACTGGTTCTGGGGTGATCACTTTGAAGAAGCCTTAACTACCAAGAACATGAAAGTCATCTCCACTTTAGGAGGAACCGGAGCCGTCTCCATTGCTATCAGAGAATCAACCTTAAAGAACGGACTGCTTTTATTGCCATCTTTAGCTTGGCCTAATTATCAGACCATGGCTAACTGCAATAAAGCCCCCTTTGTCTTCTACGATAACTTCAATGAGAAGAATGAATTCAATATCGAAGGAATCAAAGAACTGATTGAGAAAGCCATTGGCAAATATACCTGTGTCAGCTTAATAATCAATGATCCTTGCCAGAATCCGACTGGATTCTGTATGAGTAAGAAAGAATGGTCTGATCTAGTAGAGTTACTAAACGAATACACTAAAAAGATCAGTATCTCTTTAATCTTTGATGTTGCCTACATTGATTTTGCTGATGACATCTCAAGAAAATACATCGCTGACAGTGTTAAAACCTTAGATAAAAGCATTACTTCCTATATCTGTATGTCTTTCTCAAAGACCTTCTCCTTCTATGGCTTAAGAATAGGAGCTTTAGCTATCTATTCCAAAGATAAGAAGGCTGTTGAAGAAGAAGACTTAGACTGCAGAATGTTAGCCCGCTCTTATTGGTCGACACCCAATCACATGGCTATGAACTCCGTCTCTGATTTGCTGCATGATGAAGCAAGCGTCAAAATCTTAAGGGATGACATCAGAAAGAATAAAGAATTAGTTTTGAAGAGATCCAAGATCTTCTTAAAGGAAGCTAAGGAAAACGGTTTGTCCTGGTATCCATACGGAGCTGGTTTCTTTGTCTCCGTGAAAGTCAAATATGCCAACAAAGTCGCCGATAACTTAGCCAAGAAGAATGTCTTCATTGCCCCTATCCGAGATGACGTCTTACGTGTAGCTATCTGCTGCATGCCAACCGATCAGGTATATGGAGTTGCTAAACTAATCAAAGATGCTCAATGATCTAGACTATTCGATTGGTGTTGATATTGGTGGAACCAATATCAAGTTCGGTTTAGTCGATAAGACAGGTAAGATTATTAAGAAACAATCCTATCCTTTTAATAAAGAAGTTGCTTCTAACGAAGTAATAATTGATTTAGGTAAGAGAATCAATGAATTTTTAAGTGCCAACAAGATTGCTAAAGATAATATCAAAGGAATTGGCATTGGCTGTCCTGGTTCTATTGATTCAACTCTAGGAATCTGTGATTACTCCAATAACATCAAATTCAAGAATGTTCATTTAGTTGATATCATACAAAAGATAACCGGCATAAAGGCAAAGGCCAGCAATGACGCAAATGTGGCCTGTCTTGGTGAAGCTAGGTTTGGTGCCTACAAAGACTTTCAAAACATCGTCTTCCTGACCCTAGGTACTGGAATAGGCGGCGGATTAGTCTTAAATGGATTGCTCTACGAAGGCAAAGACGGAAAAGGAGCTGAACTTGGTCATTCCCTTTTAAAGATCAACGGACGTAAATGCACCTGTGGCAGAAGAGGGTGCCTTGAAGCCTATGCTAGTGCAACCGCCTTAATCAAAGATGCTAAAAGCAGTATGAGAAAACATCCAGATTCTTTACTATGGAAACTGGTTTCCAATGATATATCTAAAGTAGAGGCTAAAACAGTTTTCGATGCCTATCAAAAGAAAGATCCTACAGCTACTGATTTAATTAATTAGAACTTTCCCAGTCCGATAGACTATAGAGCCTGTTTTCTGGGTCTTCCGCTCTTCCTCTTCGGCCGCGGCCCGTCCCCGGGAAGAAGGCCCAGTTTCTTCAGCCTCTCCTCCTCGGCCGGGTTGATTCTGACAAGTTTCCACTCATCTCCGA
>Ga0265294_10003768_pt1 | contig 19195 bp, 19 predicted proteins | sample MunlanPumphouse3_FD_192504 | JGI IMG/M metagenome (GOLD analysis project Ga0265294, IMG submission 192504) | Groundwater microbial communities from a municipal landfill in Southern Ontario, Canada - Pumphouse #3 | ecosystem: Environmental > Aquatic > Deep subsurface > Groundwater | place...
CATCGCATGTTACCATGTGGCCGGAGATCTCACGGACGGTGCGGCTGTCCGGCGGAGTAAAGAAAGAGATTCTATTCTGCCGGGTTAGCGAACAGGTGGAGTATCTGGAGTTTAAGTGGTTCCGGCCGTGAACGTCAGCGGCTTATGTTAAACCGGCACTGACTGCTTTTTGTAGTCAGATAGGCTGCACGGTCCTTTGGTTTGATCCACAGCACAGTTTCCACGATCTCGGCACACTGCGGCAAGCTGTGTTTAATTTCCCGACCCCAAAAACGGATGACCGTCCAACTCATTGAGGCAAGTTCAGTATCGATCTTTGCATCGTGTTCGATATTGTGTTCTATTTTTGGGATCCAAAACTCGCGTCTCGTTTGGATATGGTCTTTCTGGTTTTTCCAATCATAACCATGCCAGAATTCTGCATCACAGAAAACCGCTACCTTTTTTTTTGGAAAAGCTATATCAGGATGACCAGGAACCTTGCAATAGTATTTCCGGTAATGTAAACCGCGGTTCCACAGTTCCTGGCGCAACATAATTTCAATTCCTGTGTCTTTACTGCGAATAGCCTGCATGTTTCTGTGTCTCTGTTCGGGAGTGTGATTGTCCATAGCAAGTCCTGGCGAAACAGAATGCCGCGATCTCTTTCTTATTAATGTTGTTGGTTTGTTTTAACCTTTTTCGGTTAAGAAATTGTTTATTATGTGATTGTATTATCCGGCCCGTGATTCAATTGGCAGCAAATAAACAGCATGTTTACTCGTCGATTGATCTCTTTTCTGGAATAGGCGGAATAAGGCTTGGCTTTCAGGAAGCATTCGATCCGGAAAACAAGGGGCTGTTTACAGTAAAGCGTGCGTGTGAGATTAGCAGCCAGTCCAGAAAAACTTACAAGGCCAATTTCGATACGCCGGTCGATATTTTTGAAGACATTACCACAACCTGTGTCAACAAGTACTGTAAAGCAGACATCTGTATGGCGGGATTTCCGTGTCAGACCTTCAGTAAAGCAGGCAAACGTGAAGGATTCGATGATAAGCGTGGTATTCTTTACAAAAATGTAGTACAGATTTGCCGTCGTTGGAAGCCGCTGGTCATTTTCTGTGAGAATGTCAAAGAACTGTCTACCAGGGATAAGGGCAATGCTCTGAAGCAGATTGTAGAAGATCTCGCCATGAACGGCAATTACGACGTATATCACGATGTGCTCAATAGTAAAAACTTTGGGGTGCCGCAGAATCGGATGCGCCTATACATCGTCGCATTCCGCAAGGACTTAAATATAAAACAGTTTGATTTTCCACATAATTATGGCGAACCAGCATCGATTGGAAAGATCCTGGAAAAAGGTCCTGTAGCCGAGCGCTATTACCTCAGTCAGCGGTACTTGGACACATTAAAGCGTCACAAGAAAAGACAGCAGGCTCGTCACAACGGTTTTGGGTATGTTGTCCGTAATCTGGATCAGATTGCGGGCACATTGGTCTGCGGTGGAATGGGAAAAGAGCGCAATCTGATTTACGACAATCGGTGTAAACCTATAAAAGATTCTACAAACAAGGAATTTATCAGGGCAATGACACCTACCGAATGGAAAAGGCTGCAGGGTTTTCCGGAAGATTTTGAGTTTCCGGTTGCAATAACCTGTCAATACACTCAGTTGGCAAACAGTGTGACTGTATCGGTAATCAAAGCGATTGCTGAACAAATTAAGCCTATTCTTGATGCATATTGGGCCAGTAAAACTGGTCAAATCTGATATTCAATAGTTTTGTATTTCATAGACGACAGATCTACTGTGTATTTTATTTCGGTAATGCCGACTGGGATTCTATCGTTTTTAAACGAATTCTCAGTAAGCGTCGGGAACGAGTTATCGACGGGGTAGCGGCGAATTTCAATCAGGCGGTACAGGGTTTTTCTTGCGGCTTTACCTGATTTAAAACCGAGTCTTCCAAGTTTTTTCTCGAGTTCCAATTTATTAAAACCCACAGAAACCATCCTTTTTATCTGATCATCAATAGATGTGCCGCTCTTTTCCGAAGTGGTCCGTTCAAAAAGACAGTAATACAGATTTAATGGATTAATGTCGTGTTTTAACTGAAATCTGCTGCTAATTTCCACCGTGCAGTTGTTCCTCAGAATACTGGATTTTACTTCACATCCTCCGCAGTCTGCCACAATGTCGACAACTGAAGATTCCCCCTGCCAAACAGGATGTTGTTGATTCTGGTAAAGATAGTTAGCCACAACCATTTCGCCGAGTATGCTGTATGCATCCTGGCGATGGTCTACATTTCCGACCATTTCTTTCCACTCCTGCCACCATTCATACGGGTTAGCAATTATGCGCCCTCTATTGGTCGGATCGACAAAGTCTGCAGCCATTGCCGAAAAAGCTCTTTCAAATCCTGGTTTGTCACAGAATAGATTGAGCATGGTTTCGGTTTTTCCATTTTCCAGGCGAATTATATTATTCTGCAGCATTATATTAGAAAAAGACTCATCGATTTCTGGTGTTGAATCAGGAACTTCGAATGATACGCCGTATTGTTTTTGGCACCTGTATGTGTACGCTGTGTTCTTTCCGTCTCCCAGACTTTTCAGTTTGCATCTGCTGACCTCATCTTCGTCGGTATCAGCCAATTCTTCCCGGATTTCATCACGTAGAGTGCTCATTGTTATCACGACAATAATCGAATAGTCCGTAAACGTATGCAGATATTCCGCCGTCATATAATTCGGGTATGACGGTTGCACATCTCACGATATTAAGTTTCAGCACTCTGCGTAGCAGATTAGAATTCTGATGTGGAGTACTGCCGTAAACCTTCATGATTGTACGATAAAGCTCTGTATGGTAGCCGTTACCGGAACGCTCAACCAGTTGGCTTATGTCGTCTGATGTGTTGTTTTTCAGAATGTTTTCGGTTTCTTCGAGCGAATTATCTTGCAATGAAAGGTATACATACCACCATATTGTCTTAAGCCAGATTCTTCTTGGGTTTGACCACATCCGCTCGTCATTAATTCTTTTATTTTCAGAACTAGCTGGCCAGCGCCGGGTTATTAGGTCAGGAACGACTTTAATCTGGATGTATCTCCAAACATCATCATCCGAGGCCATACACGGATACATTCCGTAGCTGTTTAGCAGTTTGTACATTTCCAGGCCAAAATGAAGGTCGGCGGGATAGCGATTTTTTGTGGAATAACCTGGTTCTTCAGATCTTGACTTCTCATCAAAATCCATTAGAGACCTGCGTAATTTACTATAAAATGGGGACAACGGTAAATTGGGCCAGTCATCAGTCATACGAAGGAATGTATCGGAATCCATCGATTCCCAGGACTGTACAATCGTTCTTGCACTGTCTTTCGACAATCTTTCCCAGGTTACCATTTGTTCACTTCCCGGTAAATGTACTCTCGAATTGATTTGGCCAGTTTTTCTTCGCTGCTGAAATCCCACTGAAATGTATCATACATGTTACGCAATACAGCAGCTATTGATCCTTCTGGAAGATTTGAATCAGTTGTAATTCTTTTCCATTCGTCTTCATTTTGCATGGCTCTGTGAATGATTAGGTGTGTGGCAGAAGAAACAATCTCGGAAAGAAGAGGTTTGGAGTATTGTTTATTGTCCGTATTTAACAATTCATAGTATTTGTTTGCAGTATTGAGACGGATACAGACATTATCCTCAGTAAACAGGTCTACAGTAGCGTCATTCCAACGGCACTCAACCCACCATAGTGTTGCTTTTTCTTCACTGACTTTGTAAATAGGGAACGGAAGGTCTGTAAACGGGGCATTGATATTTTCTGTATTCAGGAGACCGAGTATAGTTCCAGGTTCGGAAGCAAAGCCGATCTCTTCGTCGTTTGATGACACTAGATATATTATTGTCTGTACGGTGAAATCTCTAAAGAATAGATGGGGTGCGAGATTAATGGTTTTATCCAGGCAGATCTGGCCGCTGTTTTTATTTATGGTGGTTATAACATGGCATTCTTGCCGGTTAGATGACGGAGATTCTATTATAAATGCCAAGCCCAGACTAGAATTGCTGCTTGCGATACCGTGAATTCCGAATAGTGCAGCGAGGTTTTTCATTTCAAGATGTAGGCTGAGATTCAGACCATATTCGGCTATACTCCATTTCATCTGATTGTCGGTTATTTTGAATGATCCTGGATCTGGTTGAACTATCATTAACCCGTGTTCAGAACCGCTGTCTGTATATGATGCCGATTTTGCGGAAAGTGAAAATTCCAGTTGTTCGGGATTGTCGAATGTAGTGAAAGTGCGGTAAAGTGAAAGGGTCATTTGACTGCTCATGATGTCTTGACCTCCTCGCACACTACATTAATAGAGAGATTCGGCAGATCTGAGTGGATAAAAAACGATCCTCTGACAATGACGGGGAATTCTGTTGTTTCAATCATTATGCCGTATGCGGACCCAGCAGTTTTATCTGTACGGAGGTTGGTGTATTTGACACAGCGATCTGTATTGTTGCCATATTTATCTACAACATGCAAACCGTTCCCTCTAATTTTCATTTCCAGTGGGAACTTAGTGCAGATTTCCTTTTCCCATTCATCACAATTTAAGGAATCTCTCTCGCCAATAACTGTAACGAATGCCCTCGTTTTTTCACTAGAAATCTGCAATTCAAAATTCACCGAAAGGCCGTCTTTTTCTCTGGAGCTGTCAAATGAAGAAAACCGTGTCCTTGTTAATTTCTGACAGTTTCTGATGCTCATTCTTTTGTCGTTTCTATTTTTTGTAGTCTTATTTGTTGAACAGCGAAAACCTCCTGCCGGCAGTAACATTTTTGCCAAGCGGTTACTTAGTTCCTGGTCACGCTCGCTCTTTTCATCAGTCTTTTTATCACAGACCGAGTTTAAACGTCTGGAAAAACTGCCTGAAATCGATTTTATAACGCTTATTCCGTTGGTGTCATTCCAATTGTAATGATCTGCGCATTCACAGTTTTTCAGATATTCTTCAAGATCATTGTTGAAACGGGCAACTTGTGCATGGGGGTCTGATCTGAAAAGTGCAACAAGAATGCTGTCCTCCGAAAGCTCATCAGTTCTCGGCATCCATGGAGAGCTATCTGTGGTGTAGTTGATAATCATCCCCAACCCTCTGGTATATGTGATAATCGGCATGCCAGGGGTTGCATCATACTGGCCTGCAAGAGCATAGATGTTGTTGTAACGTTCTGTGGTCATTTTAAGCGAAGTTGGAGATATCTTAATCCATGACATATGCCCGGCTATTGTAGGATTGAGATCTTTACAGGCGATTGGCGCCGAATCGATTTTAAAAATCTCATCACCGTCCAATTTTGAAGACGATGCGCCCAAAGGTCCGGCTTGATTGTACAATGCTCTGATTAGTTTAAAAAACGGTTTCATTTGATCTTTGATATCTTTTCCATTAACACTTGCTTTTAGCCAGGCTCCGGGAAACAGTTTGTTCCGGAGGCGCGGAGCGTACCAGCGCTGGATGGCAACAGTCAGATATTCTTCAATGGATCTGGTCCACAATGGGTCGCGTTCACCGTCATCATGATTGGGGCGTGTTTCATTCAACAGCTTCTCCGAGTCGGTATAAGCTACAATTATTGTGGTCCCATATTCATCTGGTTTGTATCTGTCGATGTGAAATACCGACAATATGTCTGCAATTGTTTGTTCGTCTGTTATAGGAATCGTTTTTCTATCAAACCCTTCTGTAGTCCCGTCTAAAATATAATTTCCGAAAAAGGCAATACCACGATTATTCGGGTAATCAATAATTCTATTTTTCACGTCTCTTTCATTTTCAATAAAGGCTGCGGCCAGAAGGGACCTTCCTTCATTCATCAAAGGGATATGACTGTAAAAAAAGACCGGTCCTTTTCCGAGGGAATAATAAACTATTTTTCCCTGACCGTGTGAGCCGCCTGATCCGTGTTTGGTTTGGGACTGTGCAATGTTGTACACTAATTTTTGTAAGTTGGAATGGTCCCCATCATTCAATGAATCGCCCGTAAGGCCCTTTGTCCCAGAGTCTTTAACGGCTATGAAATCATATTGCTTGCTGCCGTACCGTTTGTTCAGTCTGTCTTCGAAATAACAGCCCAGATATTTTGTCAGAGCATTCGATTGAAATTGACCTGTGCTAAAAGCAACAGTTACCTTCGAGTTGGGTTCGTTTTTTTCAGCTGCATCCAAACTGTTTTGGACAGCCTCTCTGACCAGTAGATCCAGCAGAGGTAGACTTTTGTTGTCTAGTGGTCTGTTGGTTACAACACTGCTGCCGTAAGAGGAAACGCGGTCGGTTTTCAAGATCTGGACGTCCATGTCAGTCGCTCTCTGATGGGTTGATTGGATTTATCGAAATATATTCGCGTTTTCCTTCTTTTTTCTGCTGATCAGACTCATACCCAGGCAAAACAATCGACAATGCCATTATATCTGCTTCGGCGTTTAGATCCCTCCCCTTACGCGTTCTAGAGTTCTTTGAAATACAGTAAATAATTATGACTGGAATGCTGTTCAATCCAGCTAGACGCCGTATGGAACGCCAATTCTTGCTGATGTCTTTTAATTCAGAGTCAATTTCGGATTTGGTTTTAGAACTCAGATTGCACCCGAATACGTCGGCGATACGGTCAGAAGCGTTACTTACGAAACCCAAGTGTATTTGGCCGTCGCTTCCGTCTGTTTTGTTACGACGTTCAACTTTACCGACGGAGATATTGTCATTCAAGCAGAATTCTCCTGTATCTGGCGATATTCTTTTAGGGCCTGCCAAGACTACATTCCATTTGTCTGTCCGGGCGTATTTTGAAATCCATTTCATCATCGAACGGATGTATTTTTCATCGGAAAGATCAATACGTGATGAAAAAATAAAAGGATCAAGAAGACCGTCAGTAAGTGCATCGGAAGATATTCCTCTCCAAACGTAACATCCGGTCTGAATAGTTATTGGTTCGGGATTTTTCAGTGATGTCAGGAATGCACGGACGGTTCTTGTGTTGGATTCTAGAACGGCTTTTTTGTTGTCAAAAACAGAACTTTCGACTAATGTGCCTCTGAAATCTGGATCAACCACTTTGGCAGCACGGCTTTTGGCCTTGGACGTTACGTTCTTAACATAGGCGCTACGCGGGAATTTGCGTACAACTGGCGGAACCGTTTCAGGTCTGAGAACAGTATAATTCTCAAGCATAAAACAACGAAGTTCCTCGTCCACGTCAATAGCAGTGATAAAATCTAGGAAGATTTTGCGTGTTATCCAAATGCGGGGATACAATTCATAACCGCGGCGGTACCCAAACCAACGTCCCATTTGCATCATAGAATCAGCCTGTGTAGAAGATCTGGTAAAATATGTACTTACCAGACCTTTTAAAGTCAGACCCCGGGACAGTGTATTTCCGCCGATAACGATAAATGCTGGAGGTGATGGCATTTTACGTAGATCTTCGTCTGTTGGATATAGCAGTCTGGGAACTGCATTTGCCGTGTCAAGTACTGTCTGTTTAGTGCTATTATCGATGCAAAGATTAACTCCGTGACTCCAGACAACTTTATTGCCGCTTTTGTCTAATTGGATGTGTTTAAGTTTGATCTCGATCAGTGTCTTGAGTTCGTCTTTTATCTCAGAAAAAGGTACATAATCATTTATTGTAACTCCTTCAGCATGATATGCCGGTACTTCTTTATGGAAATCGGCCAAACTCATTTCCTTTGATTTATCATTGAAAACCGATTCGGTTCTGTTCAGAATGTCATCCTTCTCGGTTTCAAAGTATTCTCCAATCGCCTTTGCGATTCTATTATGAACTTCTGTATGCAGGTCAGTATGGATCAACATACTGATTGGCTGTTTCAGATATGGCTGCTTAGTACACAGTTTCCTTAGAGCACATACACAATAAAGGAACCAGCATACTGAATTTTTCATTTCATCAGGAAGTTTATCAGTGTCGCCACACTCTAAAGAGATTAAGGCAGGATCATCGTCGTCCATTTGCTTAAAAATGCTCAGGCCTTCATAGCCCTGTGATTCATAACCAAATGTCTGTTTAGGTCCCAGATAAATGCAGGGGGTTGTAAGAACTGTTATGAAATCTTTTGGAAACAGCCCCTCGGGGGTGTTATCACTTAGGAAATTCGCATACGGTGTAGCGGTATAGCCAATGTAATTCATTGCACCGTATGGAGTGGTCTTATTTTCAGTTCTACTACTTCCATTTACTATTTTTACAATCAGATCATTGATTGTTTTTCTTTCTTCAATGTGCGGAGTTTCATCCTCATTTTCTTCGATTTCTGCGGTATTTACCCCGGCCTGATCTGCTTCATCATCAATTAAAAGTATTCTGAGCTGTTTTTTCTTTTGTTCATCTTGATTAAGCCAGTCCAGGACCTTAGTTAAACGAGTTTTCTGTTTGAGACAAACTGTTAGGCATCTTGCGCCTGTGTCGGTGCCGTATTCTGTGCCGCTGTTCAGTCTCATCTGACTGATTTTACAGTCACTGGCCCCCAATTCAAGTCTGTCTATTTTTTGAAAATACAGACGGCAATCATCATTGCTGAGATCATTGTACAGTCTGTCTCTAGTTTGTTCACGCAATTTCTCAATAGTTCCTGAAAGTACAATAAAAAAGTTCCAGCCGCAGTCTGCGGCCATTGCGATAAGGCCGGCCATGTTTGCAGTTTTTCCAGACTGCACATTGCCGACTACAAGTCCGCGGACGGGGTCATCGACAGAGGTTGTCACGCTGAGTTTTCTTAGAATTGAAGCGCACTCTTCTTCAATCAGGTTCAGAGATTCGTCGGAGAAGTATTTTTCATTTTTCAGTTTTTTCTTGTAACACACCCAACAAGAATCATCATCAGTTTTCGGCTCCAGTATGTTGCGTTCTGGTCTGGAAACGATTGTGCCTCTTTTTATAATTTCTTTAATGCGCTCCTTGTTTTCCTCACATTCTTTGATCGATTGAACTAAAGCAGGCCAATCTTCTTTGATTGATTCTGGATAGTCATCATCTTGGATGTGATTTTTAAAGAATGAGTCATCCCGGTGTAAGATGCATTCCCAGGACCCCCCATTTTTCCGTTTATTAAAAATCCATTCTCTGGGCATTTTATATCTATATTCATCAAACAGCATGGAATCACGAAAGATCTAAACGACATATGGAATAAGGTTAATTTATTCTCTAGCATGTTATAAATTATGGATGTCCGGCTGTACAGAAGCGAATTTATTGCGCGGGTGAATTTGGAAAACGGTACTTCCGATGATAGAAGAGAAGCGTTCCTCTCAGAAATCGTTGACAATCTGTCTGAAGATGAGATAAGCGGTTTTAATCCGTGTCATTTTGAAGGGATTTGGACGAACAACCGTAAGATTGGATTCGACGGATACTACTACGACGAGCAGGATGGAACCTACAGCGTGTTTTTCTGTTCGTACTTGGGAACCGATGAACCCGACATTATTACCACCACCAACGTTGGTGCAATCTATCAGCGGGTCAGTAACACAGTCCAAGCAATGTTCGACGGTACAATTCTGAAAGCAGTGGATGAGAACAATCCGGTCTACACTGCCATTGATGAATTGATAACAAACAGAGACGATATCCAGCGGTTCAGGTTCTATGTCATTACCGATGCAATCAGGGGAGAACGCGGAATCCGTGATATTGACGAAGATGAGATTGATGGAAAACCCACACAACTTTCGCTGTTCGATATGCAGGCTTATTATGACATAATGGCCACCAAAAATCAGGGTACAACCGACGTCATCTTCGAAGACTATGGTTGTGACGGTATCCAGTGTATTAAAGCAAACGAAGCAGTAAACTCGGGGTATGATGCATATCTGTGTATAATGCCAGCCAAACTGTTGTCAAGTATTTATTTAAAGTACGGCGGCAGACTGATTGAGTCTAATGTTCGTTCTTTTTTGGGATCAAAAAAGAAAGTAAACCGCGGTATAAAAAAAACATTAACAACTGAACCAGCTCGGTTCTTTGCGTACAACAACGGAATTTCGGCAATAGCTTCGGCAGTTTCAGTAGTTTCTGAAAAAAACGGACCTATAATGACAGAAATCAAAGCTCTGCAGATTGTGAACGGCGGTCAGACCACAGCTCTCATCTTCAATGCAGAGCATCCCAAAAAATCTGCCGATCAGGCAGATTTGTCAGAAGTATACGTACCGATGAAACTGTGCGTGATCGAAGAAGAAGCAGAAGAAGAACTGGTCCGGAACATTTCGGAATACTCGAATTGTCAGAACACAATCAGTAGTGCCGACTTCTATTCTAATTATCCCGTGCACAAGAAACTGGAGCGGATCTCCCGGCGTTTACGGGCTCCTCCGAAACACGGAACAGTCAATTCTACTCATTGGTACTATGAACGGGCAAGAGGGTCGTATTTGCAGGAGCAGGCTTTCTTGCCAGGAGTGGCGGAGCGTAAGAAATTCTTGGCAGATGACCCCAAAGAGCAGTGTATCACCAAGACAGATATTGCCAAACTGTGGATGTCATATTCAACATGGATGTACGGGCACGATGTTCTCATGGCTATGAAACCGTACAAAGTGAGTGTTGGCAATGCAGCCGCAGTAAAGGCATTTGCAGAAGCTATTGATAGAATATGGTCGGAAGAGGGCCCAGGCGGGGTTCCTGGGGCACGTATCAATGACAATTTCTACAAAAATACGGTTGCTATTGCATTGATTTACCGGGGATTGGAAAAAGCCATTTCCGATAAAACAAAGGCTCCATGGTATACCAGTGGCTACCGTGCAAATCTGGTTACTTACTCAATTGCAAAACTTTCTTACGATCTTGACAAGCATCAGTGCACTCTAGATTTGGACAGGATTTGGAACGAGCAGGAAGTGCCAGAAGTACTGATGACACAGTTATTGATTACTGCTGAGCATATTTACGATTATCTCAATAATTCTGATCGGCCGACAAAGGATACACGCGAATGGTGTAAAAAAGAAGCTTGTTGGGGAGAGATACAACGTATGAACGTTGGATTTGTATCCGATTTAAACTATGTTGTTAAGAGTACAAAAATTATCCGCGGAGATATGCGCCGGAGCAGCCGCGATGAACGGATACGCAGTCGCGACAGCGACTGGTGTAAGGTCATGAACCGGCCACAGGGCTATTGGCAGAAAGTTCTAGAATGGGGTAATGAGAATCAGGACTTAGGCAAAGACGATCGGTATTTTCTTGAAAAAGCCTCTGGCATGATGGGAGAGGACGTTCATCCTAATGAAAACGATTCTCAACAGATCATTAAGATTCTTGCCCGTCTCAAAGAAGACGGATTTAAGGAATAATCGCACAGTAAATCTATCTAGCACGCGTCTCATAGTTGCTATTTCGAGCATAATCAGAACATAAGATGCAGCAGATCTATCAACCGAAACAGTTGTTTGTAGATTATCATGATTAAATTTCCTCCGTTGAAAATTTCCAAACGCGATCGGGAATTCAGACTTTATTCAAGAGTTCAAAGAGCTGCAGTTGTTCGGGCGTATTTATTCAAAGGATATTCAAACAGACAACTCGATGGGGAAATCTTGGGGTTAGATTGTGATGAGACCAACGGATATCAATCAATGGGCATTCTTCACCATTACGGTTTGACGGAATCTTATAAAGGTTTTTTAAAAGATATTGCACCTGCCGATGTATTGTCATTGATACCGGATGAATGTTCTTTTGATTTCTTATATGACATCCTAGAAGATGAATCAGACGCGGAGGTATTGCCTGAAGAAGTGGTGTCTGATAGCCAGATCGGAACAGATAAAACAGTTCTATGTAAAATCAGGCAGAACCAGGATTTTTTCAGAGAGAGAGAGTGCTTAAAGCATACGGTGGCGCGTGTTGCATAACTGGAATAAGTAAACCAAGTATGCTGAGGGCAAGTCATATAAAACCATGGTGTAAAAGTGACAGTAAAGAAAAGGTAGACGTTCATAACGGTCTATGTCTAAATGCTTTGCACGATTGTGCTTTTGATTGCGGAGCAATCACAGTGGATGCTTCAACATACAAGGTTAGACTGTCATCTTTTATTGAAGATCAAATGGATGAGGAAACGTACAATGATTATTTCCGTAGATATGATGGAAAAGAGATTGTTGTCAGTCAAGAAGAAGACGGCCCTGGTCAGGGATATCTGGCATATCACAATAAAAACATCTTTGAAAAAGAAAATGACAGAATAAAAGTGGTTTATGAGATGACGACTGATCAAACAATATAAAGTTGGTAAGTGCATTGTTCTCAATCGACAATCGTAGGTCTTCAGAGTCTAAGCAGGTCATATTCTGTTGAACATGTCTTCACATTTTGAATCTTGAGATCGAAAAGTTTTGATAGAAGGGCGTCAGGAGTTTGTTTGATTGAAAACGGCAAAAAAATCGGTGCGTATTTGGACATCAGTAAATTCGCAAAAACATGAAGAGTTCATGAATCTACGTTTCGGGATCCTGAAAGCAGAAGAAAACCGAAACAGTTACGTAAAGGCCTATTCAGAAAAGGTGTTGGTCCTGATTAAAGACAAAAACAACGGTCTGTAGAAATAAAAAGCTATTTCAGTTGTCGACGCTGTAGTTGGGACAGTGCTGTTTCTCTTCACTGATCATCAATGCGCCTGTGCCATCCATGAAGGCACTGACGAATGGCGGGCAATATTCTGTTCTGCTGGCGGTCACTGCAATATAAGTTGTTCTCAGTTTGATTCGTCGTCCAAAAGAATACGGCATCTGACGGTGGTCAGTGATTTGGCGTGTTTGTTGTTGCTAAGCTTTATTTTAACCGCCACGGCCCGTCGTCTATTGTGGTGATGAAGTTGGTTATCGAGGTTTTGTTGCTGAAGAAAAAGAGTAGCAGACTGGATAGAAGAATGCTAAAGACAAAAAGAAAACAATTCCAGCGGGATTTCTCCCGCCGGAAATAAGTTTCAGAGCTGAATTTCGATGCCGAGCTTCTCGGTAAGCTCTTTGTAACGGTTCCGGATGGTGACCTCGGTCACGCCGGCGACATCCGCCACTTCCCGCTGGGTCCGCCGCTCGTTGCAGAGGATCGACGATATGTAGATGGCGGCGGCGGCGACGCCGGTCGGGCCGCGTCCGGAAGTGAGCTCTTTGTCGCTTGCATCTTTCAGGATCTCGGCGGCCTTGCTCTGGACCTCACCGCTCAGTTTCAGTTCGGAGCAGAACCGCTGGACGTAGTCCTGCGGCCGGGTAGGCATGAGCTTCAGCTTCAGTTCCCGGGTCATGAACCGGTAGGTCCGGCCGATCTCTTTCCGGCCGACGCGGCTCGAGCTCGCGACCTCGTCCAGAGTCCGGGGCACGCCGCACTGGCGGCAGGCTGCGTACAGGGATGCTGCGACGACGCCCTCGATGGAGCGTCCGCGGATCAGGTTCTTGTTGACGGCCTTCCGGTAGATCATGGCCGCGGTCTCCCGCACATTCCGCGGGAGTCCCATGGCAGAAGCCATGCGGTCCAGTTCCGAGAGCGCGAACGCCAGGTTCCGTTCGGTGGCGTTGGAGACCCGGATCCGCCGCTGCCACTTCCGCAGCCGGTACAGCTGGGCCCGGTTGCGGGTCGGGATGCTCTTGCCGTAACTGTCCTTGTTCTTCCAGGAAATCTCGGTCGACAGGCCTTTGTCGTGGATGGTGTAGGTCATCGGAGCGCCGGTCCGCGCCCGTTTCTCACCCTGTTCTACATCGAAAGCGCGCCATTCGGGTCCCTGGTCGATGAACTGGTCGTCGAGCACGAGCCCGCAGTCCTCGCAGACGAGTTCGCCACGCTCATAGTCCCGCACGAGGTGGTGGCTGCCGCATTCGGGGCAGACCTTAATCTCTTCTGTTTCTTCTCTTTGCTTTACCATCGTGACCCTTCCCTTCGAAATAGAGTTTGGCGCCGGCGGCCGGAGCGTTTCCGTTCTCGGCGGTGACGGACGCATAAGGTGCGTCCACCGGACCCAGGATCCGTCTCACCGTACCGGTCCGGCGGCGCCGGTCGTCAAAGACGGCGGCGCCGATTTCGGGCAGGCCTTGGCAGGGAACAATGAGATGGCCCTCGGAGGTGACGCCGCTGACTGTCCCAAGAAATTCCACAGAAATGTCTCCTATATCAAATGATTGTATGCCCCAATATCCAAGTAATATTTAAACATTTGGCTACTTTATATAAATTACTTCTGTTAATATATTTAATCGGTGGGCGAAGCGCAAATGTACCTCCGGGTCCCGGGATGGAACCCTCATCCAATGCCGGCGGCAGGGTCCTGCAAACGGTTTTCCTGCATACTGAAAACGGGTCCGGCAATAGTTCCAGCACCCCTGACTTGAAGGTAACCTTAATAATCATTACGTGCATTGTCGCAGAAGTAACCGCATCGAACGGATGCGTCCGAATTGGAGGTTTCAAGAATGGATTGGAGTATCTGGATGTTCCTCACGGTGCTCGTGTTTGTATTTGCACTCGTGATGGTCGTCGCCGGCATCTTCTCCGCGTACTTCGGCACCGGAAAGAGTAGAAAATACGGAATCGTGATTGCAATTGTCGGCATCATCGTCGGCATCTTCTGGGAATGGCTTACCGTCTTCAGTGGGGTCGAGCCGTTCACCTTCCCGGTCTGGGACCTGATGTATGACGGTCTGATCTATCTGATTGCCATCCTCGTCGGCGCTCTGGCCGCTGTTGGCATCTTTCTGGTTACCGTGCTCAAGAGCTAAATTCGGAAACATCTCTTTTCGGGGGCGCCGGCTCTTTAAGCCGGCCGCTTCCGCTCCTGCCTGCCCCGGCCGCTTCCCGGCCGGGTGCGGTGGATTTTTAATCATGCGTTGCCGTGGCCTCGGTCATGGCAAAGGTTTTCATCATCACGGGCAGCAAGAGCGACTTCCCGATCGCTCAGAAGGCCATCACTGTACTGAAATCATACGGGGTGCCGTTCGAAATCGCCGTTGCTTCGGCCCATCGGACCCCGCAGCGGGTCGAGCGGTTGGTCACCGGCTCCGATGCGGAGGTCTTCATCTCCATCGCGGGCCTGTCCGCGGCTCTGCCGGGCGTCATTGCCTCGTTCACCAACCGGCCGGTCATCGGCGTACCGGCGAGCGGCGGCTTGAACTACGACGCGCTGCTCTCGATCGTCCAGATGCCGCCGGGCATCCCGGTGGCGGCGGTCGGCATGGACCGCGGCGATAACGCCGCGACCCTGGCCGTCGAGATCCTGGCCCTGCAGGACCCGACCCTGGCCGGAAAACTGGCTGCGAAACGGCAGGCCATGGCTGCCAAGGTCGAGGCCGATTCTGCATCCGTTGTCGAAGAAGCGAAGAAGGTGGCCTGAATGCTCGGCACCGAGGATTTCATCAGAGAGGCCGAGGAGTCTATTTCCCAGAAGATTCCCGCTCCCGGCAAAGCGGTCATCGCCTGCTCCGGCGGTGTGGACAGCATGGTCACTGCTGCCCTGGCAAGCAAAGCCATCGGGAGCCGTCTGCTGGCAGTCTACGTGGACAACGGGCTGATGCGGAAGGGCGAAGACGAGGAGGTCGAGGCGATGCTCAAGCACATGGGGATCAACTACCGCATCGTCAAGGCCGGTCCGGAGTTCTTCGATGCGCTCGAAAATGTCGAGGAACCGGAACACAAGCGGAAGATCATCGGCGAGAAGTTTATCCGGGTCTTTGAGCGGGAAGCCAAGGAGTTCGGCGCCACCTTCCTGCTGCAGGGTACCATCGCCCCGGACTGGATCGAGTCCGGCGACGGCATCCGCGACACAATCAAGTCCCACCACAATGTCGGCGGGCTCCCGAAGGACCTGGGCATGACGCTGGTAGAACCGCTCCGGGACCTGTATAAGGACGAGGTCCGGGACGTGGCCCGGGCACTGGGGGTCGAAGCCTCCGAGCGGCAGCCGTTCCCCGGTCCTGCCCTGGCCATCCGGTGTCTCGGCGAGGTCACTCCCGAAAAGATTGCGATCGTCCGGGAAGCGTGCTATATCGTCGAGGACGAGATCATGAAGTCTGTCAAGGACGGCAAGGATGTCCGGCCGTGGCAGTATTTTGCGGTGCTTTTGCCGTCTAAATCGGTCGGCGTGCAGGGCGACCGGCGGGCGTACGGTTACACCGTCGCCGTCCGCGCCGTGGACTCGGTGGACGGTATGACCGCCACCTTCTCCAAGCTTTCCATCAGCGTGCTCAACAAGATCTCGGTGCGCATTACCGACACCATGAAAAACCAGGTCAACCGGGTCGTTTACGATATCACCAGCAAGCCCCCGGCGACCATTGAGTGGGAGTAAAACCTTCCTTTCGGACTGGCCGGACCTTTCCGGCGGTCCGTTTACTTTTCAATATATCACAGATGGACAGTTGCTCATTCGGACGGTTTCACCGGCGGGTCCTGCCGGTGGCCTTTCTTCCACTGGAGAATCTGTTCAAGCCGGCGCAGGTAATGCGCCTCAAGACCGGTGCCGTCCGGCCGGTAGTACCGCCGCCCCTCCAGTGAAGAGGGCATACACTGCATATTGGTGAGCTTGGCCGGCGAATCGTGGGCATACTGGTAGTCTTTGCCGTAACCGAGCTCGTCCATCAGCCGCGTCGGTGCGTTGCGGATGACCAGCGGAACCGGCTCGTTCAGCATCTTTTCGGCATCCTGCCGGGCGGCGGCGTAGGCGGTGTAAACTGCGTTCGAACGCGGGGCCAGGGACAGATAGATCACCGCTTCAGCCAGGTTCAGAGCGCAGTCCGGCATGCCGACGAGGGTGCAGGCCTGGAACGCGGAGACCGTCAACGGCAGAGCCTGGGGGTCTGCCAGGCCTACATCCTCGCTGGCGAAATTGAGCAGCCGCCGGGCGATGAAGCGGGGGTCCTCGCCGGATTCCAGCATCCGCGCCAGCCAGTAGACGGCCGCATCCGGGTCTGAGTTCCGCATGGATTTATGGAGTGCGGAGATTAGGTTGTAGTGTTCCTCGCCGTTCCGGTCGTAGAGAAGCGATTTGCGGGAAAGGCACTGTTCCAGGTCTTCCTGGGTAACGGTGACCGTGCCGTCTTCTGTCTGCTGTCCGTTGAGCACAGCCATTTCCAGGGTGGAGAGTGCGTTGCGGGCGTCACCGTTGGCGAAATTCGCGATTGCCTCCAGCTGTTCGGAGGTGATTTCGATGGGCTGTCCGCCGAAGCCGCGCGGATTCTTCAGTGCCCGGCTCAGCAGCTCGGTGAGTTCGGCCGGGGACAGTGGCTGCAGGACGAAGACCTTGCAGCGCGATAGCAGTGCGTTGTTAATCTCGAACGACGGGTTCTCGGTGGTGGCGCCGATGAGCGTGATGCTGCCTCTCTCGACGAACGGCAGGAAGGCATCCTGCTGGGCCTTGTTGAAGCGGTGGATCTCGTCTACGAACAGGACGGTCCGCAGTCCCTTCTGCCGGTTGCGGTCGGCCTCTTCCATGACCTGGCGGATCTCCTTGATGCCGCTGGTGACTGCCGAGAAATCTATGAACTCGGCCTTGGTCTGTTTGGCAATGATGCGGGCGAGCGTGGTCTTGCCTACGCCCGGCGGACCCCAGAATATCATCGAGGTGAGCCGGTCGTTCTCGATCAGCCGGCGGAGGACCTTGCCCTCGCCGAGAAGCTGGGTCTGACCGACATAGTCCTCGAGGGTCTCCGGCCGTAGCCGGGCGGCGAGCGGCTGGAAGGAAAGGCCCGGTTCAGCCGTTACCGGCTTTTCTTCTCCGAACAGCGACGTCTGCCTTGTCTTCCCGGCCGTAAACAGTCCTCCCTTCTTTTCCTAACGGCACCGGTTATCTAAAATCTTGGCGGGAACCCGAGCCGTACCGGCATTGAGTTTATCTATCACGGAGCCGAATCACCCAACATGAAGGTCTATGTCGTCGACAACGGCGGTCAGTGGACTCACCGCGAATGGCGGGTCCTGAAATATCTGAAAGTCGAGACGAAGATCATTCCGAACACCACCCCCTTTGAGGAGATCACAGACCTCGACGGACTGGTCCTTTCCGGCGGCGCTCCGAGCATCGCCTGCGAGGCCGGCCGGATGGGTTTCAACGCCGTCTATCTCGACCGGGCGACTTTTCCGATCCTGGGCATCTGTGCCGGCATGCAGGTCATGTGCCAGCATTTCGGGGCCCAGCTCGGTCCTGCGGATGTGCCGGAGTTCGGCGAGGTGGACCTGACTGTCTCCGACCACAGCGGCCTGTTCAAAGAGCTGCCTGACAATTTCACAGTGTGGGGTTCCCATAACGACGAGGTCAAGGCCGTGCCGGCGGGCTTCAAACTCACCGCCTCTTCGCCTTCCTGCAAGATCGAAGGTGTTGCATGCCTGAACCGGCCGTTCTACGGAGTGCAGTTCCATCCCGAAGTGGAGAACACTCAGTACGGGTCGGAGATTTTCCAGAACTTCCTGGAAATTATCAAGGTACAGAAGCAGTGAACTGTACCGGATTTTCAGTCTTTTCTTAATTTTCAGTAATAAAAAGCGGGACCGACCTCGAAGGGGGTCGGTACTGCGCTGAACAGACCGCGGGGCTCACTTAGAACGGCCGAGGGTCTCAAGCTGACTAATTACGTTCCAGATCAGGGTCCGGGCGTGTAGCGGGATGTTAGGGTCGTTGGCCAGGTCGTCCAGGATGTTGATCGCACCGGCGGCGCGGACGTCCGTGGGCTCTTTGGTGTCGAGCAGCCGGGCTTTGGCGTCGGCGGCGCCTTTACGAATGTTCCGCGGTACCGAGGTGTCCTCGGCGATCATATCCATCACATCAGTGATCTGTCTGATTTTATCGGCCATATTCATCATCCTCAAGCAGACTCGAACTCTTCCTGCAGGTCCATAGTCATCTGTTCGAGGACTTCCTCGAAGTTGCTGGACTTATATTCCCGGTTCCCGCCATACTCGCTCTGGATGCGGGCCACGAAGTTGTTGTTGTCTTTCAGGATTTCAATACTGCACAAAGGTTCTTCCACAATAACACCCCAAGGCGGTTTTGCGGTAGTATCTGCAAATTGTATATAACACTTATCCGTCCGAGGAAACAACGGTGTTTCCACTGGAAAGCGGATCGGCGGCAGTCCGAATCTGCTTCGATGCGGTTCGCAGCCGCAGTTAACCGCATAT
>Ga0265294_10003769_pt1 | contig 19192 bp, 15 predicted proteins | sample MunlanPumphouse3_FD_192504 | JGI IMG/M metagenome (GOLD analysis project Ga0265294, IMG submission 192504) | Groundwater microbial communities from a municipal landfill in Southern Ontario, Canada - Pumphouse #3 | ecosystem: Environmental > Aquatic > Deep subsurface > Groundwater | place...
AAGCTGAAGCATCTCCGTGCCACTTGCATACAGGAATGCCCGACTCTGCAAGCAACAAATCGAGACGCTTGAACTGATCATTGATCAGGGACTTCAGCGGACTGATGTACAGGATCCCCACAGAAAAGGAAGGATCGTTATAAAGCTCGGTAAGAACAGGAAGAAAAGCAGCTTCAGTTTTACCGGAAGCTGTACCCGAAGAAAGAAGCAGATCATTCCCGGTGTCGAAGATGACCTCACACGCAGCAGTCTGGATCCCGCGCAACTCAGTCCATTTGTTATAGTAAATATAATCCTGAATAAAAGGAGCGAGTCTGCTGAAAGCTCCGCTCATAGTTCAAACTCCGCGAAATCGCTGTGAATATCCACATCCGAGATCCCGCCTTTAGCCAAGTCAAAACTATTGTTTCCCAGTACATCCGCGACACGCTTGCCCGGAGCCTGATGTAATATACCCGCGAGCTCAATAAAATCGCGGATCATCTCCCTCGGAGTTATGTGCGAATCAGCTCCGACTCTGTTGTATTCAACGGTCAGGAACGAAAGGAGATCCTCATGAGTCATAACAGGTTCATAATCATAAAGCAGAGCATGAATATCCCGAAGCTTCTCCGCAAGCACGAACATCTCCTCCTGCCCCAGCATCTGAAGTCTTATGATGGGAGCAGAAATGTCCCTTAGTTCATCTGAAGAAAAGTGACCTTCGGCTAGCCGCGACCGCAGAGCCTCATAACTGAATATGCCCTTATAACGATCCTCAAGACACTGCGGTGTACACCCCATGAAAAACCCGATATTCCGCGCTTTCCCCTGCAAAACATCGTTATACATTGAAAGGAGCTTCTCGTAATTATTCTGTCTGGTAACACAGTGCGGAATCTTAAAAATGTTCACCAGCTCATCGATCATTATCAGCAATCCTTTGTAACCCGCACCTACCATGAATGCAGAAAACACCTTAAGAAAGTCGTACCAGTTATCATCTGAAACGACCCAATTGATACCCAACTCATCTCTGGATTCCTTCTTGGATGAATACTCACCTCTGAACCACTTCAGGACATTGGATTTCGCAGATATATCATCCTCGTTATATGCTCTCCAATATGCGACAACGGCTTTAGCAAACTCAAATCCGTTGACCATCCCCTCAAGTTCTGAAGTAACTGCATAGATCCGCTTTTCAACTTCCCTCAAGAACTCCGCGCTCCCGGGTTCATGATAACCGGACTGAACAACCGCAGTCTGCACTCCGGATATCCATCTCTCAAGAATAAGCGGCAACGCACCGCCATCCGGTTTAGATTTTACCGAGATATTCCTTAGCAGTTCACGGTAAACCGCAAGCCCCTGTCCTTTGGTCCCAGTAAAACGCCTCTCTGGGGACAAATCAGCATCAGCTACAACAAACCCCTTAGATGTCGCATGATTCCTGATCGTCTGCAAAAGAAAACTCTTCCCGCTGCCGTACTTCCCTACGATAAACCTGAACGTAGCTCCACCGTCTGCAACGATATCCAGATCATGGAGGAAGGCATCGATTTCTCTGATCCTGCCTACTGTGATATACTCCAGCCCGACTCTGGGGACCACCCCGCCCTTCAGAGCATTAATAATAACATTCGCGACTCTCTTAGGTACTACCGGCAAAATTCTATCTGTCATTTCTCTAAAATCTCCGTCAACTTCATTCTGTAATCATCCAAAACCTTAACATCATCTTCGCACTCTAAAACAGCATCACCTATCATATCAAAAGCCTTCTGATTTATCCCGTCAGCCAGCATCTCCGGCATGATCATGTTTCTTAACGCGAATCCCCTGAAATTGCCTCCATCCAAAGCAATGACCAGAGCTTCCGACTCTGCAGGAGAGAGCATCTTTCTGAAGCCGTACCACCCTCCGATATCAGCGCTGATCTCATAAGAATCCTCCGCCGACTCTGTTGAATCAGCAAGAGGTATGCCCTCATCTTCCACTATCAGTTTCTCCTGAACTGTCAAAGCTTCATTCCGTATAGTATTCAAATTCACAGGATCTACCACTACTGTTCTGAATCTCAGTTTTGCTAAATAATCATCGACACTATCTCTGACAAATTCAGGAAGAACTATCCCCATCCCTCCCAGTTTTCTCACAATTCTGGGATCGATAGTAGACATATCAGGCCGGAGCTTCGTCTTATAGCCAAAAGCATCCCGCAAGGCTGACTCAGTCTCCTTTATCAAATACCCGATCAGGCTTCTGCTGCAGCTGCACAGAAGGACAGGCGTATAGTTCCGGCGCCCGTTCCTGCAGACATAGACCTCTCTTTCAGAAACAGCTTTCACTCTGTCAGGCTGATGTATCACAGGATAAAACAAAGCTTGTGAAAACGGTACCCATCTGCAACTTTCTCCTGCGGCGAAAAGCATATCTTCAAATCTTTTCCCTCTCTCCGCAAAGACATCCCTGATCCGGCTGAGTACTGCATAGAAACACTCATTCATGATTTTGACATTATCACCCTTAAAAAATGATGACTTAAAAATATTGTACCCTGAGATCGCGGAGAAAATTTCCAGACTGTCTTCACGTCCTGAATCAAATGCGAAAACAGCAGGATAAAACTTCTTGATCCCGTAAATCTCTGCATAGTCCGCAAAAGAAAAAGGCAGATCGTAATAAACATGATAGTCCTTGATCCACTGCAGCACATACTTATCTGTAACAGAATCAAACTTCCTGAAATCCTGCCAAAACCTCAACAGTTTCAGAAATCCGTCTTCGGGATCAGAAACACCAATATTATTAATAAGCTCATATATATAAAGAAAAGCGTATGATGTTGAAACCTGCTCTACGATACCCTGCCTTACCTTAGCACGCCAACTGAAATAAGTCCTGAGCTGTTCATGATCCATATGCTGATAACTGGGATAATAATGTTTAAAAGGTATGCTTTCTTCATACTCATCAGTAAAATCTTTCATGAAGACGGCCTGCCTGTAAAAAGCCTTTGGCTCATCGGAAACAAATACCAGTTCACTAGACGCGATCCTTCGCATTATATAAAAGGAAGTGCGTCTTGCCTCATCATCACCATCGGCAGGTTGCATTACTTTCTCAGGCAAGACCTGCTCGGGCAAGACATCTCTTATCAAGCCTTCAAGCGTCACTGAATCAGGGAACGAAGTTCCTACTCCTATCTCTATAAAAGGATCGTACTCCTCGTCTGACATCGACATCTCCTCTGCGACGAACATCCCGAAAAACTAAGAGATCAATAAGAGATCAACACAATAAAGATATCGAACATTTGTTCCCTTGTCAAGATAGGTTGATGGGGACGGAGGTAACCCTCCTCTTTCAAAAGCAGACATGGAGGGTTACCCCCGTCCCCACCAGCCAGCCACCGACCCGTATCATCTGATATAATCATATCAGAAAGGAGATGCCTATACCATGTCTCAGATCAACATCAGCAACCTAACATTTGAATATGACGGAAGCTATGACAGGATCTTCGATAATGTAAGTTTCACCATAGATACGAATTGGCGTCTCGGATTCATCGGACGCAACGGCCGCGGGAAAACGACATTCCTGAAACTTCTGATGGGCAGTTATGAGTACCGGGGAACTATAACAGCGAATGTCGGATTTGAGTATTTCCCCTTTGATGTCAGAGACTCATCCCCGACAGCAACCACTCTGGACATAGCATATAAGATCTGTCCGTACCTTGAACAATGGGAGCTGGAACGCGAACTTGATCTGATGGACTTCGATACCGACAAACTTTTCACCCCGTACAAAATCATGAGTCCCGGAGAGCAGACGAAGCTGATGCTTGCCGTCCTTTTCCTGAAAGAAAATAGATTCCTTTTGATAGACGAGCCTACGAACCATCTCGACAGCTTCTCGCGCCGGATAGTAAGCGACTATCTGAAAAGTAAGAAAGGGTTTATCCTGGTATCGCACGACAGGAATTTTGTCGATAACTGCGTAGACCACATACTGTCGATCAACCGTTCCAATATTGAATTGCAACAGGGAAATTTTTCATCGTGGTATGAAAACAAGACAAGGCAGGATACATTCGAACTTTCCGAAAACGAGAAACTTCTTAAGGAAATCGACAGACTCAACCGGGCTGCGCAGCGATCCGCGCGCTGGTCAGATAAGGCCGAAAGAAGCAAGATAGGATTTGATCCGGCAAGAAAAGAGAAAAGCATCGGTCTCCGTTCCTACGAAGGCGAAAAATCCAGAAAGCTGATGCAGCAGAGTAAAAACTACATGCGCAGGAAACAGGACGCTGCCGAATCCAAGTCTAAGCTTCTAAAGAATTTGGAACGATCTGACAGCCTGAAACTTGAGCAGCTTGAACATTTCTCGAACACTCTGGTTTACATGAGTGATGTATCTGTCTCATACGGAACCAATACAGTGTGCAGCAATGTCGGGTTCACGATCCGGCGAGGAGACAGACTTGCGATCAAAGGGCGGAACGGATCCGGAAAATCCAGCATCATCAAACTGATCTGCGGAAGAGAGATCACCTATACCGGTGTGTTCAAAGCCGCCGGCGGGCTTGTCATTTCCTATGTATCTCAGGATACCGGATCACTTCACGGCAGTTTGTCAGATTACGCAAGATCATACGGGATCAACGAATCTCTTTTCAAAGCAATACTGAACAAACTGGACTTCAAAGCCGAACAATTCGACAAGGATATATCCGATCACAGCGAAGGACAGAAGAAAAAGGTCCTTATAGCTCGCAGCCTCTGCGAGAAAGCACACCTGCACATCTGGGACGAACCTCTGAATTTCATCGATGTTGTCTCCAGGATCCAAATCGAAGAACTGATAATTAGACATCAGCCAACCATGATCTTCGTAGAACATGACGAAGCCTTCTGCCGGAAAATCGCAACTAAAGAAATCAGTCTTTAGAAGCGGGATATAAAGGAGCACCTCTATAGAAATCAAAGACCACTCCGGCAGCCTTTGCTCCTTCCCGCCAATCTATCGCGAAATCCCGGCCGGTCAGTACAGCGTCGTAGAAATCATCTATCAAAGCACCATGACAATTCCCCCAGTACGCCTTTCCGCCCGGCTGCGCTTCCTCGTTATCAGTGAACCACCGCTCAGGAGCTCCGTTTTCCCGTATACAAAGGCCGGTGTCCTGCCTAAGCACTGCTTTCTCACATATGATCTCGATCTCCACAGGGGAATCCGCGCAATAACACCCTGTCGCATACAAAAGAGCGTTCACTCCCCCGGCAAAGCGGATGATACCCTCAGCCGAGTTCTCAACCTCGATCACATCAGCAATAAGCCGGGTGGATAACGATCCCTCAACTGACTGAACATCTCCAAGGAGCCAGCACAGCAGATCGATCGTGTGTATAGCCTGATTAATAAGCAATCCCCCGCCTTCGGTCGATTTTCTCCCCTTCCACGGACTCGAAGTATAGTATTCACCCTCCCTGTTCCAGGTAACTATCGCTTTGGCACCTTTTACGGCACCTCCGCGTCCGGAAGCCAGGTATTCTTTAATGATCTCCGAAGTCTTTCGGTACCTGTTCTGAAAGCAAACCCCGATCTTCTTATCAGACCGGGAAGCCGCATCTGAAAGTACATGCAGTTCATTTTCAGATATACACAGCGGCTTTTCAGTCAGAACATGCTTTCCCGCGGCAAGACAATCCAGGATCATGCCGGTGTGCAGATAATGCGGCGTGCATATATGAACGACATCTATCTCCGGGATCTTCAACATCTCTCTGTAGTCTCCGAAAGCCAGGCACCCGTATTGGTTCCTGAACTCTTCCGCCCGTGAAACCTCAATATCGGCAGCGGCGAAAAGCACTGATTTGTCGTTGGCGGATATCGCACCGGCATGAAGCGGAGCGATCGACCCGCACCCAATTATAGCGGCATTAAGCATAAGATCTCCTCAGCAGGTTATCCATCAGAAAGTTCCCTCAAGGTCAGCGACCTGCTCATTGACATTTTTCTTATAAGACGAATTCTTTATTTTATCTTGCAACATATCATAATACTTTTCACTGTCTACAGGAATCGAAACAAAATCACCTGTCCATGAAGACATGTACATCGCATTCGCTAACTCGACACTTCTGATGCCTTCCCTCCCGTCAGCGATCAAGTCGGTCCCGTCAAGAACCGCATTCACAAAATCATTGAAGATCCCAACATGTTGCAAATCATCACCGACCACGGGCACATCACATTTCCATGTTTCCGGAACAGCAAAGCCATCGGTCGATCTGCGGCAAAATTCACGCTCGCTCTCTTTCAAACTCCAGAATTCCAATCTCCCGTCATCAACTATGATCTTTCCCCTGTCACCAAGTATCTCCAGTCTGTTTGTGCCCGGCGTATCACCGGTAGATGTCACGAAAACACCAGAAGCACCGTTTTCATACTCCAGAAAAGTCGTCACATCGTCTTCGACCTCGATATCATGAAATTTCCCTTCATAACAGAAGGCTCTGACTCGCCGCGGCATACCGCATATCCATTGCAGGAGATCCAGCTGATGCGGACTCTGATTCATCAGCACGCCGCCCCCCTCTCCTGCCCAAGTAGCACGCCATTCGCCTGAATCATAATAGGCCTGAGTACGATACCACCCGGTAATTATCCAGTTAACTCTCTTGATCTCACCCAATTCACCGGCCTTCACCAGATCGTGTGCTTTCTTGTAGACCGGATTCGTTCTCTGATTGAGCATTATACCGAAAACAAGCTCCGGTCTTTTCTGTGCCTCAGCGTTCATCACCATTACCTGCTTTGTGTATACACCTGCCGGTTTTTCAACCAGAACATGTAATCCGGCTTTCAAAGCTTCAACGGCATAAACAGGATGGAAATAGTGCGGCGTAGCGATCAGTACGGCATCAACAAGACCTGAAGAGATAAGCTCGCCCGCATCAGAGAAGCAGGCAACATTATCGCCCATCTTTTCTTTGGCCCAATCCAATCTGTTCTCCTTTATATCACAGACAGCTTTGACTTCGCCCCGGGGGATCTTTCTTTCAAGAAAGCTCCGGAAATGCGCAGACCCCATATTTCCCAATCCTATTATGCCGAAACGTACAGTATCCTTCATTTCACGACCTCCGTGCACCCCGATCCGCCAAGTAAGGCTTTCAGTGCATTCACCGCTACGGCAAAAGACTCGCGTCCGCCACTCTTTATCTTCATAATATCGATATCCTTCTGTAGTTTCTCCAGACCTTCGAAATACCCCAAATGCGGCTCAATTGAAAGAAAACCTTCAAATCCTTCATGCTCCAGCTCAGCAAGTATCTCAGAAATTTGCCCGTCACCATATCCGGCAGGAACAACGCTCCCGGTTTCGATCAGCGCATCCTTTATGTGAAGGTATTTTATATACTTTTTCAGTTGTCTGAACGCCTTCGGATAAGTCTTTACACCGCACTGCAGAAAATTAGCCGGATCAAAGACAGCCTGCAGAAAAGGACTCGCGACTCCTTCAAGAATATCCAAACACCTCTCCGGGGTATCGCCGTATATATGCTTTTCGTTTTCATGAAGAAGCATGACATCGGCATCGGCGGCAAGTAAAGTCATCTCTCCGAGGCGGGATATAACCTCTTCTTTGTAGAAAGAAGGATCGCTGCCCTCAGGATAATAGAAACTGAAAAGCCGAATAAATCTCGTATCCAAAACACGAGCATTTGAGAGCACGTGCCTGAAAAGTTCCAGATGCGCTGCGAAATCATCAGCAAAATGCACTTTCCCTATCGGAGAACCTATACAAGAGACCTTGAATCCCCTGTCGTCCATCCTGCGCTTGATTTCTTCTGCCTCAACGGACGAAAGCTTTTCAACCCCCTTCCCGTCAACACCTCTCATTTCGATATACCGGATACCATGCGATCCCAGAACTTCCATCTGAACGTTCAGATCCATATCGATCTCATCACCAAATGCTGATAAAGTAAATCCGCTCATTAACGTTCCTCCTGCACTTAGTTATCTTTTATGCAATATTGATGCAATATTGATTCAATATCTTCCATACTTCTGTATCGCATACATAACGGTTCTCATGCTTGTCAGTAAACTTCCGTTATTTATCGATCCGGCAGTAGAAAGATTCAAGCCTTTAGCTCCTTTAGCCATTTCACAATCTCTTTTTACCTCTGCAATAATTGCATCTTCATCATTATTCATGAATGTAAGTGGTGAAAGTTGCCCGTCTATCCTTGTCCGTGGCATATACTCACGGATCTCACTCACTGTCACAGTCGGACCGAAATTACAGCCGGTGAGATCAAAGTCTGCAAGGAGCGGAATAAGATGTCCCATATTCGAATCAGAATGCTGATATCTGAAGTGTTCGGGTTCCGGGCACCAATGGTCGAATATTTTCTTCAGTATAGGATAACCGAATTCCTTGTACATTTCATCCGTCAGCATAGCGCAGTTGTCATCGCAGAACAAGAAATCATGCGGAACATCCGGATATGTGTATCCACCTTCCTCATCCAGAAGTGTAATAAGCTTAAACAGTGCATCCCCTATCGCGGCACTAAAACGTTGTGCTAACTCAGGCTCATCGAGGATCAGAAAAATCAGATTTTCTACACCAAAGATCGAAGTCGCAAGTGTTACGGGCCCCCTTATACCTCTAAGCAATTGCGGCTTTTTTCCGTATTTCTCAAATATTCTTTTCTTCTCCTGATACCAGTTATCCGGAAGAATAAACTCACGGATATCCAGTTTCTCGACTCTGTCCAGTAATTTCTCAAGTTTCTCCGGACTGTCACAATCACTTTCGACCCAGTTTGTACCACCCTGAAAAACATGCCTTCCTTCAAATATTTCTTCCAAAGTTTTGGTTTTCGGCAAAATAGCATCTGTGTTTTCCTCGGCAAAATCTTCCCGCAAAAGCCTCTTCCCGACTATTTTCTCCGCTTTGTCATTGTATCTCTTATTCAGATCTTTGCGTCTCTCAAGCGGAGTATGCCCCCAGGGATTTCCCTCTTCTCCGAGTTCGGCAAAAACACACTCTTCGCTCATCCTTATCCCAAGTGCTACCTGAGGAGAATCTTCACTAAAGCAATTCTCCTTGTGGGCTAATTCGTCATCTTTCCAAAACTGTTCCAGATCCATATCACACCCCCGCATATGCGGCAAATCCGCCGTCGACCGGCACAACAACGCCTGTCACGAACCCCGAAGCACCGTCATCCGCAAGCCAGAGTAATGTCCCCGACAAGTCCTCCGGCACACCGAAACGCCCTAGAGGAGTATGACCGATGATTTTCTCCGACCTGGAAGTCATTTTCCCGTCAGCATCAAATAATAGTGCATGATTCTGAGCTGTATCGAAAAACCCGGGCGCGATAGCGTTGACCCTGATCCCACTCTTAGCAAAATGAACGGCAAGCCATTCCGTCAGATTTGAAACAGCAGCCTTGGCGGCACTGTAAGCAGGTATTTTAGTAAGCGGTTTGAACGCGGACATCGAAGAGATGTTGATTACAGAGCAGCCGGCACGTCCGATCATATCTTTAGCGAAAACCTGAGTCGGCAGAAGCGTTCCCAGATAATTAAGATCGAAAACGAATCCGACCCCCTTTTGGTCCAGATCAAAGAACGAGACGATATCAGTATCTTCAATGTCACCGTCCTCGAAATATTCTTTTCCGGTCGACCCCTTCGGATGATTCCCTCCCGCCCCGTTGATAAGAATGTCGCAAGGTCCGAAAGCTTTCATGACTTTATCATGAGCCTGATCGAGGCTCTCTCTATCAAGAACATTCGCAGCAACTGCAAGAGCTCTTCCATAACCTCTGCGCCTTGAACCTTCAGTCTCAATATCCCGGACCACCTTTTCTGCCGATTCAAGTTTCAGATCCAGAACAGCTATGTTACACCCCTGCTCAGCCATCGCAATCGCGAAACCGGAGCACAGAACTCCGCCGCCACCTGTTATTACTACCGTTTTCCCGGTCAAACCACTTTTAATTTTATCATTCATGTGCGATCCTTTCTTGTGAGATCCTTTCTTGTGAGATCCCTCAATACATATCATTAATTATCTATCTCATATCCCAAAATACACACTGGCATTTTCATAAGCAACGCCGCGCACGATCCCGCCAAGAAGTTTCTCATCATCAGGATACTGCCCGCTTTCAACAAGACTCCCGACATACGAACAAAATATCCTTCTGAAATAATCGTGCCTGACATAAGAAAGAAAACTCCGTGAATCCGTAAGCATACCATTGAAATATCCAAGTACACTTCCGGCTGCAAAACTCTTCAGTTGCTCAATGATCCCGTCAATGTGATCGCAGAACCACCAGGCAGGACCCAACTGTATCCTGCCCGGAAAATCCGAACTAAAGGTCCCGATCACAGTAACAAAAGAGCTGTATACGCCCGGTTCCAGAGTATATATCATCATTTTCGGAAGCCCCCGGTCACAGGATACTGTGTCAAGAAATCTGCAAAGCCTCTCGCTCTGACCGGCTGTATCAGCTGTACAATCGAATCCGGAATCAGGCCCCAACTTTGCTGCCATCTTCGTATTTTGATTCCTGATCGGAAAAAGATGTACCTGCATGACCCATCCTCTCCGGTAATATTCCCCTGCCATAAACCTCAGCATAAACCCCGCAAATCCCGACACATCCTCTTCCGACAGCAGTCCTGTTCTTTCCCCGTCCCCGGAAGGACCGTTAAGTGCAGTTGCAAAGATCCGCGAAGCCTCCTCATAACTGAATCCCATGTCCGGTACAGAAGACAAAGCATGATCTGAGATCCTGCATCCCGCATCAGCGAAATGATCCATTCTCAGTTTCAGTACTTCAAGTAAACTGTCGAGATCGGTTACAAGCATCCCGGCACTTTCTCCAAGAATGCTTAAATAATCCGTGTAATCTGCACATCCTGCAGCCAAAACCTTGTCCGGTCTGAAAGTAGGTACGACCTTAGTCTCAAAGGAGTCATCAGTGGCGATCGCAAAATGACCATCAAGACTGTCTGAAGGATCATCAGTCGTAGCTATAAACGCCACATTCGATTCCCTGATAAAACTCCGGGCAGTATACCTTCCGCTTTTCATCTTTTCATTTATCTCATCATATATCCTGCCGGCATTCTCCGACGTCAACGGTTCGGTGATGCCAAAATATTTCCGCACTTCCATATTGCTCCACACAAATAGCGGATTCCCGATGGCTTTCTCCAATGCACCGGCATATGCAATAAACTTCTCTCTGAAAGACCTGCTGCCGGTTATGAATTCTTCGTCCACACCTGCACCCCGCATAAGCCGCCATTTATAATGGTCGTGCTCAAGCATGAGCGCTCCGACATCAGAAAAGACCCTGTCGTCAGCGATATCTTTTGCCGAAAGATGACAATGATAATCACATATAGGCATATCGGCAGCAAATTTCTCATAAAGCCTTACACCTGTTTCATTATCCAGCAGAAACCTTCTGCCCATAAACTCACTCATTGTTTTCAGTCATCCTTTCTCTGCTTGCCCAAAGCCCCAGGGCCGGGTTGCTGATATAGAAAAACTCTTCCCCATCAGTTACGCGGTTCCATCCGTCCGCCTGTTGTCCGGGACCAAATCGAGCCAAAGCTTCACTGATGGGCATATATCCGAACCCAACTCCGCGGACTTCCTCTTCCGACAGATATCCCGGTGCATAGGTGATCCTGAATCTTCCCTCGGAAGAGCCGTGGATCAAATGCGCAGCTGCGGAAAGGTTCTCTCTAAGATCGTCATTCTTCGCTGTGAGCTCATTTATCCTGCCGCTTCCGACATATCCGTACTTCCTTATAAGCGCGTCGATCTGATCGTCTTCACCGAATTTTCGCACGCCCGGTGCGATAATAATCAGCTCCCCGTCATCAGCCATAGCCATCCTTGTCCTGTATATCGCCTTGTTGCCGAGCCATGTGCTCCTGAATTCCGTGGGATCAAGATATACGACTGCCTTTCGTATCGGTCTGTCCAGCAAAGTGAAATTGTTTTCGGCACTCATTCTGACAGCTTCTTCAAATACGTTCCGCCCTTTCCCAATGAACAGACCGACAGGTTGGATCCCGCTTTCACCGGTGACCGTCACAGTAAGTACATAGACTATCGGCAGCTTGTTAAGGAAGTTTTCCTGAGCATAGTCCAGCACTTTTCTTACAGGAGAATGATCTCTTCCCATAGCCTTTTCCATTCCGCAAACGGCACCCAGCATATGAGTCTTATTTATCATGTCGCTGCCTGCGCATCCAACAAGTATATTCTTGGAATAATTCGCCATCCCTACGACTTCGTGCGGCACGACCTGACCTACAGAAATCATCAGATCATATCCGCCTTCCGCGATCAGTCTGTTTATCTGAACATCGATATCATATGCCAGCAGACCATCTGATACCTTCTCTACGAACGAACCCGGCACTACGCCTACAGAAACAACGTCGTTCCTCCAGTTGTGAGCAATAAATCTTTCCAAAGGTATCTCATCGCCAAACATAGCCCGGCACTGCTCTTCGCTCATCGGTTCATGTGTTCCTAAAGCAGGCAGTATATCTACATGTGCCTTATCCTTGAGCAGTTCATAATACATCGCCGTGATCGTGCCGGCATACGAATGTGACCTCGTATGATCGGGTGGTATGATCAGCACCCTGTTAAGAGAATCATCCCCCGAAGATCCTACCGAGAATTTCTCAAGTGATCTTTCCAATGCTGATTTTATGTCGCTGTCTTCGATCCTGCTATTTTCTTTCGCTGTCAGTACGACCTTATCCATATATGTGCATTCCCTGCATCATTTCCATGTTTCATGCATTATACGTGCTCGAAGCAGTATCTCCGCCTCTGCCGGTCCAGTTGGTGTGGGAAAACTCTCCTCTCGGTCTGTCTGTTCGTTCATAGGTATGCGCACCGAAATAATCCCGCTGAGCCTGAAGTAAATTGGCCGGAAGCATCTCACTCCTGTAGCCGTCATAATAAGTCAACGCCGAGGCAAAAGCAGGTACAGGTATCCCTGCGCCTACCGCGAGAGCTATCGTCTTCCTCCAGCCATCCTGACTTTTGTCGAGTTCTTTCGTGAAATACTCATCAAGCATGAGGTTCCCCAGCTTCGGTTCTTTATCGTAAGCCTCTTTAATGTTACTCAGAAACTGTGACCTTATTATACAGCCGCCGCGCCACAAAAGAGCTATACTGCCATAGTCGAGATCCCAGCCGTATGTTTGCGATGCCGCTTTCATGAGCGAGAACCCTTGAGCATATGATATGATTTTGGACGCATACAGAGCATCATGGATGTCTTCTATAAACTCTTTTCTCTCCTGCAAAGTCGTAAATACAGCTTTGCCTGAAGGTCCTTTTAGGATCCGGGAAGCATTCACCCGCTCGTCTTTCAATGCTGAAAGGCATCTGGCGAAAACAGCTTCACTTATCAATGTCAGCGGTATCCCCTCGTCCAGTGCCGTAACAGAAGTCCATTTACCTGTTCCCTTCTGCCCTGCAGTATCCAGAATATTGTCCACAAGAGCAGATCCGTCTTCATCTTTATATGCGAGTATCTCGCCTGTGATCTCGATCAGATAGCTGTCCAAAACACCTTTGTTCCACTCATCGAAGACCTTGCCGATCTCTTCAGCAGTCATTCCCGCATACGTCCTCATTATCTGGTAGGCTTCACAGATCAGTTGCATATCGCCGTATTCGATACCGTTATGGACCATTTTGACAAAATGCCCCGCTCCGCCCTGTCCGACCCATTCACAGCAAGGTGTACCGTCTTCGACCTTAGCTGCGATAGCCTGAAATATCGGCTTAACAAGCGGCCATGCCTGCGGCGAACCGCCCGGCATTATGCTGGGACCTTTAAGCGCGCCTTCTTCACCTCCGGAAACACCCGTCCCGATGAAATAGATCCCATCCTTTTCGCACCTTTGTGTTCTTCTTATGCTGTCCTGAAAGTATGAATTGCCCCCGTCTATTATAACGTCACCTTCAGAAAGAAGAGGGATCAGTTTCTCTATGACATCGTCAACCGGCTGACCGGCTTTGATCATCAGCATCACTTTCCTTGGCACAGTGAGACTTTCAACCAGTTCCTCCGGCGAATAGACCCCTTTGATGTTGAGCCCCTTTGCTCTTCCCTCGATAAATTTAGTAACAACACTTTCTCTTCGGTTATATGCCGCAACCTTAAAACCTCTGCTCTCGATATTCATGACGAGATTCTCTCCCATCACACTAAGTCCCATAACGCCTATATCCATTTTCTTTTCCTTGTCCATAACACGATCTCCTTATCTTTTAACTCGCATGTTATCTCTTAACACTTGCGTTATCTCTTAACGCGTGCGTTACCTTCCCAAATGCTCCAAACCTGTTCTTCATCTGCCGGTTCGCAATAGTCCTTCAACGAGCCCGCCGCAAGCGCTCCGCACGCCCAGGCAAATCTGTTCCATTTCTCAGGTGTCCATGACCTTAAGATCCCGTATAGCAATCCTCCGACAAAGCCGTCGCCTCCTCCGATCCTGTCAAGAACTTCTATCCGCCGTGGTTCTATTATATCCCATTCATCACCGGACAGAAGCAGCGAACCCCACATATGGGTATTTGCGTTCAACACCTGTCTTAGCGTTGTTGCGTAAACCGAAACATCCGGGAAAACAGCTCTGACACTTCCGATCATGTCCTTATAAGCTTCGATCTCTTCCTTGATATCCACGCCATGTGTACCTGGTCCCTCTATCCCAAAACACAGCTGATAGTCCTCTTCGTTTCCGATGAGGATATCTGAAATTTTCGCGATGCGAGTGAAAACATTTCTTAGTTCATTCTCTCTGTTTTTCCAGAATGAAGCTCGGTGATTAAGGTCAAAAGAAATCAATGTACCTTGTGCCTTGGCTGCTTTGGCAAGTTCCAGGCAGAAAACTCCTGTTTCCGGCGATAACGCCGCAATAAGTCCTGACAGATGAAGGATCTTTGTGCCTTCCTTAGCGAATATCCTTTCCAGATCGAAATCTGCAACACTCAGTGTCCTTCCGACTTCTCCGGATCTGTCGTTCCAAACTCTCGGCCCACGTGCTCCGAAACCGCTGTCTGCGATATTGATCTGGTGTCTGTAGCCCCAAGGTCCACCTTGCGGAACATCGCGACCCTCAAACATCATGTGCCTGCCGGCAAGATTACTTTTGATCATCGAAGCGATAGGGCTGCCTTCTACAAATGTAGTAAGAACCTTTACCTGCATCCCAAGAAAAGAAGCTACACTGGCCACATTCGTTTCAGCGCTTGTCACCTGCATCCGGAACAGATCGGATGAATGCACCGGCTGCCTGTCAGGAGGGCATATCCTAATACCCATGCTTGTTGGAACGACGATAGAATATTTCGAGTTATCCTTTAACTCAAACATGATCTGCACCTCCGCTCTGTCAGCGGGCAGCGGGGACGGGGGTTCAGAACCCCCGTCCCCACCGGCTGTTGACTGATTCTGATTTTAACACACGCTGCACGGTTTATATTTGCATATATTGCAATATAGATTTGCATATCTTGCCCTTAGATGATAGTATGGTCATACTTACCTGAAATCGATATACAACGTGGTTTGGAGGTTTCAAGATTTAGTGGTTTATATGCAGGATTTCATAAATGAAATAGTTGACAGAGATTTCTTCTATCATCATAGTCTCAGCAATGAACCTGAGAGAAATTATTTCAATCTTCACATGCATGAAGCATTTGAGATATTCTATTATATACGTGGCAATGCGAGAATGAATATCGAAGACCGTTTGTATGCGTTATCTCCGTCGGACCTGTATTTCATCTGTCCGGGAAGATTTCACCGTGCTATCCCTGAAAGCAGAGCACCATACGAACGCAGAGTGATAAGGTTCGATTACTCATTCAGCAGACTGTTCGATCCCGGTGACCTACTAATCGACGCAATAAGCAGATTTGGAGCCGTCAATGGCAAAATCGTTGCGGAAAGCAGTATTCCCGCACTTTTTACTGACCTTGACCGATTCATCGATGATCATTCTGAAACCAGAAGGATCGCATGTATCTCTATCTTAAGCAGATTAATGATCGACATATCTAAGCTGTGTGCTGAGTCTCAGGCTCCGGTATATGAATCCGATACAAGTGAGAGAGTTGCTTCAGTTATTGAGTATATCAACAAGAACTTGACAGACGATTTATCCCTAGACATGATCGCCTCGGATTTTTTCGTCAGCAAATACTATCTGAGCAGGATATTCAAGGAGAGCACCGGTTCTTCAATCGGAGATTTTATTATTAAAAAGCGGCTCGTGCTTGCACGCAGACTGATCGTCGGAGGGTCTACTCCCGGCAATGCATGTATTCAGAGCGGCTTCGCGGATTACTCTAGCTTCTATAAGAGTTATCGGAAGCATTTCGGTCTTCCTCCGTCAGCATGTTCGAGTTTACGATGAATGAAATCATGATCGAATTAATCGTTTTAATGTTATAACCCAAATATTGACATTCACACAGCAATAGAATATTATTCTATCATCACATTATCTTTAGAATATATTTCTAACACAATAGTCCATCATAGCGAGGGGTAAACATGAATGAAGCAAATTTTAAGGCTATTATAAAAAGCAAGCATAACACTTACACCGAGGCCGAAAGAAAAGTTGCTGATGTCATCATATCGGACACTCATGCTTTTTCAGATAATGATATGACAGTATCAACTTTGGCCAACAAGGCCGATGTAGCTCCCTCTGCAGTAATAAGATTTTGCCGCAAATCAGGCTTTGCTTCGTTCAGAGATCTGAAATTGATGTTAGCGGTTGAATCTTATTCACGAGAACACCTGTATGCACCGAATGTAGATATCAATGATGATTCATCATCCATAGCAGATAAGGTTTTCGCCTCCGGAATTACCACATTGCAGGACACGATACGATTGCTCGACAGAGAAGCGCTTTCACGCATTGTTGATACGGTCCTGAATGCGGAAAAGATATTTATTTTCGGAGTAGGTACTTCAGCCCCCCTTGTATGTGATGCTGCTTACAGATTATTACAGCTTGGGTATCCGGTCTTTTCGTCAAACGATGTCGTAAGCATGAAAATGCTGACGATGAATATCGAACGCAATGATCTGGCAATAGGGATCTCTCATTCCGGACGCACCATAGCTACTGTTGATGCGATCGCCTTGTCTCATGAGAAAGGTGCTCACACTGCCTGTATAACGACTTTTTCTGAGAGTCCATTATATAGATCTGCCGATATCGGCATAACGATCTGTTCGGAGGAGAGCCGTTACAAAGTTGAAGCGATATCGTCACGATTGGCACATATGTGTGTACTTGACAGCATAGCGGTATCTCTTGCTACGGCAAAACACAGTGTCACAGCACAACGGATGACCGAGACAGATAGCCTGCTCAGCGGTCTCAGATACAGCAAATGAAGCTATTGAACAGAAGACTGCCGGTAGTTTTTGCTATATGCTATACCTCGTATAGCATAGTGTATATCGCTCGTCTGAACATGACAATGGGCATATCAGCGTTAATAGAAATGGGTTTTCTCACTAAAAGTCAGGCAGGGATCACAGGAACGGTCTTTTTCTGTGTTTTTGCTATGGGCAGACTCGTAAACGGTGCTTTGGGAGACCACTTCCGCCCGGGGCGCTTCCTTGCAACGGGTCTGATGATCATTGGTATAAGCAATATATTGCTTGGAGCATTTCCCATTCCGCCGGTGATCGCTATTCTATGGGGTTTCAATGCTTTCGGCCAATCTATGCTCTGGGGCTCGATCCTTAAGATCATGTCCGGAAACAGGTCTGTTGAAAATGCTGAGAGAAACACTTCTATCATGGTCACTTCCACTGCGGTAGGTAGCATGCTCGGAGTCCTTCTGGCTCTTTTCGCTATCGAGAAGATAAGTGTTCAGGCTGCATTTATTATTCCCGGATTAATGGCACTTATCGCATCGATTTCAGTTAACAAAGGTGTAAGGGATGATCCCACACAGACATCTCAGAAACAAAGTGTTATTCGCGCGTTTTCATCTGCCGAGCTTTTCCGAAACAGAAATTTTCTGAGAGTGATCATTCCTGCTGCTCTGCATGGTGCGATCAAAGACAATCTTACGCTTTGGATGGCTGTTTTTTTCACTGAACGATATGCTATGGATCTTCCCAAGACGACTCTTTATGTCATAGCTATTCCTTTGACAGGACTGTTCGGGAGACTCTTGTTCATGCCGTTGTATAAACTGTGCAGAAGGAATCTGACATTGACTACCGCGATTTCATTCGGGATCTGTATGTTAACAGGAGCAGCTGTTACGATCCGGGGTATAGATCCCGGGCTTTCAGCTGTCTGTCTGAGTATCATGTCAGCCGCGATTATGATGGTAAATACTTCGCTTCTCAGTATATATCCGATGCGATTCAAATCAACCAATCAGGTATCCAAAGTCAGCGGGATACTTGACTTTTTCACTTATCTGGGGGCAGGAGCGGGTTCGCTCATTCTGGCTTTTATATAATCTCAAGTTAGCCATATAGGCTGACACCATGCACTCCTGCCTTTGTCATCTCTGCACACTGCTCTGATATAAGATTCAGTTCCTTTGATACTATATTCACCTTTCGTAATAAGACCTTCTTCAGATGTTACAGCTTCGCCGAAAATACTGTCAGCCAGAAAACCTATCGATGCACAATCAGAGCACTCGACTACCGCTTTACCATCTTCAACATAAAAATCTCTTATCTCCGGCCCGTTTGACGCGTAGAAACTGCCTGCGATGATAGCCTCGGTCACTGCTTGCTGAGTCAACTGGGCTGCTTTTACAACTATATAGCCTCCAAGATAATCTGTCTTGTGTTGGTGTGAATCGTCTGAAGCAAAGCAATAATAACTACGCCTGTCCCAGAGCTGCCTGTCATAATAGCTGTCAGAGTACCCTGTAAACGCACTAACTTCACATGTGTTGTTATAGATCTCCATTCCCAGGCATCCTTCGATAGTATCCATATCTTCATGCTTCACATGCGACCATGAAGGGTGTGCATATATAGCAATATTGCCGTTGTCTGTAAGCATCTTAACGATATCATTCACATCGGTCTTATATTTGTCGTAGCTG
>Ga0265294_10003770_pt1 | contig 19192 bp, 21 predicted proteins | sample MunlanPumphouse3_FD_192504 | JGI IMG/M metagenome (GOLD analysis project Ga0265294, IMG submission 192504) | Groundwater microbial communities from a municipal landfill in Southern Ontario, Canada - Pumphouse #3 | ecosystem: Environmental > Aquatic > Deep subsurface > Groundwater | place...
TACCTCACCTCCCCATTTAATTGGGTTAAAAAGTGCTGCCGTTGCTACGGTGTTATCACACACGGTTAAAACACCATGTTTTTGAGCAATGCTTACAACTTTTTCCACATCGGTAATAGCAATTTGTGGGTTTGATAATGATTCAAAGAAAATCGCTTTGGTTTTATCATCAATCAACTCTTCTAAATTTGAAGCATCGGCACTTTTAAATACTTTAGCTGTAATGCCAAATCGTTTAATCGTATGCGTTAAAAGTGTAACAGCTCCTCCATAAAGTTTGTCAGAAATAATAATATTATCCCCAGCTTCAGCAACATTGGCAATGGCGTAAAAAATGGCACTTTGACCTGAAGCCACACAAATACCCGCTGCTCCTCCTTCAAGTTCCGCAAACCTTTTTTCTAAAACATCCGTTGTTGGATTAGTTAATCGTGTATAAATTGGTCCAAGTTCTTTGAGTGCAAACAAATTAGCTGCGTGTTCAGAATCTCTAAACGCATACGCTGTTGTTTGTGAAATAGGAACGCTCATTGTTCCATATCCTTCTTTGTTGTCATATCCCGCGTGAATTGCAATCGTCTCTTTGTGCATTATTGCTCCTTTTTTTGTATCGAAATGTTATATGATGAAATTTTATACTATTTTTTAAATAATGTCAAGTGATTTAATAGTGATTAATCTAATCACCTTTGTATCGTGTGTCAATATCAATCTTGACTTTATCACTCAAGATATAAATTGTCTAATATTCTAATTTGTGTTACAATACCGTAAAATGCCAAGTGGGAGGAGATTTTATTTTATGGATAAAATAAGTTTTTATGATAATGAAACCTGTGATGTAAACTATGAAAAATTTTTTGAAATTTTTAAAAATGAGGTTATAAAAATCGAAAAAATTGTCTCCAACGGACAAACCTCACCCGAAAATTTTTGGTATGAGCAACAGCAGAGTGAATTTGTACTCATTTTAAAAGGCAATGCCATTTTGGAATTTGAAGAACAAACGATGATTTTAAACGAAGGGGATGCCGTGAATATTCCTGCGTTAACTAAACATCGAGTCAAACAAACAAGTCAAGAAGAACCCACCATTTGGTTGGCTGTTTTTTATAAATAAAGGCTCAATATGAAAATAGCAATCATAGGAGCAGGTGCGGCTGGGATAATAGCAAGCATTACAGCCAAAAGGTTAAACAAAAAATTACAAATAGATTTATTTGATGCCAATAAAAGTATCGGTAAAAAGATATTGGCTTCGGGAAACGGAAGATGTAATATCTCCAATACCACAATTTCTTCAAAAAACTATTTAGGAGAAAATCCCGATTTTGTAAACTATGCTTTAGAACAGTTTGATTTCAAAGCCTTTGAGAAATTTTGTAAAAGTATAGGGCTTTTGCTTGATGTCAAAGAGAGTGGAAAAGTATATCCTTTGTCCAATGAAGCCAAATCGGTAGTCAATCTTTTGGAACTTTGTTTAAAAGAGTTGGGTGTCAATTTGTATTTGGAAACTTTTATAAAAGATATAGAAAAAACAGAAGATAGATTTATCATAAAAACAGAAGAACAAGAATTCAAAAATTATGATAAAGTCCTAATCTCAAATGGTTTAGGCGCAGCTCCACAACTCAATGCAAACGAAAGCGGTTTAGACTTCGCTTCAAAATTTGGACACAGTTTCAACCCCACATACCCTTCTCTTGTAGGACTTCAAACTGAAAACACTTATAATGGAAAACTACAAGGTGTAAAAAAAGAGTGTAATGTAAGTCTGTTTATAAATGGTAACTTAGAACAAGAGATTTTTGGCGATGTACTGTTCACAAGTTATGGAGTTTCAGGTTTTGCAATTTTAGATATTTCACAACTTGCAGCTTTAAATTTGAGTCTGTATCAAGATGTAAAAATAGCCATAAACTTTTTTCCAAAAATCAATAGAAATGACCTATCCGACCAAATACAAAGCCTATTTAAAAACCTACCAACTCAAAAAGCTGTGGATATTTTAACTGGAATGGTGTCAAATAAAATAGCACCCGTTCTATTGGATATTTGCAAAATTGACCTAAACACAAAAGCCTCTGACATAAATGCAAAACAGATAAAAGCAATAGCATTTCAACTAAATCAATGGAAATTAAAAGTAACCGACACGCAAGGTTTCAGTCACGCAGAAGCAAGTGGCGGAGGAGTTAGAACGGCTGAAGTAGATAATAAAACTTATGAGAGTAAATTGTGCAAAGGTCTGTTTTTTGCAGGAGAAGTTTTGGATATAGTAGGAAATAGGGGAGGTTATAATTTGCAGTTTGCGTGGGCGAGTGGGTTTATAGCAGGACAAAGTCTTGCGAAAAAATAACGGCTATAAATCAGCCACTTTTCTCAAAGAGAGTGTAAACACAAGCCCTATTTTTTCGTTGTCGCAAAAATTAACTTACTCACTTACTTTAAGTAAGCTCCTCAGCTAATTCTCACTCCACCTTAAACTGGAACAAAATTGACCAATTTCTATCCGTTATTTAAGAGAGTTTATATCATTTAATAGTTTAACTATTGAGTATCCTATGGCTTGGGCTAGATTAACAGGAACAGCATTGCCAATTTGCTTGTATTGTTGAGTTTGTGAACCTTCAAAAATCCAATCATCTGGAAAAGTTTGGATTCTTGCATATTCTCTGACTTGAAAAGGTCTTGTTTCTTCTGGATGACATCGTTCGGTTTGTTTTTGAGCAGGAGAACAAGTTAATGTTAAGCAAGGTTCATTCCAACTGATTCTTCTTGCCATCCCAGTTTTACCACCTCCTAGATAAAAACTTTTTTTCATATATTCTTTTTGAATGTCTAACGGTAAGCTTCTCCAATATTCTCCAGCAGGAACCAAAGAAAGAATTTCTTTTTTTCTTTTAGGATAGGATTGCCCTTCTGATTTTTCTACATCTTTATCAAAAAGTTCTCCTTGTTTTAAGGCATCTTTTAAAGTATAAATTTTATCATTTGGTGTAGGGTAAGAATAAGAAACTTTTTTTGCATATTCTTTTTTTATTCCAACAATAATTAATCGTTCTCTTTTTTGTGGAACCCTATAATGAATAGCTTTTAATACTTGAGGTTTAAAGACATGGTATCCAAGCTCATCGAGTATATTAAGCATTGTTTCAAGGGTTTTCCCTTTTTCATGACTGAGTAATCCACGAACATTTTCTGCTAAAAATACGGGTGCATTTGTCTCTTGTAGTGCTCTGGCAAATTCAAAAAAGAGTGTTCCTCTTGTATCTTCAAAACCAAGTTTTTTCCCTGCATAACTGAATGCTTGGCAAGGGAATCCCCCTGTCAATAAATCAATTTTATTTTTGTAAGAGTTAAAGTCAATGGTAGAAATATCTCCTTGTATGACTTCCCATTCAGGACGGTTTTTTTTAAGAGTTTGGACGGCATATTTATCAATTTCATTTAAAAGCATATGTTCTATTCCTGCTTTTTCAAGCCCAAGTGCTAATCCTCCTGCTCCTGCAAAAAGTTCAATACTTTTGTACATTTTTTTTGCATTAATAGTAGAATGAGAAATTTGATTAAAATAAATTTTCCCTTTTTCAAAGAGTACAATATCTTCTTTTCTGTACTCTCTGTAGTTGTTAATTGGATTTCTTATACTTTTTAATTTTCCAAAGTTATCCCATCTTCTTAGTGTTTCTTTATCTACTTTTAGAATTTCTGCAGTTTCAGTTAATGAGAAAATTCGTTGATTCATATACCCACCTTATACAACATTAAACATGGTTATTATACTGTAATATAATTAATATTGTAGTATAAGTTTTGTTGATATATTAAAAATATTGCTTTTTGTAATATCTTTTATGAGTTTAATTCTCTAGAAAGATCTTGAATATAATCAGATTTAGAAAGTTCAAGTATAATTTCATTAAGTTCATCTTTAAAATTTGCTTCAACTGCAACTTCAGCAATTGCTTTTATTAAATCAGCATAAAAATCCTTATCACCTGTTAATCTGTGCCAAAAATCATTACCTACTATAACATCATAGTTATAATTCTTTGTAATTCGTTTGTAATGTGAACTTAATTCTTCTTTTTCACCATAAATTATACCAACTATTAAATTATGGAAGCCAAGCTTTAAATTATTTGTTTTTCCTAAGTTTATAATATTCTTAAAATGACCTGAAATTGTTTCTACATCATCTTTGTTAATGGTATTGGGACCAGATTTTAACTGACAGTATTTTTTCTCTCCATCAATTTGGTCAATAAATTCAATATCAATTCCACTTGTTGTACTTGCAAATGATGATAATACATTTGATGTAAATTTTTGTATTTGTGTCCCAAATGATGTGTTTATTGATGTTCCTAAAACTTTTGGTAAAATTAAAGCTTTTGCAATACTAATAGGGTCATGATTGCCTTCTAAAAAATTTGAAAGATAGGTAATTAAAAAAGGATTAATGTTAAAATTTTTTATATTTGAAAGTTTCTTTGTATTTTTTATATGTTGTTCGGCAATTGATTCTTTAAACCATGATTTTGCATTTATTAAGATTTCATTTTTATTTATCATGGGGTGACAACCTTTTATTTTGAATAAAAGAGTATATAGTAAAAGTATTTAAACTTATATTTCTCAGATTTAACTAAATTTATGCTTCAAAACCACCAATTTAGAAATCTTCTCAAACTCGAAAATGCCTTTATTGCTAATAAGTCTGTTGGTTTCATCGAGTTTTAACACGGCAATATTTTTATAACTTTTATCTTCATAAGTAAAGTTAATATAATTTTTATCAACAATAGCTTTTTGTAAAAATCTAAACTCGATGTTCATTGGAATCTTTTGGGGCTTGTTTGCGGTTGGTTTTGGTGTAGTCTCGCTCGACTTTGGCTATGCGGATTCTGTAATCTTCAAAAATTCCGGCATTGCCTTTGTCTTGAGCCATACGGTGTTCAAATTGGTTTCTCCAAAGCTCGATGGATTTTTCATCTTCCCAAAAAGATAGGCTTAGAAGCTTGTTTTCATTGACTAAACTTTGAAATCTCTCAATGGAGATAAACCCTTCACGGTTTTGTAAAAACTCTTTTAATGTTGAGGCAATTTTTAGATATTCCTCTTTGCCTGTTTGGGTGGGTATGACTTCAAATATGACAGCGTACATCGGTTTTCCTAATTTTGATTTTATACCAGAGCATACGAGTGAGAATTTTTTAAGAGATGGTTGGACGTTTGGTAAAAGGAAAATAAGACTTCGTTATGAAGTCTTATTTTTTATGGGGCTTAAAAGCTTTCCCACTCATCGCCTTTGGCACTTTTATCTTCTATCGTCTCTTTGTGTTTTTTCACTTCAGAGGTATGTTCTTCGTGTTTATGCTCATTTTTTGGTTTGAGTTTTTTCTCAATTTTGTGAAAAACTTTGGCATCGGCATCGTTCATAAATTTTTTCGCTTTGACATCGTCCTTACCAATAAACTCTTTTTCATTCGCAGATGAAACAACCAATTTAGCAATCTCATCGGTTTGTTCAGCCACCGAGTGTGTGGTATTTGAAATCGCCACATTTTGTTGGGTTTGTTGGTCAAGTTGATTGACGGCATCGTTGATTTGTTCAATTCCAATTCGTTGCTCTTTTGAAGACTCGGCAATGGAGTTGATGGTTTTAGTGGTTTTTTCAATGCTTTCATTTAAAGAGATATACCCTTTAATCATCTTATCCGCACCATCTTTTCCAGCATTGGTTTTTTGAGTAGCATTTTCAACTAACGCTTTAATCTCTTTAGCTGCATCCGCACTTCTGGTTGCTAGGTTTCGCACCTCAGCAGCAACCACGGCAAATCCTTTCCCCGCTTCTCCCGCAGTGGCGGCTTCAACGGCTGCATTTAAGCTTAAAATATTCGTTTGGAAGGCAATTTGATCAATGACCGTAATCGCATCGGCAATGGCTTGCGTTTGGTCATTGATTTCATCCATGGCTTTTACCGTTGAAGTGGCTAACTCTTGCCCTACTTGAATCGAGTGTGTTAACTCTTTGGATTGATCCGCCATCATAGCAATATTATTGGTATTGCTTACAATTGCACTGGTAATCTCTTCTAGTGCGGCGGCTGTTTCTTCAAGAGCGGCGGCTGTTTCGGTTGAATTTTTATTTAAAATATCAACATTGCGTAATAAAATATTTGAACTCTCATCGAGGGTTAATCCATTTTGTTTATTTTCAGCCAACATTTGGTTGATGATTTTTGCCAAATCATTAACAGCCACTTCGACTTTACCTTTAGCATTGGAAATATTGGGTCTGAAATCAAGTTGCCCGTATTTGGCTAATACGTTTAAGATAATATTGGTATCTCGTCCAATATTGGTTTCTAAGTTGTCCAACATTTCATTGAGTTTATTTTGAAGTTTTTGCAATGATTCGTTGTCGGTTCGTTTTTCAACTCGGTTGTGTAAGAACCCTTCTTTAATCTCTTCAACCACTCGTGTAACGTCGGCAATCAAAGCATCGTCTTGTTCAATGAGGGATTTGGTTTTGACTACGTTTTGGTTGATGATTTTTGCCATGGTTCCAATTTCATCGTTGGCGCGGTCATCTAAATGTTCAACATCTGGACGTTCTTTGTTGATGTATTTAAAGAAGTTCAGCAATCCATCTTGGAAACTGTTAAGTGGTTTAAAAATAGATTTATTTGAAAGCCATCCCATTAAAAGCGCCAAACAAATCATAATGATAACAATGATTATACAATTACGAATAATGACGTTTAAAATTTGAGCTTCGGTAGCATCGTGCATTTGTGTAATTTTTTCTTCAATATCATCCACATAAACACCCGTACCAATAATCCAATCCCATTGTTCAAATCGTTGTACGTATGAGAATTTTGGTTGCGGCGCATCTTTGCCTGGTTTTTCCCACATATATTTAACCAAACCACCCTCTTTTGAGGCATTGGCAACTTTAGACATCTCCACAAAAAGTTGTTTTCCTGTTGGGTCTTTTGATTGGGTTAAATCTTTTCCATTTAAGGCTTTGTTAATTGGGTGCATTATCATGGTTGGTTTTGAGTCATTAATCCAATAGTAACCATCTTTCCCATACTTCATATCCCCAATGGCTCGTAAAGCTTCTTCTTGAAGTTTGGCCGTTACGTTATCAACGTATTCTCCGGTTCCTATGACCCAATTGTACGCTTTAAAGAGTTTAACATACGAGACTTTATCTTGAGCTTTTTCAAATCCTGGTTTTGGCCAAACATAATCCACAAATCCATCGCCTTGTTTTTTAGCGACTTCGGCAAACTCTGTAAAGATTTTTTTCCCATTTTGGTCTTTGTATTCTTTCATATCTTTGCCATCCAACGATGGGTTAGTTGGGTGCATAATAATCGTTGCTTCTAAATCGTTAATCCAAAAATATCCTGTTTCCCCATATTTTGCACTTTTTACAGCATTTCTGATAATATCTTTTAATTGTTCATCCGAAACTTTTCCATGATATTTATCGTATTCACCTTGAATAATGGATAACACAAAATCCGTTTGACTTTTTAAATAAGCTTGAACTTCATTTTTAATTTTCTCTTTAGATGTTCGTTCATGGTACGATTCAACCGTTTTAACGGCCAATGAAACATAGTTTCGTAGCTCTTCTTCTTTTGTTTTATACGCATCTTCTTTGAATTTTTGAATCACAACATCAGATGTTTCTTGCAGTGAAATAACTGATTGTATAAGCATCGCACTTGATACAATAACAATTGAGCTAATAACAATAAGCAGTAATTTCGCTTTAATAGAAATGGAATTTAACAACCTCTTCTCCTTGGATGATTTTTAAGTTTGGCATATTATAACAAAAAGAAATGAGATTTTATTAACCAAATGAGATAATGTGATTTTTTAAATAAATCTTAAAGTAAAATTCTATTTACTCTTTATTTAGATAATTTTAGAAATTATATTCTTTTTTAGCTACAATAAAACTATTAATTCTTCTAAGGAGTAAACAACGGTGAAAAATAGCAAATTATATGATTTTGACATCAACAGTGTCTCTTTGAATATTGTTATTTACAAATACGAAAAACAAAATTTTAAAGTTGTTGATATTAACGACAAAGCGTTATTCACTGAAAAATTAACCAAAGAAGAGAGTATCGGGAAATACATTACCGAACTGTTCCCTCAAGTCAAAGAGTTTGGGCTTTTTGACGTGTTACTCTCTGTGTATAACACGGGACAAAAAGAAGTCTTTATGGCTTCTTTTTATCATGATGATCGCATATCAGGGTATCGAGAAAATGAAATCATTAAACTCAACGATGAGTATATTATGGCGACGTATAAAAATGTTTCACGAAGAATTGAATTAGAAGACAGCCTAAACTTATCCAAAGAGATTATCCACAATATTTCAGAAGCCGTAGTCATTACGGATTTAAATGCCAGAATTTTAGATATTAATCCGGCATATACACATATTACAGGCTTTAGCAAAGAGTATATGTTGGGTAAAAATCCCAGTGTTTTAAAGTCGGGACGACACACAAAAGCTTTTTATGAACACATGTGGGATGATTTGTTGCATAAAGGACAGTGGAGTGGCGAGATTTGGGACAGACGAAGAAACGGTGAACTTTTTCCCAAACTTCTGAATTTAAGTACCATTTACGATAATACAAAAATACCCAAATATTACATTGGTATTTTCCAAGATATTACCCATATTAAGAAGAATCAAGAAGAACTAAAGAAGTTAGCCTATTTTGACCCATTAACTGCCTTACCCAATCGAAGCAATTTTGAATTGATGTTGGAGAGTGAAATTAAACTTAACGTGCGCAACAATACCACTTCGGCATTGATGCTGTTGGATTTGGACAATTTTAAAGTCATTAACGACAGTTTAGGGCACACCATTGGCGATGAATTACTCATTGAAGTAGCGCAACGCCTTAGAGAAATAGGGCGAAAAAGTGATACGATTTGCAGATTAGGAGGCGATGAATTTGCTTTAATCCTTAGAGCTCCCATTCAAAGAGAAAAAATACAACTCGTTGCCTATCGGATACTGAAAGCCTTAAGTGAACCGTTTTATATTTTAGGCAATGAAATTTTTATTACCACAAGTATTGGGATTTCCCTTTTTCCTGAAGACTCTTCCAATAAAAATGAGTTGATTAAAAATGTTGATTTAGCCATGTACGAAGCAAAAAAAGAGAAAAAAGGAACCCATAAGTTTTTTAAGCCTCAAATGAATCAAGAAAATATGAAGTTTTTAACCATTCAAAAAGATTTGCGCAAAGCGATTTTAAACCACGAGATTTTTTTAAATTATCAGCCTAAAATTGATTTAAAAACGATGAAAATCGTTTCAGTTGAAGCCTTAGTGCGATGGAATCATCCCGTCAATGGGATTATCATGCCCGATTATTTTTTAGGTATTGCCGAACACAGCGGACTCATTCACCCTATTGGTGAAATTGTTATCAAACAAGCCATGCGTGATATGAAAGCACTCAATCAAGAGCTTAATACCAATATTGGGGTTGCCATTAATCTTTCAACAAGACAGTTTAATGATGAGAATTTAACCAATTTTATCTTTGAAACCATAGAGGAACTCAATTTTAATGTGAAAAAATTGGAGTTTGAAATTACGGAAAGTTTAATTATGGACGATATTGAAAATGCCATTACCATCATGAATAATTTTGTTAAAAATGGTATTTCTATTTCGATTGATGATTTTGGAACAGGGTATTCCTCTTTGAATTATTTGAAGAAATTTCCGATTAAATACTTAAAAATAGATCGTTCGTTTGTTAAAGATATTACGACAGATAACGACGATAAAGCGATCGTAGCTGCTATTATTTCTATGGCAAAAAGTTTGGGTATTGGTGTGATTGCGGAAGGGGTTGAAACCCAAGAACATGAGGATTTCTTAAAAGCACACGGGTGTAATTTATCGCAAGGGTATTTGTACAGTAAGCCTATTTCCATTGACGCATTAAAAGAGTTTATTGTCAAAAATCTGGCGGAATAAATTTTTTACTAGGAGTTTTGGGATATAATCTTTTCTCAAAATGTATCTAAGGATAAAGATGAAAACTGCAATGAAAATGTGTTTGGTCGTGTGTTTGATGCTATTAAGTCTGCACGCCAATGAGAAAGTCTATAAGTTAAAAATGGCAACAACGTGGGGACCTACCCTTTCTCCTTTAATTGATGCTGCGCAAAACATGGCAAAACTTGCCCACGATTTATCCAATGGCCAATTGGAAATTAGAATTGACAATGCCAATAAACATAAATCGCCGTTGGGTATTTTGGATATGGTCAAAGGTGGACAGTATGATATGGGACACTCCACTTCGTATTATTGGAAAGGCAAAGACATTAATACCCTTCCATTTACTTCCATGCCTTTTGGTTTAACATCACCTGAACAGTACGCATGGTTTTATCATGGTGGTGGATTGGAATTGATGCAAAAAGTCTATGACAAACACCATGTTTACTCTTTTCCCGGAGGAAGTACGGGTGTTCAAATGGGTGGTTGGTTCAGAAAAGAGATTCAAACGCTTGATGATTTAAAAGGGCTTAAAATGCGAATACCGGGATTTGCGGGTGAAATCATGGCAAAACTGGGAGTTAAAGTCGTCAATATGGCACCTGGGGAATTGTATATGGCATTGGAAACCAATGTGTTAGATGCTTTGGAATGGGTTGGACCTTCCATGGATATTACCATGGGATTTCATAAAGTTGCCCCATATTATTATACGGGTTGGCATGAACCCGCCAGTGAAATGCAATTTTTAATCAACCAAGATGCCTATAAAAAACTGCCTAAACATTTGCAAGATATTTTAATTGTTGCCATGCGATTAGCGGCGTATGATATGTATATTCAAAATTACGATATGAATGCAACGGCATGGGAAAATATGAAAAAAGAGTATCCCAATATCAAAGTTAAAACGCTTCCAAAACCTATTATGGATGCCATGAAAAAAGCCAATGAAGAGCTGATTGTGGAAATGACCCAAGATAATCCTTTGTTAAAAGAGGTATTAGACTCTCAAAAAGCCTATCAAAAAAAGGTGCGAGTTTGGACGCAAATGTCCGATTATTTGTATTTAAAAGACAATTTGTAAAATAGAGGGAAACTCTATTTTACTTTGTAATTATCCGGAGCAAAGGTATCATAAACCCATGGGGCTACAATTTTAGCTTCTTTAATGGAGATAAATCGCTCAAGAGATGGCATATATCGGAATTGTTCAAAGATAATATCCTCGCAAAAGCTTTTTTCTGCCGTTGGTTTAAAGATATAATCTTCAATATGTTCAATGGTCAAACGTCGTAACTCTTCGTTGTTTTTGGGTTCTTCCATGGCGTCAATCCCAATGGTTACACTTTTCATGGCTAAACTCATATATGGAGCAACCATCGCTTTTTTTTGGGCATCGCTGTTAGGTGCATTTAAGCTGTGGCACATTTGGCATTTTTTTTGGAAAATAACTTCAGGTTGCGTTAAATTTTCTGCCCAAACACTTACCCCTACAAACAGTAAAAAGATGAGTTTTTTAGCCATCGTAACTCCTTTTGTTTTTTAAAGTATAACATAAAAAATTACTTTGTAAGGGTGCGTAAAATTAAAAACGAACTTAAAGATATAAGAAAAATACTTAAAGCAATGGGCATTAAACTGTTGGAATGAAAAAGTACAACAACCGAGGAAAGCGCAGCACCTATTCCAAATTGAACCACGCCAATAACCGAGGAAGCTACACCTGCATTTTTTGAAAAACTCTCCAGTGCCAACGCGGTACAATTTCCGTAAATAAAGGCATTCATGCCAATAAAAAGAGCGGTTAATACAACCGTACCGTAGACATTGATTTGTTGAGACAGTGCCATAAACAATAACGCCACAACAATTTGAAAACCTACAGCAAATTTGACTAAAACAATACTGGGGTAAGTTTCAAGCAGTTTAATATTGACACGAATAAGCAACATCAATGACACAATACTAATACCAAAATAAAATGGAAACCAATTGGTTGAAATGCCAAAATATTCAATATAGATAAATGAGGATTTGGCAATAAATACAAACATTCCTGAAAATCCCAAAGCTAACACCAACATGATTTTCATGGCTTTTTTATGGGTTAAAACAATTTTATATGACTCCAATGCTTTGGTTTTAGTGTACGTATAGGTTTCCTCAAAATCTTTATAGACAAAAAAAGCAACAATCAGCGCATAAAGCGTTAAAAAAATGAATATGGCTTCCCAATCATAAAAATGAATAATAAAAGCACCAATGGCAGGAGCAAGCAAAGGGGCTAAACTGCGTACCGTTCCAATGAGTGAAAATACTTTTGCCGCTTGAGTGCCGTGAAATAAATCCCGAACAGCAGCACTGGCATTGACCACAATAAGTCCTCCAAAAAAAGCTTCAATAAATCGATACAACCAAAGCTCATAAATGTGGGTACTAAAAATGATAATAAAACTAAAAAATGCAAAACCCAATAGTCCAATAAGAGAGCTTTTTTTTCTTCCTAAGGTATCAGAAAGTATGCCTCCAAATATTTGTCCAATGGCAAAACCAATTAAAAAAATGGGCAAAGTCAGTTCAATTTTATCAATGCTGACATTAAAATCATTTGCCATATTGGGAATAGAAGGAATATACGTATCCACAGCAACCGGAGCAACAGCAGAAAGGATTGCCAATAAAATAATTAAATAGATATGATTAATAGGCTTTTTCATTTTTACTCTTTGACACTCAAAGCAACTCTTTCAAGCAGCTCAATAAGTTGTTCAACCTCTTCTTCCTTTAAATTTCCAGCGAGTTTTTCTCTAAATTTGGTGACGGCTAAAGCGCTTTTTAAAAGAATTTCTTCCCCTAAATGGGTGAGTTGTATTTGATTTGTTCTTTTATCGATGGGTATCTTTTCAATAAGATATTTTTTTTCCAAAGTAGCTAAAGTTCGGCTGATGGTGGTTTTGTCTTTGCCTAAAATCGTGGCAATTTTGGTTTGATTGACCTCTTTTTCATATTTGATAATCTCTAAAGTGGCTCTTTGTTCAGGGGCGATATCATAGTTTTGAAGTATTTGGTTAAATTGGTTATTGAGTTTATTGGCGGTTTGATTGATTTTAAAACCAAGTGATTTTTCTAATCCGTATGACATGATAATCCTTATAATTGTATGCAGAATAGTTGCATATACAACCTTTTGAAAATCTTAATAATAGTGGGTAAGTTTATCACTTAGTATGTTTGTAAGCTTAGGAGTCTGTAAAGTGAGTAAGTTGTTGGATATTTTAACTTACAAACGCTACTAACTTATTAACCCAACTCACCCAAAATATCCCAAATATCATGAGGATGTTTGGCTAAAAACGTCGCTCCTGCCTCTTGCAACTCTTCTTTGGTTCTAAATCCCCAAAGCACTCCGATACTTTTCATTTTGGCATTGTGTGCGGTGTGAATATCGGTTGGCGTATCGCCTATGTAGACGATTTCATTAGAGGTAAGATTAAATGCTTTGGCAATATTTAAAGCCCCTTGCGGATGAGGTTTTTTAGGAACTTCTTCTTTTTGTCCATGAACTTGCGAAAAATTAAACGCCTTAAAGAGTGTTTGCGCATATTTTAGAGTAAATTCATGCGGTTTATTGGAGAGTATTCCCATTTTATAGTGGGCATTTTGAAGTTGTTTTAAGAGTTCGTAAATGCCATCATAGGGTTTGGTTGAGTGATATATGGCTTTATCATACACTTCTTTGTATCGTGTTAAGATGGCTTCAATGTACTCTTGCGAACTGTTTTTAGGTACGGCTCTTTGAATTAAGTACAAAGCGCCATCGCCTACAAATTGGTTATAGGCGCTTAATTCATGCGTTGGTAAATCAAACTCTTTTAAAACATCGTTCATGCTTTGGGCAATATCTTCGAGGGAATCAATTAATGTTCCATCTAAATCAAAGATAATTCCTTTTGTTTGCATAAGCGTCTCTTACTCTTCCATGGTTTTTAAAAGTTTAATAAAGTTTTGCGTGTGGATTTTACTGATATACAAATAAATAAAAGTTACTACAACAATATTAACGTGAATCAACGCTTCGGTTGTTGAAAAGGTAATCATTAAAATACCAATAATTAAAATAAAAAATGGATAGGCCAATTTAATGAGTGCCAAATCTTTTTGCAGTTGGATTTCGTAGTAGAGTTTGTTGCTTTTAATAAACTCTTTATCTTCCAATGTCAGTTGGTTTGTCTCTTTTAATTCGCGTAATCCTTGTATGACTTCCATCTTTTTCTTGTATTGCAGTAGTTTATAGATAATGCCTGCAACAATAATGATTGAGATAAGATTTGAAATAATTTCCAATGGAAAACCTGCCGCTTCGTTCATTTTGTCCCTTTAGTTTTTTGATATGGTACAAAAAAAATAATAAATTTAACCAAAGATTAACCCAAATTTATAGTATAATCCAACAAAAAATTATTAAAAAGTCAGAGTATTTGAAAAAAAGTCATTATTATAAGCCCATAGCGTCATTTTTAGCGTTATTCTTTGTTGTATTGTTAATCTTTGTTCCCTCTTTTAAAACCAACATCTTTGATTGGCAGATACAATTAAAAGCCATATTAACTTCCAATTATTTAATCAATGGATGGATACTTCTTTTTTTAATAGTGTTTGCGCTTATTGGATTTTGTTTTGTTTTGTATAAGTTGTACTATATTGAACCCAAAAAATCAATTTTTGCTCACCATACAACCCATGAAATAAAAGGTGCTGTTTGGAAATGGCACTGGAACCAAAATAAAATTGAACAACTGTGGTGTTTTTGTCCTACGTGCAACGATGAGTTATCGTACGATCATGACCATTTATTGCATACTATCACCCTTTCTTGTCCACATTGTAAAAAAGAGATAAGCAAATTCGATGCGCAAAATATCAATGGGGTATTAACCTTTGTAAAGAATGAAATTCGTCGAATACTCACCAAACAGAAAAAGTAACATAACTATTATATTTACGGAGAAATAACTTTACTTCTTGTCTGAAATACGTTACAATTTAATACGTAGATTGTTTTACTATAAATAAATAATTTTATGGTAATTCTAAAAGGATGAGTATGAAATATAACAGTAACTCCCTTTGCCCATGTAACAGTGGTAAGAAATATAAAAAGTGTTGTAAACTGATCCATGACGGGATTGTAGAAGCACACAATGCCTTGGAACTGATGATTTCACGATACAGTGCGTATGCCACTCATCGTTGTGAGTATATTATCCAAACGACACATAAGAGCAACGCTCAGTTTATGGACGATATAAATGCGTGGTTTGATGAAATAGAAGAATTCACACACAATACCATTTTTGTGGGACTGAAGATTTTAGATTACAGTGAAATCAATGAAGAAGCCTATGTTACGTTTCAAGCAAAACTGCAACAAAATGGCAACAATTTTTCCCTGACAGAACAGAGTCGCTTTATAAAAGAGAATGAAAAATGGTATTATCAACAAGCAGAAATATTTGAAGAGATTTAAAAGGGAATAATTGAAGATTTTATTAGCACCAGCGGAGACTAAAAATGAAGGGGGAAATGGCGCCCCTTTTTGTAAAGAAAATTTCAAATTTGAAGCCTTGTTTGAGTCTAAAGAGCATATTTTAAGTCAGTATGAAACGCACGTGAAAAGTTTAAATGATGAGAAGTTAAGTGACTGGTTTGGACTAAAAAATAAAAATGAGGTTCAAAAATATGCTTCTAGTGTACGTCAAAAACCTACAATGAAAGCCATTGAACGCTACAATGGCGTTGCTTTCGATGCGTTAAATTACGCACAATTACCTCAAAATGCCCAAAGTTATATTGATAACAATGTTGTTATTTTCTCAAATTTATTTGGTGTTCTTAGTGCACGTGATTTGATTCCCGATTACAAATACAAACAAGGGGCAAAATTGCCTAACTTGGTCGTTGAAAAGTATTACAACGCACAAATCACCCCTTTTTTAGAGGAGTATTTGGGCGATGAAATCATCGATTTACGAGCAGGATTTTATGAAAAGTTTTATAAAACAACGAAAGCCAACGTCCTTATGTTTAAATTCATCAAAGAGGGAAAAGTGGTCAGCCATTGGGCAAAACATTATCGAGGAAAAGTGTTACAGCACATTGCGCTTCATGATATCCAAAGCCTAGCAGAATTTATGGCATTGGAACTAGAGGGCTTAAAACTCATTGAAATTCAAGAAAAGAAAAATACGAAACTGCTTATTTTAGATATTATTTAAATGCCATTGCAGTGAACATCACTTTTTTAAGTGAGAGTTTTATAAAATGGCTTTGAATTTTAAAAAGGATAAATACCATGGCGTTACTGGACAATGAAAAATGTGTACTGCCGTTAAGCAGCATAGCAGAACTTTTAAATGCAAAAATACGAACACTTAAAATGTATGAAGAAAAAGGCTTACTTCCTCAAAAAGAGAACCGTATCAAAAAACTCTACTCGATTAACGATGTCAAACTCATTGCATTTGTGCACTACTTAGCGAATATCAAGAAAATCAATGCCAATGGTATTAAGTATATTTTAGAGATGGTTGAAAACAATATGGATGAAAAAAACAGAAATGAATTTTTAGAGATAGTTGAAAGCCGTTTCCAATCAGTTTCAAGTAATGAGATTCAAGATTTTGACTCTTTTTAATCCTCTCTTCTCTTTCCTTTCCTCAAAAAACTCCTAAAAAATAAAAAAACAATCATAAATTCTAAAATTTAGCCAAAAGCACTGTTCTATGGCTATTTGGAGCCATTTCTAAAACTTAAAATTCAATCAACTTAAGCTATAAATAAGTTACATATGTTATAAGTATACACATAGAACGTAAATAAATTACATATATAGTGTAATAATATTACATGAACTATGTTGATTAAGGATACTAATGAACGGCAAGATACGATTGAGAAAACCACAAAAACAAGATGCTAAAACAATAGTGAATTTAATAAAAGTAGGTGGAACATTGGATTTAAATTCGCAATATCTCTATTTATTGCAATGTACCCACTTTCAAGAGAGTTGTTGCGTGGCGGTGTGTGAAGATGAAATCGTAGGATTTGTTTCTGGGTATATTATTCCAAATGAAAACAGACAACTTTTTATCTGGCAAGTTGCAGTTGGCAAAGCACAAAGAGGGCAAAACTTAGCCATGCGTATGATTATGTACATTGTTGAAAAACTCAACGCCCAATACATTGTTTCAACGGTATCTCCCAGTAACCACTCATCCATACGAGTGTTCCAAAAAATTGCACACAGTTTATCAACACCCTTGAGTCACAAAATTTTATTTGAAATCAATGATTTTAATGAGGCACACGAAGAAGAGGTTCAATACACCATTGGACCTTTTAAAATTAATACATAAAGGCAACACCATGAGAATATTTGAAAGTTTAGAATCCGAAGTACGAGGATATATACGAAGTTTCCCCACGATTTTTACCAAAGCCAAAGGGGCTATTTTAACCGACGAACAAGGCGTAGAATACATCGACTTTTTTGCAGGGGCAGGAACATTAAATTATGGACACAACAATGAACACATCAGTAAAGCACTCATTGAGTATTTACAAAATGATGGAATTGTTCATGGACTTGATATGGCAACGACCGCCAAAAAAGAGTTTTTACAAACCTTTGAAAGTTTGATTTTAAAACCCAGAAATTTGGAATATAAACTCCAATTTACAGGACCTACAGGAACTAATGCTGTGGAAACAGCTCTTAAATTGGCAAGACTTGTCAAAGGACGAAGTAATGTGGTAGCCTTTACCAATGGATACCACGGACTTTCGCAAGGATCACTGGCGGTGACGGGAAACAATGAGTACCGAGATGAGAGTTATATCAGCCGAACCAATGCCACATTTATGCCTTTTGATGGCTATTTTGGCGATATGAATACCTTGGTGTATTTTCGTAAATTTTTAGAAGATGGTAGCAGTGGTATGGATTTACCTGCAGCCGTTATTTTAGAGACCATTCAAGGTGAAGGGGGCATTAATGTCGCTTCCAAAGAGTGGTTACAAGAGTTAGAAGCCATTTGTCGAGAGTTTGATATTTTACTCATTGTTGATGACATTCAAGTGGGAAATGGACGAACGGGAGAGTTTTTCTCTTTTGAGTTTGCAGGAATTAACCCTGATATGGTTACTTTGTCTAAATCCATTGGAGGTGGACTTCCTATGGCGTTGTTACTCTTTAAGCCACAATTAGACCAATGGAAACCCGGTGAACACACCGGAACATTTCGAGGAAACAATTTAGCTTTTGTGGCATCAAAAGTTTCACTGGATCACTATTGGCAAAATGATAATATTTCAAAAGCGGTGAAATATAAAGAAAAAATACTCAAAAACTGTTTAGAAAAACTGGCGCAAAAATACAAAGATGACTATGAAATGGTTGTACGAGGACGTGGTTTGGTCTATGGATTTGAGATTAAAAATGATAAATCCATGGCAGGTGATATTTCTGCTTTAGCCTTTCAAGAGGGATTAATCATTGAAACGTGCGGAAGTGAAAACCAAGTGGTGAAGTTTTTACCTCCTTTACTTATTGATGAAGAGCTGTTACTTGAAGGGTTGAAACGATTTGAGAATGCGGTTGAGAAATTAATTGTTGACAGAAAAAGTAATTTAAGCGGAGCATTTTAATGATTGTACGAGATATAAACAAAGATATTATAGGAACACAAAAAGAGGTCTTCGCCAAAGAGGGTCAATGGATTAGTCGAAGAATGTTATTAAAAGATGATGGCATGGGATTTTCTTTCCATGAAACCATTATTAAAGCACATACCAAAACGCATATTCACTACCAAAATCATCTTGAAGCAGTCTATTGTGTGGGTGGCAATGGTAAAATTGAAGAGCTAAACACGGGAGTGGTTCATGAAATTTATGATGGTATGATGTATGCATTAAATCATCACGATGACCATAATTTATACGGAGGAACGCAAGACATGAGACTCATTTGTGTTTTTAATCCTCCGATAAAAGGAACCGAGAATCATGACAGCAAGGGAGTGTATCCTTTTGAAGAATAAG
>Ga0265294_10003771_pt1 | contig 19186 bp, 16 predicted proteins | sample MunlanPumphouse3_FD_192504 | JGI IMG/M metagenome (GOLD analysis project Ga0265294, IMG submission 192504) | Groundwater microbial communities from a municipal landfill in Southern Ontario, Canada - Pumphouse #3 | ecosystem: Environmental > Aquatic > Deep subsurface > Groundwater | place...
TGCCATTCGGTGCGGTCGGGAACTTGTGTTCCGTTTTGCATGGTGAAGCCTCTTTCTGTTGTTGCTAATGGAAAATTAGCAACAGCCACATTCTTGTCGAGATAGCGTACTTCGGGGTCTTTGCCCGCGTTTCCTACTAAAATTACTTTGTTTACAGACATAATTTTTTGTTTTTTTAGGTTGATATTTTAAAAATAATGCAGCGTAAAAGTACCGCTATTTTAATATTTTGCCAACCTAAATTAGTTAATATATTCTTAAAATAAACTAATGGGTACGTTAATCCAATTTAACGGTTAACTTTTACCAATTACATATTCATTTTATCATCATCATTTTCATCAAGTTCCTCCAGTTTAAACCAAGCGGCTATTCACATGGGGATTTAACCCTTAACAGCGACTGTTTCTATCTCAACAAGCGCTCCCAAAGGAAGATCTTTTACTGCAAAGGCCGCCCGGGCAGGGAAGTCCGACTTGAAGTATTCTTTGTAAACTTCATTCATGGGAGCAAAGTTTGCTATGTCAGACAAATAAACGCGGTTTTTAACCACATTATCTAAACTATATCTGGCTGCTTGCAGGATGGCAATGATATTCTTAAAAACCTGATCAGTCTGTCCGGCGATGTCGCTTGCTTCAATTTTTCCTGTTACCGGATTGATGGGTAACTGACCGGATATATACAAGGTGTCGTTTATTTCAACAGCCTGACTGTACGGTCCGACTGCTGTAGGAGCATGGGGAGTGGAAATGACTCGTTTCATAATAATATTAAATGGCTTAATGTTTAAAAGTCTAATGTTTAATTTGTTTCTTGATGAGTATTTTAATGAAAACAAAAATACTAAAACTTTTCAGCTTCTCAATTGCATATCAAGCTTTTTTTGCATAGTTTTATTATTTAGATCATTTGTTTGATGACATTTAATTGTGTTTGTTTCCCTTTTACTTCTCCGCTATTTTATTTATCTTTGCACTCCAAAATATATATCGTTTATTAGACCTGTCAGGTTTATAAAACCTGACAGGTTTGAAATATAACATACAATCACGAATGGAATTAGCAAGCAAATACAATCCTGCCGACATAGAGTCGAAGTGGTATCAGTACTGGTTGGAAAAAGGTTTTTTTAAATCGAAACCTGATAATCGTGAACCTTATACGATTGTCATCCCTCCACCTAACGTCACGGGTGTGCTGCACATGGGGCACATGCTGAACAATACCATTCAGGATGTATTGGTGCGCCGCGCCCGCATGAAAGGTAAAAATGCCTGCTGGGTGCCCGGAACTGACCATGCTTCTATTGCTACAGAGGCCAAAGTAGTGGGAAAACTGGCTGCTGAAGGAATCAAAAAAACAGATCTCACCCGGGAGCAGTTTTTGGAACATGCGTGGGACTGGACGCACAAACATGGGGGAATCATTCTGGAGCAGTTGAAAAAGCTGGGTGCTTCGTGCGACTGGGACCGGACGGCTTTTACCATGGATGAACCCCGCTCTGAGAGTGTGATTAAAGTGTTTATCGACTTGTACAAGAAGGGCTTGATTTACCGTGGCGTAAGGATGGTAAACTGGGACCCGAAAGCTTTGACTGCTTTATCCGACGAAGAAGTAATTTACAAAGAGGTAAGTGGTAAATTGTATTACCTCCGCTATAAAATTGAAGGGGAAGATGGTTATGCTGTCGTGGCAACGACTCGTCCTGAGACCATCATGGGCGATACCGCGATGTGTATCAATCCCAACGACCATAAAAATGCACATCTGAAAGGGAAAAAAGTGCTGGTGCCATTGATTAACCGGACTATCCCGGTGATTGAAGATGAGTATGTGGACATTGAATTCGGTACAGGTTGTTTGAAAGTCACGCCGGCCCATGATGTAAATGACTATGTGCTGGGTGAAAAATATAACTTGCCTTCGATCGATATTTTCAATGCGGATGGCACCTTAAATGAACATGGGGAAATGTATGCAAACATGGATCGTTTCGAGGTGCGCACTAAAATTGAAAAGGACCTGGAAGCTGCCGGTCTGATTGAAAAGATTGAACCATATACCAATAAAGTTGGTTTCTCGGAAAGAACAGATGTTGTTATCGAGCCCAAACTGTCGATGCAATGGTTCCTGAAAATGGAAAAACTGGCTCAACCGGCTTTGCAGGCGGTGATGAATGATGAAATAAAACTGCATCCGGCCAAATTTAAAAACACCTACCGCCACTGGATGGAGAATGTCAAGGACTGGTGTATTTCCCGTCAGTTGTGGTGGGGTCACCGCATCCCGGCCTGGTTCCTTCCGCAGGGTGGTTTTGTGGTGGCTGCAACGCGTGAAGAAGCGTTGGAGAAGGCGAAGCAAATCGTCAATTATACGATTTGCACGGATGACTTGCGTCAAGATGAGGATTGCCTGGATACCTGGTTTTCTTCCTGGTTGTGGCCGATTTCGGTGTTCGATGGAATTAATAATCCGGATAATGAGGATATCCGTTATTATTACCCGACGGATGATTTGGTGACTGCGCCTGAAATTCTGTTTTTCTGGGTAGCGCGTATGATTATCGCCGGTTATGAATATGAAGGTAATCTGCCATTTAAAAATGTATATCTGACAGGTATCGTGCGTGATAAGCTGGGGAGAAAGATGTCGAAATCACTCGGTAATTCGCCTGACCCGCTTGACCTGATCGCGCATTATGGTGCCGATGCAGTTCGTCTGGGGATGCTGTTTACTTCACCTGCCGGAAATGACTTGCCTTACGATGATTCTTTGTGTGAACAGGGACGAAATTTCAATAATAAGATATGGAATGCTTTCCGTCTGGTAAAAGGATGGGAAGTGAAAGAGATGCCTCAGCCTGAAGCAGCTGCGGTTGCCATCAAATGGTTCGACTCACAATTGTCGAAAACACTGGCTGAAATAGATGATTTGTTCTCTAAATATCGTTTGTCGGAAGCTCTGATGGCGGTGTACAAGTTGTTCTGGGATGATTTTTCTTCCTGGTACCTGGAGATGATCAAACCTGCATATCAGCAGCCGATTGATAAAGCAACCTACTATGCAACGCTGGGATTCTTTGATGTGTTGCTGAAAATCCTGCACCCTTTCATGCCTTTCATCACGGAAGAACTCTGGCAGGCTTTGCAGGACAGGAAAGAAGGTGAGAGTATCATGGTGACCCTGCAACCGGATCCTCAGCCGGCAAATGAACTGCTTATCACGCAGTTTGAAAAGGTAAAGGAAATCATTGCCGGCGTTCGTACGATTCGCTTGCAAAAGAATGTGCCGAATAAAGAACAGATCAGTCTGCAAATCTCCGGAGAGCATGAGTCTGATTTCGACGCTGTTATCCTGAAATTGTGTAACCTGACTGCGATTGAAGTTGTTGCTGAAAAATCTTCCGGTTCAATTTCCTTCTTAGTGGGAACGACCGAGTATGCCGTACCCATGGGTAATTTGATTAACGCTGAAGAAGAAATTCAGAAAATGGAAGCTGAAATTACCTATCTCGAAGGATTTTTAGTTTCAGTAATGAAGAAATTAGGCAATGATAAATTCGTTGCCAATGCTAAACCTGAGGTTGTGGAGGCGGAACGCAAAAAACAGGCGGATGCCGAAAGCAAAATTGCTTCGCTGAAAGAAGCCATCGCCGGTTTGAAATAACAAATAACGAATAACAAATAACGAATAACGAATAATGAATTAATGTAGAGACGCACGGCCGTGCGTCTCTACAAAACAAAACGTTTTCACAACAAAACGTTTTCATAACAAACAAAACGTTTTCACAACACAACATTTTCACAACAAAACGAAACATTTTCACAACAAAACAAAACGTTCCCATTAAAAATATTAATGATTAATTCATACCAAATTATCTGCCTTAAAACCTGCGAGATTGCCAAAAAAGCAGGTGCATTCATTGCTGAACAACGTAAAGGTTTCAGCCAGTCGATGGTGGAGCATAAGGGCTTGCATGATCTGGTAAGCTATGTTGACCGGGAAGCGGAAAAAATGATTATCGCCGAACTAAGCAAAGTATTGCCCGAGGCCGGATTTATTGCTGAGGAAGGCACCAACAACATTCGTGGTGAAAAATTCAACTGGATTATCGATCCGCTGGATGGTACTACAAATTTCATTCAGGGTATTCCTACTTACGCTGTGAGTATTGCGCTGATGGAAGACAATGAGTTGGTGGTGGGTGTGGTGTTTGAAATCGGTCAGCAGGAGTGTTTTTATGCCTGGAAAGATGGTGGGGCTTATCTTAATGGTGAAAAAATAAGCGTTTCTGATAAGAGCGATTTGCATCTTTCTTTGCTGGCTACCGGTTTTCCATATACTAATTTTGATAGACTGGATGACTATATGACTTTCCTGAAATGGATGCTCCGGAATTCACGCGGTGTACGTCGTATCGGGTCTGCTGCTACTGACCTGGCTTATGTGGCCTGTGGTCGTTTCGATGCGTTCTGGGAATATGGACTGAAACCTTGGGACATGGCTGCAGGGGCTTTACTTATTAAAGAAGCAGGAGGTTTTGTTTCGGATTTTAAAGGCACGGGAAACTATGTGTTTGGTAATGATATTATTGCGACTAATGGTTTGTTATATGATGAAATTTTTAGGAAAATAAAAGAATTTATAGGTTGATTTATGAATAAATTGTGGACTGCGAGTTTCCTGAGCGCTTGCGTAGGAAATTTTCTTCTGTTTTTTGCATTTTATCTTCTGATCCCGATTTTTCCTTTGTATCTGATTGATACCTTTGATGCGTCGAAGTCGCTGGTAGGTCTCGTTTTATCTTCTTATACCCTGGCGGCATTGTTCGTCCGTCCGGTTGCTGGTTTCCTGCTCGATTTGTTTCCCAGAAAACCTCAGTATTTAATTGCTTTTCTGTTGTTCGTGTTGACTTTTATTGGTTATCCGCTTGTTACCACGGTCAATCTTTTTCTGATAATCAGAATACTTCATGGGACTTCTTTTGGGTTTGTTACAACGGCTGGAAATAGCCTAGTGGTTGATATCCTTCCTGCTTCGAGAAGGGGAGAAGGACTTGGCTTCTTTGGGGTGGCCAACAACCTGGCTATGGTGGTAGGACCCATGACGAGTTTGTTGATGCACGAAAAAGAAATGGATTATAAATTAATATTTTATCTTTCCATCATCTCCGGGTTACTGGGGTTTGTGTTTGCTTCTATGATCAAGGTTCACAAACCTTTTGAGTCTAACAAGGAAAGAATACGCGGATTCGACCGTTTTTTTCTTTTTAAAGGTTTTAAAGCGGGCGTATCTTTACTCCTGACGGGTATTCCTTATGGGATGTTTACGACTTACCTTGCCATTTATGGGAAAGAGCTCGGCATTGACGTCGGATTAGGCTTGTTTTTCAGTTTACTCGCTGTGGGTTTGGTTTTTTCCCGTTTGTTCTCAGGCAAAATGGTTGACCGGGGCAAATTAAACAAGGCAATTGAATATGGGTTGTTTATCAGTGTGACAGGGTTGTTTTTATTGGCATCTCTGCATCGACTGAATGATTATAACCATTTACTCGTAAATGTCTTGTTCCTTGTTATACCGGTTATACTCGGTTTAGGATACGGGCTGATTTTTCCGGCATTTAATACCCTTTTTGTAAACCTGGCTCCTAATAACCGCCGTGCCACTGCCAGCTCAACCTTCATGACCAGCTGGGACCTGGGAGTTGGAACAGGATTAATCCTCGGGGGACAGTTTGCTGATTCTAACGGAGGATTACCGCTCGCTTTTCTTGTAGGGGCTCTCTTGTCCTTGTTCTCTTTTGTGTATTTTGTTAAATCTGCCGGTCCGCATTTTCTCCGAAACAAACTAAGATAATTCAGAGACTGATGATGTCGGGATGTAATGGAATGTCCTTGCTTCCTGTTTCGTTTCTGCTGTTGTACGAATCTACCCATTTGATGAACTCGGTCATTTGATGAAGTTCTGTTTCAAAAATATTTCCCACGACAACAAGATCAGCTCCGGCTTCAAAAGCAGTTTTAACCTCCTCTGTTGTGGTAATTCCTCCTCCTACTATTAAAGGAGATGATATTGATTTCCGGATGTAGGATATTAATTCGCCAGGGACAGGCTGAGAAGCTCCACTCCCCGCTTCAAGGTAGGTAAGACGCATGCCAAGAAGCTCTCCTGCAACGGCTGTTGAACGGACAATTTCTCTTTTATCCCGTGGAATCGCACGTGTGTTACTGATAAATTCAACCGAACTGACTTTACCTCCGTCGATCAATAAATATGCGGTGGGTATAACTTCAACCTCTGATTCCTTAATCGCTACGGCTGATTTGATATGTTGACCGATTAAATATTCGGGATTCCGGCCTGATAATAACGATAAAAACAGCAAAGCATCCGCGTGTTCTGAAAACTGCGAGGCATCTCCGGGAAACAGGATGACTGTTGTGTCAACCTCTTCTTTCAGAACTTCAATCATGTTGTTCAATGACTTAACAGCATGGCTTCCGCCTACAAAAACAAAATCAGGAGGTGATATTTTCAGGGCTGCGATGATGGACGCAAAATGCCGTCCATTGCTCTTTTCGGGATCAATTAATACGGCAAACATCTTTTTTCCCATCTCGCGGTTTAAAAGAATTTTTCGGTAAATATTGTTGTGTCTCATAAGCTGATTTTTTTATCTACCCCAAAAACTAAGGTGAAAATTTCATTTTGAAGATAATATAATTTGTAAATTCGGGAACCGGTTTTATGTAAAACATGTAAAGTGCCCGAATCGTTTAACGCAAAAGGTAAAATTTCTAATGTTGCAGCAAAATCCCGCACTTCATTTCCAATGATTTTGTATAAAGTTTCTTTTGCCGACCAAGCTATTTCTACCTTTGCTGTGTTTGTTTCTTTGCTGAATAATATTTGTTCTGATTCGTTTAAAAACCGTTTCGATACAGTTTTTACCTTTTCAGTTCTGATTTCTAAATCAATCCCTACCGGGAACTCCGGATGAATGATCACCGCAGCATAATTTTTACTGTGTGTGATGCTGATGTGTAAGCTATTGTCTTCCAGATAGGGTTTACGGTTTGCATCATAATTTACCTTTACCTGACAACCTGCTGCCTGATTGAGCAATATTCTCGCCGACAGGAATTCTCTTTTTCTTTTTTCATTTTTTAATTGACAAAATTCTTCCCGGTATTCCTCAAAATTGTCCAGTTGACGTGTCAATGCTTCTATGTCTTCTTCCATGACACTAATCAATATCGTACTGTTCTGGTATGTTAGTTTTTCTGTTTTCATTTCCAGCTGAAGCTTTCCATTAATCTTATTACATCTTGTTTGATGTAATCGGACATGGGGGCAATGGAGTCTTTATTGGGTACATGGTTAAAGTAAACAGCTCCTCTGAAAAAATGGTTAATGCTGTCGGTCAGTACAAATTGCGCAACAGATGCCGCATTACCCTTCAGGTCGTAATAAATCCCGTACACTTTTCTTTCGGGATTACTGAAAACTTGTTCGGTAATGTCATCTGCACGGATCAAATGTTTATAAACAGAACGATGAGCATCCTCCGATAACTCATAAAGATTACGATCTACTGCTTTATAACTACAATGTATCGCTGCATTCAGTTCCGGATATACAATGTTGATCCAGTATTTTTCTTTTTGTTTAATCTCTAATACTGCAAAAGATGAAATGTCGAATGTATATGGCAGCAAGGTGTCAAGTCTTACGTATTCATTATCAGGTAAGTCAACCCTGAAATAACCATAAGGTTTTGGGTAATAATTCTTTTTACAGCTGGTAAGAATGACAGTCAGCAGACAACATGACGCAATCAGCACAGAAAAACTATACATCCTCTTCATTTTCATCTTTCTTAATGTAGAGTTTTACTTTTTTAATTCTTCTGTTATCAACAGATAAAATTTCAAAAACATATTTATCAAAATCAATTCGTTCATTTTTTGCCGGAATTTCTCCTTTTAGTTCAAGTATTAACCCAGCGAGTGTTTCTACTTCTTCCGTAACTTTTGTAAAATTTTCTTCATTTATTTCCTCAATTTTAAAAAAGTCATTCAGCTGAATTTTAGCTTCAAAAATAAAGGTGTGGTTATCAATTTTTGTATAAAGCGTTTCTTCCTCATCATATTCATCGCTGATGTCACCCACGATTTCCTCAATGATGTCTTCGAGTGTAACCAATCCCGACGTGCCACCATATTCATCGACTACAATAGCCAAGTGTACTTTGTTTTGTTGAAACTCATTTAATAAGTCATCAATCATTTTAGTCTCAGGTACATAATAAGCCTGACGTATCAAAGTTTGCCACCGGAAAGAATCCGGTTTGTCAAGGTGGGGCAACAAATCCTTACTGTATAAGATTCCTTTGATGTTGTCGTGAGAACCGGCATATACTGGTATGCGGGAATAACCTGAGCTGATGATCATTTCAAGCAGTCTCTTATAGGATGTTTTGATGTCAACGTCCACAATGTCCACACGTGAAGTCATGATGTCAACTACCTGAATATTGCCGAATTTAATGATGCCTTCGAGAATTTCGGTGTCCTCGTCGTTATTTCCGGAAGTAAGTTCCAGTGCGTGTGAGAGTTCGTCTATGGATATGTTTGTTTTGTTGCGCTTGGCCAATCTAAGATTCATTGTCGAAGTAGATTTTACAAGAATCTGTATAACCGGTTTGAATATTTTTTGAAGTATGACAAGCATGGGAGCGGTAAATGTGGCTACTTTTTTTCCTTCCTGAGATGCGTAAACCTTAGGAATGATTTCTCCAAAAAGCAACAACAAAAAAGTAATGATAATGGTTTGAAAAACAAAACCCAATACGGGGGCTTCTTCAAAGTTTACAAGTCTGTTGGTAACCAGTGTGAGTATCAGAATGATGGCTACATTTACAAAATTATTTCCGATTAAAATCGCGGCAAGTAGTTTTTGAGGATGATGCAGCAGATTTAGAATGTTTTTATCAGTCTTTTTGTCGCTTTGTTCCATTTGATCGAGAACCTGCGGACTAAAAGAAAAAAATGCAACTTCCGATGCCGAAATGAGACCTGATATCAGTAATAATACCAAACTGATGATCAGAGAAAACAATTCATTGAACGTGAATGAATTGAAAGTGACGTTTAATAATACATTGAATGAGTACACAGTACGCTTGTAAGAGTTGAATTGTTACTTGATAATGTTGTATTGCAAAAATAGATATTTTTCGTGACTTCAAACCTATTTTCAACAATATATGTTATATTTGTAGTCTAAAACAACTACAATTCACCTTAAAAAATGCTGTATTATGGAAGATAAATTGGTAACACTTGCTATACGCACCTACCAAAGGGCGCAAATGATAAAAACGGTATTACAGGAAGAAGGCATTGAAACGGTTATTCACAACCTGAATCTCGAAAATCCTGAAATGGCAGTTGGAGTTCGTGTCAGAATAAAAGAAAGTGACTTGCCGCGTGCATTGAAAATTGTAGAAGAAATGGAAAGTGCCTGGGAAGAGGAAAAACCGGTTAAGGAATCTAGAACGGTACTCATTCCGGTGGATTTTGCAGACCAGGTTCCAAAGACGATTGATTTTGGTTTTAATATGGCTGACAATATCGGCGCTGAAATTGTTTTTTTGTATGTTTATTTTACCCCGGCATTTACCATTTCCATGAATAACGATGTAAGTACCTACAGCATCAGCGATAGTGAACTGCTGCGACGGATCATCAGTTCAGCCAATGCTGATGTCGAAAATATGGATAACCTGATAAAAAAACGGATTAAACAAGGTGAGCTGCCTAATCTGAAATACAGATTTGAATTAAAAGAAGGCGTCCCGGAGGATCAAATTTTGGATTTCTGTAAGAAACATAAACCGGATCTGGTTGTAATGGGTTCGCGCGGGAAAAAAATCTCCAATGAACTGTTGGGTAGTGTTACTGCCGAGGTAATGGAGTCATGTGAAACGCCTGTGTTTGCTATCCCGATTATGATCAAACAGGAAAAATTCACTGATTTGAAGAAGGTGGCTTTCATAACCAATTTCGATCAGAAAGATTTGATTGCGGTGGATAAAGTAATATCAACATTCAATAATCCTCAACTGGAGCTGTGTTTCATTCATGCATCAGATAAGAAACATGTCTGGGATGAGATTATGCTATCGGGAATAAAAGCTTATTTTACCAATCATTACCCGGAAGTGAAAACGAATTATGCTGTGGTTGAATCTACGGATTCACCTGAAAAAATCAACGAATTTGTGGAACAGATGCAGGTCGATGTGCTGGCTTTCAACACCAGACGCAAGAAACTGTTTGCGCGTATCTTTAATCCTGGACTGGCATATAAAATGATTTATCATTCTGATATCCCGTTGTTTGTGACGCATGTTTGATTGAAGATGTGTTGTTTCGTCACGTTGGGTGTCCCTGCCAATGAGGTATGACCAGAAGCTTCCTCAGGAAGCAATTTTGAAAATAACTCAGCTAACTTGTAACGAATTGTTCGAAAATAAAACAGGAGGAAAACCATTCGATTTTCCTCCTGTTCGATTTCTTTTAGACAGCGTCAATTATGCTGGACTGATTGCTTCTGAGGGACAAACATCGGCACAGGTTCCGCAATCGGTGCAAACTTCAGGATCAATAACATAGATGTCACCTTCTGAAATCGCCTCAACCGGACATTCACTAATGCAAGATCCACATGCAATACAATCTTCTGAAATTACGTAAGCCATTTTTAGAAATTTTTTTGTTAGTACTAATTAGCTTTGCAAAAGTAGAAAAAATTTCTATTTGCTACAAAATATATCGTTAATTTTGTTGCAAATGAAAGCAATAATCGCTTTCAAATGCCGTTTTATTGGATATTTACATGAATATATGGTAAAAAAGTTTTTTTTCTTGTTTTTTTTCCTGCTAGCATTGAATAACTTATCTGCTCAGGGTAATCTGACAGATTTAGATTATAAAACCTTTCGCCTAGGCTTTTGCCTTGGTACCAACTTTATGGATTTGAAAGTTGAACACACTGAACTTATCCAGGATGGGAAAATTTATTATGCTGATGTGCCGGATATCATTCCCGGGTTTACTGTCGGACTGATTACAGATTTAAGACTTCAACGTTATTTTAATCTTCGGTTTACGCCTTCTTTGTTGTTAGGGGAACGTAATCTCCGGTTCAAAGCATATGATGTGAATACGGGTGTTCTTGAGGATGATAAGATTGTTAACTTGTTTTCGCTGCCGGTGGACATTCCGGTATATTTAAGGTACAGTGCAGAAAGATATGGTAATTTTAAACCTTATGTACAGGTTGGTATCGGGACTTCTTTCGATCTTGGTCGTGATGAACAGACTGATGTCACCCTGAGTTTATCGGATTATTACTTCAGTGCCGGCGTTGGATGTGATTTGTATTTTAGGTTTTTTAAACTATCACCTGAATTGAAATTTAATTTTGGAAGAATGAATGTCCTTACTCCTAAGGAGATTACAGAAGATACCTCTGCCAATCTCAAATATACAAATGCCATCTCAAGGCTGTTGTCACGCGTACTTGTGTTTTCATTGAATATTGAGTAATTTTACGGCATGAAAAATCAAGTGAAAGCATATATTCTGTTCCTGCTGATACCGCTATACTTTATTTCATTTACTGCATGCGAAGATGATTTAAACGTGGACAGTCAGGGTAGAATATTGCAATTTTCGAAAGATACGCTGACTTTTGATACGGTGTTTACCAACATCGGGAGTGCAACGGCTAAAATCCTCGTGTATAACAGGAAAAATAAGGCTGTAAATATCAACGAAATAAAATTAGCCGGGGGTGCTGCTTCTGCTTTCAGGATCAATGTGGATGGAGCCAAGAGCGCCAGTCATCTTTTCAAGGATATTACCATCAAGGCCAAAGACTCGCTGTATATATTTATCGAGGCCAACATTCATCCGAATGATGTGAATACGCCTCTACTGATTCAGGATTCTATTGTTTTTAATGTTGAAGAAAAAAATCAGCGGGTGTTGCTTGAGGCTTACGGACAGAATGTGGAAGTATTCAAAGGTCAGGTAATTACAAGCAACACGATTCTTGATGCGGATAAACCCTACCTGATATATGATTCTTTACGGGTTGATCCGGATGTTACACTGACTTTGTCGGCCGGCGCTGTTTTATATTTTCATCATAATGCCAATTTGATTGTCTATGGGAATCTCCGTGCAGAGGGTACATATGAACATCCTGTTGTTATGCGGGGTGACAGGCTGGACAAAATAATGTATGATAAGCCGATTCCTTACAAGTATGTTGCCGGTCAGTGGGGGGGTGTTTACTTGCTGTCGAAAACAGGAAATCACGTCTTGAACCATGTACACATGAGCAGTGGTTATGTTGGGTTGAATTTTTTTAATGACGATAGAAACCACCAGCCTTCACTGGAAATTCACAACAGCATCATACATAATTTTTTGTTGTATAATATTGTTGCCGTTAATGGAGATTTGCTTGTCACAAATTCTGAAATCACCAACTCGGGAAGCTATACCGTTTATCTGAATGGAGGAAAACATGCATTTTATCATTGTACCATAGCAAATTATTTTAATCGTGGTTCTGGTCGCCCCGTTGACAGGGAGGACAAGCCGGCTGTGATGCTCATGGATTTGAACAGGGCACTCCCGATGGAAAGCATTTTTAAAAATTGTATCATCACGGGAACAGCGTCGAATGAGTTTATATTGGCAAGTAAGTTTAGTGAATTGTATAGGGGGGATATTCAACATTCCTACATAAAAAAAACGGAGCCTTCTTCTTTACCAATGTTTAAAAATATCTGCTGGTATAAAAAAAATGATACTGTTTTTGTAAGAGATGAATACAATTATAAAGCAGAAGGTTATTTCAATTTTATGCTTGATTCTATATCCCCCGCACGTGACACTGTTGCAAATTCTCAAATTTCAACTCAATATCCGATCGATCTCAAAGGGAGAAGCCGCCTTGTTGATGGTCAGCCCGATGCCGGTGCGTACGAATGGTATCCCAAATCTGCTCAATAGGTAAATATTCAATCAGAAAGTAAAAAGTTTTATTTTTTTGCTTTTTTGCGTGTTATATCCGGCCTGAGTGTGCCGGGTATTTTTTATCTTTGCAAACCTAACCGAAAAAATATAACAATGAAAATCTGGATGTTTTGTTTGCTGTTTTTGATTGAATCAGGTGTTTTAGCATTTGGTGAATCCGGAAACAGAATTTTCAGGGCGATGTGTTACAATGTTGAGAATTACTTTGATTGTGTGGATGACAGTCTCACGAAAGATGAGGAATACCTACCCGGTGGCGTTCGTGGTTGGAATAATAATCGTTATGTGCGCAAACAACACAATATTGCACGGGTGATTGCTGCTGCCGGAGGGTGGGAGACACCTGCCCTGGTTGGTTTATGTGAGGTGGAAAGTCGTCGCGGTTTATTCGACCTGATCAGGGGACCTTTAAAGAACCTGTACTATCGTTTTGTACATTATGATTCTCCCGATGCAAGGGGTGTTGACGTGGCATTACTGTACCTGCCGGAGTTATTTAAAGTGCTGCATGACGAGGCTATCAGGGTTACTTTTGCTGATGCACCCGGCAGTACAACCCGCGATGTTTTGTATGTCTGTGGAAGGGTTCCATCGGGTGATTCCCTGCATGTGTTTATTTGTCATTTTCCTTCACGTTTGGGAGGGGAGCTTGAATCGGCCGACCGGCGTAAGGATGCAGCGATGATTCTCCGAAAGCGCATCAATCTCATACAGGATAAAGACGCAAAAGCCAATATTCTGGTCATGGGTGATTTCAATGATTATCCCGATAATGCAAGTTTGCTTGAGGTTTTACAGGCCAGGGAGCCGGAAGAACCTTATCGTCCGGAGACTCTATACAACCTAATGTTCCCGCTTCACAAAGAAGGAAGAGGAACGCACAAACACGAAGCGGAATGGGGAGCCCTCGATCAAATCGTTGTTTCGGGACATTTGTTGGCTCAGAAGCAGGGTTTGTACACGACACCGACCGATGTGCATATTTTCAATGTTGATTTCTTGCTTGAGGATGATTTGAAATACCTCGGCAAAAAGCCGTTCAGAACGTATTCGGGGATGAAGTATGTTGGTGGCTTTTCCGATCATCTTCCGGTTTATATTGATTTTTGGTATTAAATTCTAATTTTTATACGATGGATGTTCAACTATTTATACCGTGTTTTATTGATCAGCTTTATCCGCAAACGGCTTTTAATGTCGTAAAAGTGTTGGAGAAAGCCGGATGTACAGTGCATTATAATCCGGAGCAAACTTGTTGCGGACAGCCTGCGTATAACAGTGGTTACTGGGATGAGGCTGCGAAGTTAGCTGGTAAATTTCTCCATGATTTTAGTGATGATATGCCCATTGTATCTCCCTCTGCATCTTGTACCGGTTTTGTGATGCATCATTATCCAAAAATTCTGAAGGATAAACCGGAATTATTACTCAAACAGCAAAATATAAAAGCCAAAATTTACGAATTATCTGACTTTCTGGTGAATGTGCTGAAAATTGAAAAACTGGATGTCGCATTTAACTACAAGGTAACTTTCCACGATGCCTGCTCTGCTTTGCGTGAATACGGCATTGAGGAAGAGCCACGCAAGTTGTTGCGCATGGTAAAGGGTCTGGAGTTGATTGAAATGGTTGAACGTGACACCTGCTGTGGTTTCGGGGGTACATTTGCAGTAAAAAATACAGCTATTTCAACGGCCATGGCTGAGAGAAAGGTGCAACACGCCCTGCAAACAGGTGCTTCATTCATCGTGAGTACGGAGGCTTCTTGTCTGATGAATGTAAATGGGTATATTGCCAAACACAAGTTACCCATTAAAGGCATTCATCTCGCCGATGTGTTGTCAGGGACGATACAATGATTGTTCAAGTAAAGCCTGGTAGTTTTCGTTTTGCATCAGTTCGGGCAGACTGACATCCTTGTTGTTTTGCATGTATTTTGCTACAATTTGATATCCCACCCAAGTCCCCAGTCTGCCGGGTGACTCATTGGAAACCGGTGAGGTGAATGGAGCCGGATTGATGTATTGGTTAATCAGCATGTAGTCGGTCGAATACAGGTGTTTTTGCTCCAATATGCTTGTCCAGATGGTTTTTTCGTATTGCTTACACCACCCGGTTTCCGCTTTCGAATAACCCATGATTAATTCCGCATTTGCATCCGGCATCAGTACTTCTAGTAAATATCGAATTTTTCCTTCGTATATCATCGTATTCAGCAGATTTACTTCACACTTAAATGGAAATTTTTGATGTAGCAGGGTGTTGAGTGCATCCGGTACCAACATTTCTTTCCGCATGGACGGAAGCAGGTATTCGTAGGTAATGTCCTTATATAAGGGGAAATCTGCTCCCAGGTAGAGGTCGCTACCAATACCGAGAATCGAATCGGACAATAAGAATTGTTGGTTAAAACCTGAAACAAAGAAGTAAACTTTAGGAAGTTCCATATCAGCGAAATAGTATCTGAGGTAGGAAAAAGCCATGGAAAACTGTTCTTCTACCGATTTTATATCTTCAAAAATCGTTTTTACCTGCTGATGAACATGATGAAATGTAGTATCCTGTAAAAAAGTTTTAATCTGACTTGCATTTTCAACTGTATCTGTCACTTGCATCATCAACACATCAGAAAGAAAAGGTAAAAAAAAGGCAGGATACTTATTTTCAAGTGCAATCAAGCCACTTGCAACATCCGTTGTGTCAAGTGCAATGAAATCCAGGTCGAAACGGTTAATTTTCACCTCAACCGGATGCTCAAAGCTGCCGATGTGAAACCTGTTCTTGGGCTGACAAGCAACAAGCAACAACGTGACGGCAAGAAGGACTGATGTGGATTTTGTAAACATGATGATATAGTGGTTAGTGGTTAGTGGTAAATTGTAACCTCAAAAATTAACCACTGACCACTATCTACTAAAAATTATTTTCTCTTGTTCCTTTCTTTCATCATTTTCTCCTGTTCTTTTTGCATTTTTTCCAATCTTTCCATAAAGCTGCTTTTCTTTTTTGTTGGTTGCTTTTTGGCGTTGGCAGCTCTTTTAGCATGCAATTGAGCGAGTAATTTCTTTTCATCAACAGTAGCCCTGATCACGTAGGTTTGTCCAACAGAAATCAAAGTTGAAATGAAGTAGTAATAACTCAGACCGGAAGCATAGCTGTTGAACATGAACATAAACATGATCGGCATCAGGTACATCATCCATTTCATCATACCTGCACCTGGTTGATCTGGGGTGGCGGTATTGGCCATATTCAGTTTGGTTGACAACAAGGTGGTAATGGTCATTAACAGGGTGAACAAACTGATGTGGTTACCGAAATAGGGTGATATAATTGGAATGTAGGTATCCCAGCTTACAATGGCGTCATAGGAAGATAAATCCTTTGCCCACAGGAAGCTTTCGCCTCTTAATTCAATTGAAGACGGGAAGAACATGAACATGGCGAACAGAATTGGCATCTGGAGCAGGGTAGGGAGACATCCACTGAACGGACTGACACCTACTTTCTGATACAATTCCATGGTTGCCTTCTGGCGTTCTGCCGCTTTATCGGCCGGAATGCGTGCGTTTATTTCATCGATTTCCGGTTTCAATACCCGCATCTTGGCACTTGAGACATATGATTTGTAGGTAAGTGGAAACAATACGAGTTTGATTACAATGGTCATCAGTAAGATGATGATACCAAAATTCCCGATGAAAGAGCTGAACAGGTTGAACATCGGGATAATAGCAAAACGGTTTACCCAGCCAAAGATTCCCCAACCCAATGGAATCAGGTTACGTAATTTAAGTTTTTCGTCAGCCGGAACCCCTTTGTCGTATGACGCCAGGGTTTTATATTTGTTCGGACCAAAATAAAATTTAAGCGAAAGGTCTTCTTTGCCGTTCGGGTTGTAATCAACTGTCATTTCAGCGGCATAAGACTTCATATAGCCGCTTTCTTTGGGTTCAACCTTGCTTGAAAGACTAGTATTGCTAAAATCCTTTCCTGCAATCAATATAGAGCTGAAGTACTGATCTTTGAACGCAATCCATTTTAATTTGTTAGATATTTTTTTGGAGTCATCTTTCGATTCACTCAGTTTTTCCATGTCGTCGGAAATATACTTGTAATTGAGTGTGGAGTAACGTTCCTCAAACTGACGGCCTTTTTCCTGCTGACGAATTTTCGTATCCCAGTTTACAATCATATAATTGCTTCCCAGGGGCATAATGGTATTGATATCTTTCGAACTCACCACGAAATCCAGCATGTAATCATCAGCAAGCAATGTATAGGTGAAGTCGAAATAAGCACCTGTTTCGGATTGAAGTCTGAAAGTAATCCGCTGATTACCGGCTTCATCTTTTATTATTCCGGATACAGGTTGAAAATATAAGGCAGAAGTATTGACAATGTGATTGTTGCGCAGAGCCATGGTGAAACTGAAATCAGCTTCTTCCTGGTTGAACAGTTCAACGGGTAGGGAGTCTTGTGAAAGGTAGTTTTTGAGTTGAGCTGCAACCACCTTTCCTCCTTTGTTGCTCAGGGTAATTTTTACAAGGTTATTTTCCAGTGTGAAATATTGTTCTTCCCCAAATACTGCCGTTTTAAAATCTCCGTGAGCATTCAGAAATTTTTCTACTGCAACAGTATCATTTGTGTCAATAGTATCTACACTACTGACAGTGGCCTGCAATGCTTGTGTTTGTGTTTCAGCTACTTGTTGCGCTTGTTGCACCAGTCTGATTGAATCATTATATGTTTTTTGGCGGGCAATTTCTTCTTCAGAAGGGCGGTTCAGAACTGAGAAGCCGATCAAGATGGCTGCAATTAAAACAAACCCGAGAATTGTATTCTTATCCATTTAAATATATTTTACAATATTATTTTGAAATAGAAGCTTTGATAAAGCTGATAAACAAGGGGTGCGGATTAATAACCGTACTCCTGTATTCAGGATGAAACTGAACTCCAATGTACCATTTGTGCGATTCCAGTTCAATAATTTCAACCAGATTTGATTCTTCGTTATAACCACTGCAAATCATGCCCGCATTTTCGAAAGCTTCTTTGTATTTGTTATTAAATTCGTAGCGGTGCCGATGACGTTCGTAAATGATTTGTTGATTGTAGATTTTTGATGCTTTAGTGCCGGGTTTAATCGAGCACTGAAACGCTCCTAAACGCATGCTGCCTCCGAGATCCAGGATGTTTTTCTGTTCATCCATGATATCCACGATGTTGTGTGTAGTGGTGGCGTCAATCTCAGTACTGTTGGCATCTTTGAGTCCAAGTACATTACGTGCAAATTCAATTGACATGGTTTGCATACCCATGCAAATACCCAAGCAGGGGATGTTGTTTTCACGTGCGTATTTCAGAGCGCTGAACTTTCCGTCCATGCCACGCGTACCAAATCCCGGCGCAACGAGTATTCCATCCACTTTAGCTAATTTTTTCTCTATATTTTCATCATTCAGCTTGTCTGAAAGAATCAGTTCCAGTTTTAATTTTCTGTCGTTATAGGTGGCAGCTTGTTTGAGCGATTCAATGATTGAAATATAAGCGTCGGGCAGCTGAACGTATTTACCAACCAGGGCAATCCGTACTTCCTCTTTTGCTCCTTCTAGCTTTTCCACAAAAGCAGTCCACTTCTCCATTTTTGCAGGTTGCGTCGTAGCCAGGTCATATCCCATTTTAGATAGTGTGACCTCATCTAATCTTTCAGATTGCATATTCAGTGGAACCCTGTAAATGGACGGAACATCAATAGATTGCATTACAGCAGTAGGTTCCACATTACAAAACAGAGCTACTTTCTTACGCATTTCAAGCGAGATATTATGTTCTGTACGCAAAACTAAAATATCAGGTTGAACTCCCTGTTCCTGTAATGCTTTGACGGAATGTTGGGTTGGTTTGGTTTTCAGTTCTTTTGCTGCGGCAAGGTAGGGGACATAAGTCAGGTGGATAATCAGGCAATTTTTTCCTAATTCCCAGCGTAACTGACGAACGCTCTCGATATAAGGCAGTGATTCAATATCTCCAACCGTACCCCCGATTTCAGTAAT
>Ga0265294_10003772_pt1 | contig 19183 bp, 24 predicted proteins | sample MunlanPumphouse3_FD_192504 | JGI IMG/M metagenome (GOLD analysis project Ga0265294, IMG submission 192504) | Groundwater microbial communities from a municipal landfill in Southern Ontario, Canada - Pumphouse #3 | ecosystem: Environmental > Aquatic > Deep subsurface > Groundwater | place...
AGATGATACTGACTTCAAAAAATTAAAAGAGGATGAGAAAAGAGTTTATCTTAGAAATGAACTCAAAGAGCATAATAAACTTTTAGTAGATACAGCCTATAACGCAGGAGTAGAAACAAATCTTGACTTTGCAATATTTCAAAATCATGGTTATAGCGGTTTATATGGTGGGCTAGATGCCAAAGCAATACACAGAAAAAAAGAGCTAAAGAAATCTCAAAAAATATTAGACCACATGGGAAGTACAGAACTAGCCGCAAATCTTTTTCGTGCTACACAAACAGAAGAAAAATTAAAAAGAGATAATATTCAAACAAAATCAAAAGCAAATCAAACCCACTATGAAGTGGGTAAAAAAGTAAGAGATACCATAAAAGAGCTTGGTGGTACTATGCCTGAAGATTTAGAAACTCCACAAAAAAGTGTAGTTACTATAGAAAAAGAGATAAAAAAAATTACAAAATGAGTATTTATAGACAAAGTTAGAAGATATTTTTAACAGTTAAAACAAAAGGATTGGCAATATGAACAAACTAAATCAACCCAATAAACATATCTGTACAAAGGAGATAAAAAATGTTTCTAACAAATCGTGAGCAAGAAAAACTGATGCTTTATACCGCTTCAAAACTGGCACTTGAACGAAAAGAGAGAGGTTTAAAACTTAACTTTCCTGAAGCCACTGCAATCTTGAGTTCATATATTATTGAAGGGGCAAGAGATGGGAAAAGTGTTGCCCAGCTGATGGTGGATGCGACTAAAGTGTTAAAAGAAGATGAGGTGATGGAGGGGGTGGCTTCTATGATGCAAATGGTTCAAGTGGAAGCCACTTTTGATGATGGTACAAAACTTGTCACCGTGCATAATCCTATTGCTTATTCTAAAAATGCAATGATACCTGGAGAATATTTTGTTGATGAGGGAGAAATCGAACTTAATGCTCAAAAAGAAATCACCACCATAGAAGTCATAAACAAAGGCGATAGACCTGTACAAATAGGTTCTCACTATCACTTTTTTGAAGTGAACAAAGAACTCTTCTTTGACAGAAGCCAAGCTTACGGGAAACGACTGGATATTCCAGCTGGAACTTCAGTGCGATTTGAGCCGGGTTCTTCTAAAGAGATACATCTAATAGCTTTTGGTGGCAAAAGATATATGAGTGGGTTTAATGGTTTAGTTGAGGGATTTTTAGACGATGAGACAACAAAACAAAATGCCATGAAAAATTTAGAAAACTTCTTAGGAGTACAAAATGAAGATAAGTAAAGAAAAATATGCTTCAATGTATGGACCAACCACGGGGGATAGATTTAGACTTGCCGATACTTCTTTAATAGCAAAAATTGAAAAAGACTACACGATTTATGGGGAAGAAGCCAAATTTGGTGGCGGAAAAACCATAAGAGATGGGATGGCACAAAGTCCTACGGCTGTTGATGTGGCGGATTTGATTATTACTAATGCTATTATCATAGATTATACGGGGATTTATAAAGCCGATATTGGTATTAAAGAGGGAAAGATTAGTGCCATAGGAAAATCGGGAAATCCCAACCTTTGTGATGGCATAACCCAAGGGCTTGAAATAGGAGCAAACACTGAAATTCTTTCAGCTGAGGGGAAAATCATTACTGCAGGTGGGATTGACTCTCATATTCATTTTATAAGTCCTGGACAAATTGATGAGGCTCTTAGCAGTGGAGTAACAACCATGATAGGTGGAGGAACGGGACCAAATACAGGAACAAATGCTACCACTTGTACACCAGGGGAGTGGAATATAGGCAAGATGATACAAAGTGTTGATAACTTGCCTCTTAATTTTGGATTTATGGGAAAAGGAAACAGTTCATGTGTTGAAGCTTTAGAAGTTCAAATAAAAGCAGGTGCCATGGGGCTAAAACTGCATGAAGATTGGGGAAGTACGCCTAAGGCTATTGATACTTGTTTAAGTGTGGCTGATAGGTATGATGTACAAGTGGCAATTCACACCGATACTTTAAACGAATCAGGTTTTGTGGATAATACAGTTGATAGTTTTAAAAACAGAACCATCCATACTTTCCACAGTGAAGGAGCAGGTGGTGGTCATGCCCCTGATATTATGAAAGTAGCAGGACTTGCGAATGTATTGCCCTCAAGTACCAATCCCACTTTGCCATATACAAAAAACACCATAGAAGAACATCTTGATATGTTGATGGTGTGTCACCACTTAAGCCCAAAAATACCTGAAGATGTAAGTTTTGCTGAATCAAGAATTCGAGGTAACCATAGCCGCTGAAGATGTGTTGCACGATATTGGAGCTATTAGTATCACAAGTAGCGATTCACAAGCCATGGGAAGAGTAGGGGAAGTTCTCATACGAACTTGGCAAGTGGCAGATTCCATGAAACAACAAAGAGGAATACTTAAAGGTGATGATGGGTTAAGTGATAATAATCGTATCAAAAGATACATCGCCAAATACACTATCAACCCTGCCATTGCGTGTGGGATAGATGAATATGTAGGCAGTGTAGAAATAGGGAAAATGGCAGACTTAGTTTTATGGAATCGAGCCTTTTTCGGTGTAAAACCTGAAGTTATCATCAAAGGTGGATTTGTAGCACTTGCTCTTATGGGCGATTCCAATGCCTCAATTCCAACACCAGAACCAAGTATGTACAGACCGATGTTTGGAAGTTTGGGAAAAGCAAGTGCTAAGACCAGTGCCATATTTACCTCTAAAGTTGCCAGTGCTACTTTAAAAGAAAAACTAGGAATAGAAAAAAGCGTATTAGCAGTAAAAAACACAAGAGATATAGGTAAAAAAGATATGAAACTCAATGATTTCATAGGAGATATTCAAGTCAATCCAGAAACCTATGATGTCACAGTCAATGGAGAACTTATCGAGTCAGATTATGTGTCGGTTGTTCCAATGGCAAAAAAATATTTTATGTTTTAGGAAATAGCGTGATAAAAAAAATAATAGAAATCAAAAAAAACATTGAATCCACCGATGAGGTTGAGTTATCATGGTTTGATATGCAAAAGCCAAATTTAACCGCGGTGACGAAAGATGGGGTGAATTTTGTGCTAAAAGTTAAGTTTACTCACTTGCATGAAAATGATGTTTTGGTTGCTGAGGATGGTTATGCGATTAGAGTTTTGAGAAGTTTGGATGAGGTTTTTATTTTAGAGTTTAGCGATGTTTTAACTTTTGCAAAAACAGCGTATGAAATAGGAAACAGACACCAACCTTTGATGATGGAAGAGTTTAAAATCATGGTATTAGATGATATTTCGTTGCATGACATCATCAAAGAGTGTGAGCGAAATGAAAACATCAATGTGGAAAAAACAAAAGCCTATTTTAAACCCAATGGGAAAGCCCATCATAGCCACTAATATGTCTAAAAAAACAAACCTAAAAAGCCTAAGCAGATTTTTACAAATACTTGATGGAACTTTTCCATCGGGTATTTTTATACACTCTTTTGGGCTTGAACCGCATATTATAAAAAATAGTGTAAAAAACATAGATGATTTGGAAATATATTTAAAAAATCTGATTATTGATCAATACGCTAAAATGGAGTTTGTTTCTATCCAAAAAGTATATGAAGCTTTAGAAAATAAAAAATTAAATTTGCTAAAAAAACTTGATAAAGAGTTTGGAGCGTATTTGACTTTTGAGTATGCAAAAGCTTCACAAGATATTGGTCAAAATTATTTTGCCCAAATAAAAAACTTGCCTACAAAAAAGAGTGTAAAAGAGTATTTTAGCCTTATTGAAAACAGAAGTTGCCCCGCCAATGAAGTCATTGTTTTAAGTGCTTTAGCGTATGATTTGGATATTGCTATGGAAGATTTTATCGTGATGTGGACGAAAAAAAATCTTATCAACATCGCAGCTACGAGTCTAAAAATATCAAGAATAAAACCAAGTGAGATTCAGCAGATGTTGTTTGAATTTGATGCAATTTTAGAAGCTTTAGGATTTGAAAATATAAATAATAAAATCACCAATTTTAACCCACTATTTGAGGAAATTATTTTTTCACACAAAAATTTAGAACCAAAAATGTTCACCACATAAAGGAAAATAAAAAATGGCACTAAAAATAGGAATAGCAGGACCAGTAGGAAGTGGCAAAACTTCTTTGATTGAAAGTTTGACCAATGTTCTAAAAGATAAATACTCACTGGGAATTGTTACCAATGATATTTATACCACAGAAGATGCAAACTATCTCAAACAACATTTGGATTTGGATGAGAACAGAATCATAGGCGTTGAAACGGGTGGTTGTCCTCATACGGCAATTCGTGATGATATTTCTATGAACCAAAAAGCCATAAGAGAGTTAGAAGAAAAGTTTAATCCTGATATTATTTTTGTGGAAAGTGGTGGCGATAATCTTAGTGCCACGTTTTCGTATGAGTTGATTGATTATTACATGTATATTATCGACGTGGCACAAGGGGCGGATATTCCACGAAAAAAGGGAGCAGGGCTTTTGTTTTGTGATTTATTGGTGGTCAATAAAACGGACTTAGCCCCTTATGTTGATGTTGATTTGAAACTTATGCGACAAGATGTCGCAAATAACAGAAAAAATAAACCCTTTGTATTTATCTCAAAAAAAGATACAACAAGTTTAAATCAAGTTATAGCATGGATTGAAGCTTTAACTTGACACAGATTATTTCTTTTTTGATGATAATCTTTTATAATGAGTTATTATATAGAGTATAAAGGCTTATTATGCAAAAAGTTTTGGAAGTTATGGCGATGGTGATTGGTGGGTTGCTTATTTTTTTTGCAATCACACAACTGCCCCAATTTTTTGAGTATCATCATGAGTACAAATACGACGACGAAAGTTTACGTAAAAAAGCATTGGGATTAAATATCAATCCCATCCCTCCCCATTTCAGCGAGGCTTCAAAACTGCTGACATTTAAAAATGGTGAAATATCGCACGATGAAATCGCTTTGGGTAAAAAACTTTTCAATGAAACGTTATTGTCTAAAAATAATGATATCAGTTGTGCCACTTGCCATAAACTCAAAGAGGGCGGTGACGACAATTTGCCCACTGCCATTGGGCATGCGAATCAAAAAAATCCCAGCCATTTAAATACTCCCACGGTTTTAAACTCTGCATTTGCCACGACATATTTTTGGAACGCCAGAGCTAAAACGCTCGAAGAACAAGCCGCAGGTCCTATTCAAGCACATTTTGAAATGAATATGAGCAAAGAAGAAATTGTACAACGACTCAATGAAAATCCAAAGTATGTGGAAGCCTTTAACAAAGTATTTGGAAACACTCTCAACGCCATAAGCTTTGAAAATGTGCAAAAAGCCCTTGCTTCGTATGAACGTACATTACTCACCCGAGGCAGTATTGATGAATTTTTAGAAGGCAATAATGAAGCCCTAAACGACAAAGCCAAAAAAGGGTTTGAGCTTTTTTTAACCAAAGGGTGCAAAGGGTGTCATGCAGGAAGCAGTTTTGGAGGGCTGAGTGTTCAAAAATTTCCTTTGCGAACGTGGTGGAATGAGTGGTTAAATGTGCAATTAAAGAGCAACGAAAAGAGTTTTATACCGGAATTTAAACTTATTGACAGAACCTTTCCTTTTGAAAATATTGGAGGGTTTAAAGGCAAAGACAACAACAAACTTTTTCGAGTGCCCATTTTGCGAAATATTCATCAAACCTCACCTTACTTTCATAATGGAAGTATCAAAGAGCTCAAAGATGCGGTGCGAATTATGGGGAAATATCAGTTGGGCATTGTTTTTAGTGAAGAGGAGTTGGAGTATATTGTGGAGTTTTTGAAAACCTTAGACGGACAAATCATAGAATTTGATAACTCCTTAAACAAAAATATTAATTATTGATTGTAAATAAGAATTATTAACTTACAAAATTGTAGAATATTCTTTTAACAAAGGTGATTATTATGAATACAAAACTCAAAGACTTCTTCTTATTTAAGGATTTGTGTGACGATACCTTGTCACAAATTGAGGCATTCAGTAAGGAAGCCAGTTTTCCCAAAGAGAGTATCATCTTTTATGAAGGCGATGATTCTAAATATTTGTATTTACTCAAAAGTGGAATCATCAAACTCTATAAAGTGACTTCCCACGACAAAGAGGTGATTTTAAAATATTTTCACGCCAATGAACTCATCGCCGAAGTGGCAAACTTTGAACAAATGCCATACCCCGCAACCGCACAAGCATTTACTCATGTAGAAGTGATTATGATTGATTTTGCTTCACTTAAAGAGATTATTTACCAAAATCCCTCTTTGGCATTTAAAATTCAAACGTCGTTGATTAAAAAAATCAAAAACCTAGAAAACTTGGTTTCGATGCACATTGTACTGGATTCACAAGAGAGAGTGGCAAAATATATTCACGACCACACCGAAGAGTTTTTTAATACCAAAAATATTATCACCGCAGAAATTTTAAACATTTCACCCGAAACGCTTTCTCGAATTTTACGCACCTTTAAAAATGAGAATTTAATCGATATGGCTAAAAAAAGTTGCAACAAAGAGGAGCTAAAACAGTTTTTTATGTGATTTTAAAAAATGAGCTTGTTGTTGTCTTGTCTTTTTATTGTAGGTGTGCTACTATTCGCAAAAATTTACTGACTAAAGTAAAAGGTTGCCAGCATGAAAGAGACAGAAGAAAAAGGGTATATTGAACGCGTTTTTATTAAACTCAATAACATTGATAAGATTTTAGAATATAAAATCGATACAATATTATTGCGGGTCATTAATATTTTGAAATACATTTTTATATTGATCATGATACTGTATTTGGCGATTTGTTTAATGAGTTTATCGCACAAAATCATCTCTTTTACGCTCAACCAAGGGGCTTTGGACTTTATTTCCATAAAAATGATTTTAACCGATGGTTTGTTTACATTGATTGTTATTGCCATTGTTAAAACATTGTTTATCAAAAGTGGATTTGACTATGCTCTGACTTTTCTTGAAATTGCGTTTGTGGTAATGATACGAAAACTTATTTTACTCGAAAGCATTCCAGAAGAGACCGATTTACTCATTGCTTTGGGCATTACTTCGTCGGTCTTTTTTATACTGATTGTCTATATCCACAACCTAAAACGCTCTTGGGTGAAAGAAGATAAGTAATAGTTTTTCAATTCATGGCAGATTGTCTTTACATAATTAAATTTATAATGTATAATATGTAAAGACAATAAAGGAGTACTTGATGAAAAAAGCCGTTAATCTTCGATTAGATGAAAATGTTTTAATCACTTTAGAACAATTAAGTCAAGAGTTTCATACGACTAAAACTGATATTATTGAAAAATCCATTCAATTCTTTTCCAAACAAAAACGACAAAACGATAACCATTTATTGCAATTTGCAGGGACTTTAAAAAGTAAAGAAGCCGATGAGATTTTAAATATCATACAAAATGATAAGAATTCAAAAGATTTCTCTTTGGATTTGGAGTAAGAATGGTACTGGACAGTGATATTCTGATTTATTTTTTAAAAGGAAATAAAGATGTGGTCAATGAAGTACTCAAATACGCATTAAGTGATTTATATATTACAAGAATTAATTGCACCGAGCTTTTATATGGAGCCTATAATTCAACAAAAATTGAAGAAAACCTTACAAAAATTAACGCTTTCTTAGCACAATTTACCGTTTTAGAGTTTGATGAAAAAAGCAGTAAAATTTTTGCACAATTAAAAGCCAAATTAAAAAAAGAGGGCAATATTATTGCCGATATGGATTTAATGATTGCGTCTATTACGATTGCAAATCAAGAGATATTAGCAACCAATAATCATAAACATTTTGAGCGAATCAAAGAGTTAAAACGAGTTGTTTGGATACTTAACAGTTGATGGCTACACAAACCATCAACCAAAAACTAATCACTAAAAACCAACTACTCTTTAAACCACTTGATTTTATCACGCAACTTCACCACTTCACCTACCACAATAATGGCAGGGGTTGGCATATCTTTTGAAAGCTCTACAATGGTTTCAAGTGTTCCTGTAACCACCTCTTGTTCAGGGGTGGTTCCTTTGGAAATCACCGCACAGGGGTAATCGGCTCGTTTTCCTAAACTCATGAGTTTTCTTGTGATAAGTTTGATGTTATGAAATCCCATTAAAAAAACAATGGTTTCATCGTTTAAAAAGGTTTGCCACTCCACTTGTGAGATTTTTTTGTTGGGCGTTTCATGTCCTGTAACGACTCTAAATGAGGTGGTTATTCCTCGGTGCGTTACGGGGATTCCGGCATACGCAGGCACACTGATACTTGATGTAATACCGGGAATAATTTCAAATTTGACATCTCGATCATACAAATAAATCGCTTCTTCACCGCCTCGTCCAAAAACAAAAGGGTCGCCCCCTTTGAGTCGTACGACAGTTTCATATTTTAATGCCGATTGATAAATAATTTCATTGATTTCATCTTGAGGAACACTGTGTCTTCCATCTTCTTTTCCCACATAAATAAGCGTAACATCTTTTTTTGCCATATCCAAAATTTCTGGGTTGGCCAATCTATCATAAATAATAATATCGGCTTCTTTAATCACACGTGCTGCTTTTAAGGTCATTAATTCAATATCTCCAGGACCAGCTCCCGTTAAATAGACTTTGCTCATTTTAGTTCTCCTCATAAATAAATAACCCTGAAGGTTTGTTGATATTGTGTATTTCTTGTTGTATATTCCAATTTAAGGTATCAATGACTGCAATTTTATTGGTGTCATTGACTGAAACATACAACTCATTTTTGGCATTTGACCATCGTACGTGTAAGACTTTTCCATCAAAGGTAAACTCTTTAATAATTTCTAAAGAGTGCGTATCAATAATTTGAATGGTCGGAAAATCATTGCCTGAAAAAGTTACAGCCAAAAAATCTTTTTTAGGACTTAAACTTGTAAATACAGGTAACCCTTTTGTAGGAATATTTTTAATAAATTTAAAATCCTTGTCGTAAACTAAGACTTTGGCATCGCCCACAGCAGGAACAAACACCTCTTTGGTGCTTAAACTCCAAAAACCAAAGTGAGGTACTTTTAAGACTCTTTGTTTTTTTTCATCTAAAAAAACATCCACTTTTTTGTAGCTCATTTTTTCTAAATCCAGCACCCCAAAATGTTGTGAGGTAAAAAAACCTGCGATATATTTTTCATTTTGAATCATCGCATCAAACGGCAATTCACCAACATCTTTAAACTTTTTATACAATACAAAAAGAGGTTTGTCTTTGTTGTTGGACAAATCTTTATACACCGAAATGGTATCGTTGTCCATTTGAGAAAAAACCAGATAGTTTTTATAGATTTTAATCCCAACATTTCGAGAGTTGGTCATGATTTTTTTAATGGGATTTAACTCTCGATCCAAAATATCCACACTTTTATCGTCATAATTTGCCACTGCCACATAGTGTTTATTGATTTCAAAACCAATGGCACTTTTACTGGTTTTATATTCGGCTAAAATGTGTTCACTTTTGGGGTCAAACTTAATGACATACCCATCTCGTGAAATGACATACCCATCGTTTTCATAAAACTTCACTACTCCGTGATTCATATTACGCATATTTTCTATTCGACTTTGTTGGACATTATCAACAATGACTGCCAACGAAGAGGTTTCTCTTTCAACAACAAACATCTTTTCTTTGGCAAAAAGTGAACCCAATGCCAGAATTCCTATTAAAAATATTTTTAACATCTTATCTCCTAATCTCTTCGTAGGTTAAATAGCAAGAAGGGTCTTCTTCCCATAAATCCCCAGTAATTGCGTAGGCTCGGCTTCTTGAACCTCCATTGCAAATATCAAGATATTGGCAAATCGCACATTTTCCTTTAATATCTCTTGGTTTTGCACGCAAGTTTTCCAAAAGAGCATTCTCTTTATTGAGCCAAATTGTATCAAAATCTTCTTGCAAATAATTTCCCACCGTAAAAGGAAAAAAGGGATCAGGTTTGACATTGCCCAACCAATCCATATTGCCTAAGCGATTTCCTGCACTGTTACCACCCCAATCTAAGAGTTTTTCTTTGAGGATTTGGGCATTGGAAGGGTATCGCTTTTCAAACTCTTTAAGCAGTAAAATGGCGTCCATCTCCATATTGCCCGTGACCAAATCAATCTCTTTTCCTTGGTCATAATACTCAAACGCTTTATTGATAATAAATTGCACATATTCTCGTCGTTCTTCTTTGGAAATATCAATTCCCAAATTCTCCTCACCTCGCCCTGAATAGACCAAATGAGAAATATAAAACTTGTTGACATTGAGTTTTTCTACTAAATCAAACATGGCATAAAAACTGCTTTGAGTCTCTTTTGTTAGGGTAAATCGAATCCCTGCATTGCCCCCATTTTTTTGGATAAGTTTGATGGCTTCAATGCTTTTTTCATAGGCGCCTTTTTGTCCTCGAAAATGGTCATGGATGTGTTCAATGCCATCAATAGAAATGCCAATATAATTAAACGTATCAATAATGTGTTGGACATTTTTAGGGCTAATATACATGCCGTTGGTGGATAAATAGGTCATAATGCCATTGTTTTTCATGCATGACGCAATGTCAAAAATATCTTTACGTAAAAGGGGCTCGCCCCCACTAAAGATGATAAAATTCACTCCTGCTTTTTTAAGTTTGGGAATGGTGTGTTGAATTTGCTCAAAGGTTAACGTCTCTTTTTCATTGGCATCGGCTTTGCTGTAGCAGTGATGACACAGCAAATTACAGCGATTGGTAAAATTCCAAATAATAATAGAACCATTGAGTGTTCGACTTGTCTGCTCGTTTAGAGTAGATTTGATTAAATTTGAAAGCCTGAACATACTAATCCTTGAAACTTTGAATAAATTCGCTTACATTTTGAAGCTCTTCTTGTGTGAGATTTTTAAACTCAGGCATCACACTTCTTGTATACCCCAACTCTTGGTAGCTGTTTTTAGGCTCAACAATGTGTGCAATAATTTGACCTTGGTTTCTGGTATTGGCAATTTGTTGAAACGAAGGTCCAAATGCCATGGAAGTTTCATGATGACATCCCCAACAATACTCTTTAAAAATTTTTTCACCCTCAAGAGTTGATGCAGAGGCATTAAAAAACAAAAATAAAATCCCCAACACTGTTTTAGTTTTCATGAAATCTTCCTTTTATATAATAAATTCTAACTAAATAAAAAAGTTAAAATCTTGATTCATGTCACTAATTGTTATTTTATAACCGTGATTTGTGCATTTTTTTTGATGCTTTTAATTTTCTCATCGACAATGTTTTGGAATCTTGCCATTTTCAATTTGGTTTTAATATTGCTGTGTACTTGTTCCAATTTAATCGTAAAAGCCGGTTGTTTCCCCTCTAAAAAAACCACATGATAGCCAAACATCGTTTTTAATGGTTTTTTAGAGTAGCCATTTTCTTCAAGTCCAATGGTCTCTTGCCAAAACTCTTCAAGCATATCACCTTGTTTAAACCAACCCAAATCACCCCCTCTGGTATTGGCTTGAGGTTCTATGGATTTTTCATTGGCAAGGGCAATAAATCGTTTTTGGATATCGACTTTGCTGCTGTTTAACTCTTTAAGGATGGCTTGTGCATCGGATTCATTTTCAACGACAATGTGTCTGGCTTTGACTTGTAAACTTTGTTTAAATTCACCCAAGTTATTGTGGTAATACGTTTCAATCTCTTTGTCGCTGATGGCGATTTCATCAAAACTTTTTTTCATCCAAAACTCAACTAAAAGATTGTTTTTAATGCCTAAAAGGGTCTCTTTAAAATCTTTTTCTTCATCAAGTTTGGCTTTTTTAGCCTCTTGAATTAAGAGTTTTTTTTCAATGACTTGATGTAAAATCAGATTTTTTTGATCGGTTGGAAGTTGAGTAAAAGAACCTTCTTTTTCCAAATTCTTCATAAAATCATTGATTTCTTGAATGTTAATCTCTTCACCATTAACAATAGCATACGTTTGTGCGTGAAGATTGGTGTGTAAACAAAGGGCAATTAAAAGTGTGATGATAAATTTCATAGAGTATCCTTATTTTTTGAGTGTTTGAACGTAATCGTTTAAGCTTTTTTGCTCGTACGCATTAAAAGAGCTGGTATCGCAAGGCAGTTTTGAATGGCATTTTTCTTTAAAAATATCTATACCAAAAAGTCTTGGGTAAAACTCTCTGTTTTTATTGATAAAGTTGTATTTTCCCACAGGAATATTGGCTTCATACGCCGCTAACTCTTTAAAATTTAATGTATCCACGACAATGACTTCACCCTCTTTTTCATAAATACTTAAATAGGCATATTTCCCATCGCCACTGTATTCAGTGTGAATATATTGTTTTCCTTCTCGTGGCGTAATGGTTTTTGTTTTAAAGCCATCTTTATTGACCAAAACGAGTTTATCGCTTCCATTATCTGTCCAAAGGTAAGGGGTGTTGGGATGAGTTTTCACAAAAAAACCATCGCCTCCAATGTCCACTTCTTGGGTAAATTCCCAATCGTACATTTTCCAAACGGTAATGTAAGGCTTTTTAATATGAGGCGTGGCAAAATAGAAATTGCCCTTGTTGTACCAATAGGTGGCTGAAAAAAGATGTGGCATCCCTTTCATGGCATGTTCAAATACAATATTGTTGGTTTTTAAATCATACACACTTAAAACATCGCCTTTTCTGGCTGTTCCAATTAAAAAGTCTTCAAAAGGGTCAATAAAAAAATCTTCGATGGGTTCTTTAATGGTAGTGTAACTGATTTCAAATGTTTTTGTATTTAATCTTCCTAAAAGAGGTTTGTTTCTAAAAGTAAATACCGCTTCATCTTTGGAATAAAACTCATATAAGGCAGAGATTTTGCCATCAAGTTTTAGAATCTCTTTTGGCATCATGCTTTGAGAATCTAAGACCACCATTTGTTCGGGCAATAAACACGTAGCAAAGATATTTTTTCCATCACGACTGAGTGAAATATTGCGTAAATTAATACACGCTCTTGTTTTATTAAATCGTTGCCCTGATGCTAAAGAATAGTGTTGCACATACCCATCTCGCGTGGGAACATAGATATTTTTGGCGTCCATGGTGTATTTGATTCCGCCATGCACATTGTCTAAGTGAAATTTGTCCAATACTCGAGTGTCTTCCATAATCCACACTTTATTGCCATCACGTTCAACAACAGGTAAAATTTGTTCTTTGTCTTTTATTTTCAACGGATTGTATTTGTCATTGAACGAAACCATGGAGTTACGAATATCCTCTTTTGTCCATGTAAACTCCTCTTTTGTTTCTGATTTGATAAATCGTGCAATTTGAAGTAACTCATAAGGATTTAAGAAATCGTATTTGGGCATGAGTGTTTGTGGAAATCCGTCTTTGATTTTTAAAGCCAAAGCATTTTCATCGTATTTGGTTAAATGCGTTGAAAGCAAAGGGGGACCATCAATTCCTACGCGTTTTGGGTGATGACATGAAGCACAATATTGCATATAAAGTTCTTTACCAACTTCTTTTTTAGGTAATGCTTCGACCATATGCCCCGAAGCTGCATCTACGGCATGGGCATTACATAAAAAAAGAGTTACAAGGGTTGTAAAAAAAAGTGATGTTTTCATGGGAAATCCTTTGGATAGAAATATCAAGCCCGAAGGCTTGATATAAAAATTCTTAGTACGTGTCGTTCATCGTATTAGTAACGTTGAATTTACCGGTTGGAGTAATAAGTCGTTTGTCTTCAATAACTTTAATCAGTTTCAATGTTTTTGCATCGTAAACTAAAATTGGAGAAGCTTCAAGTTTATTTCCCCAGATACTTGTCCATACTTCAGTACCAGCTGCGTTAAATTCAAAGTGTACAGGACCTCTTGCTTGTACCTCTTTGCCATCAGCTGTTTTAGCAGGTTTTAAGTATTTTTCATCGATTGGAAGAGTTTTAACCACTTCTAATGTATCTCTGTCAATGACATAAATTTGTGTTTGTAATTTTCTGTCTGGATGAACAGGTCTATCCGCAAAGATATATTGTGAATTTGGGTGACCTTTTACAAATAAGTTTCCACCACCTTCACCTGGAAGTTTTGTTTTCTTAACAATTTTCCATGCATTTTCAGGGTGTTTAACTGGGTCTGTTCCAATGAAAATAATATCGTTTGAACCGATGTGTCCTGATCCCCAAATTGGACCATATTTAGGATGGTCTACGTTTACACCTCGACCTGGATGCGGTTTATTCCCTTGTGAAGGAATATTAGCAACCAATTTTCCTTCTTTGGTATCAATAACAGAAATCACGTCTCTTGCATTTGCAGCTGTCATGAAATATCGTTTAGATAAATCCCAACCACCGTCGTGTAAGAATCTTTCTGCTTCAACCATTGTGATTTTTGGATTTTTAATATTAGAGTAGTCGTATAACCATACTTGTCCTGTCTCTTTAATATTAATTACCCATTCAGGTTTATCATGTGAGGCAATAATTGCAGCAACTCGAGCTTCTCTTAAATACTCATTCGTATCATACGTGTAGCTTGCTGTTGAAACAATTTTTAAAGGCTCTAATGTATCAGCATCTAAAGTTACAATTGATGGTGGCCAGTAGCATCCAACAACCGCATATTTGTCTAGGTAATCTTTATGTTTAGAAGTATCAATTGCTCTGGCATCGTTACATACTCGGATTTCAGCCACATTTTTAGGGTCTTTCATCCAAAGGTCAATTACCGAAGCTTTTCCATCTCTACCAATAACATACATATATCGTCCTGATGCACTGGTTCTTGTAATGTGTGTTGCAAATCCAGAAGGAACAACCGTTACAATCTCTTTTGTCACCCCATCAATAATAGCAATTTGTCCAACATCTCTTAAGATAACTGAGAAATAATCTTTCCAGTTTTTCGCTTCAGGCGCTTTTGGTCTGTCTTTTACTGGAATTAATACTTTATGTGATTTTTTCATGTCTGCAAGAGATTTTTCAGGTGGTTGTGGTGCTTCTACTTGAAGATATTTTGCCATTAAGTCTGTTTGTGCAGCATTTAATTCTCCCGATTTCCCCCACTCAGGCATTCCGCCAGGAGTTCCTTCATGGATAATATATTTTAACGTATCCGTACCCATCCCTTTCATTTTTTCAGGCTCTAAAGAAGGACCTAATGCCCCTTTTCTAAGCATCCCGTGACAACCTGCACATCTGTCGAAATAGACTTCTGTGGCTTCATCCATTTGTGCTTTTGACAATTTGATTTCAGCGGCGGCTGAACTGACTAACCCCAAACAAGCAATTGCTGCTATACTTAAAACTTTTGATAATTTCATACTCTTCTCCTTATATAAAATTAATACGCGTAAACTCATCTCTTTTTTATTGAAAAAAAGATACCATTTCGACTTCTTTTTTGACAAGCAGCAGAAGAAACCCCCATCTCTTCTACTGCACTGTTTTTATTTTTCTTCTTCTAATCTTCTTTTTTCTTGTGCATAAATCCAAAACATTGGAAGTATAATTACAGTATGAAGAAAGATTGTCAACGTCATTGGACCTTGATTGAGTGTTCCAAAAAAACTTGGAACGACATCGGTAAATGCTTCTATCATGTTATCTCCTTATTGGGCGTTTATTTTGGCGTTTTTGATTGTTAATAAATCGTAAACTAAATATAGGAATCCTGTTAATGTTACAATTCCCATGACCAGTCTCCATCCCATAGCTTGTAAAAACCAATGGCTGTTTTGAGAGATAAAGTAAGCTTCCCATGTTGCACCCATTTGAGCTCGTTCAACCATAACTTGACCGTATCCTGCAATGGTTAATGAAACAGTCATTCCAAGAACACCGGCACAAAGAAGGGCGAATCCCATTTTAGAGGCAAACGTCATTTTTAACTCTTTTTTACCACTGGTTCCTTGCACTGCCATATAGAACATTGCAATCATTGCCATAGCAAAAGCCCCAAAGAAAGCTAAGTGACCATGCGCTGCTGTAAATTGTGTTCCGTGTGTGTAAATATTCATTTGTGGCAGTGTGTGGAAAAATCCCCAAACCCCAGCACCTAAAAAGTTACCAAACGCACTTCCAACAAACCACATAAATGCAGGTGTATTGTTCATCATTGGTTTTTCACCAGAACCTTTTTTAATTCCAGCTTCTTTTCCCCAGTCATACATAACGTGGACAAACATGGCAACCAAAGGTACAGGTTCTAATGCACTAAATAATGCACCAATTTCCCACCAGTACTCAGGTGTTCCAATCCAGAAATAATGGTGTCCGATACCTAAAATACCTGAACCAAATAACATAGATACTTCAATCCATAACCACATTTCAACGATTTGTCGATTGGCACCAATGGTTTTAATCAATGCCCAACCAATAATACAAGCAACGAATACTTCCCAAGTTGCTTCAACCCACAAGTGGATAACCCACCACCACCAATATTGGTCGATTGAAATATTTTCAGTATAGAACATCCCCGCAAGGTATAAACCAGCAAGGGCAAGTAAGTCTGCCATAAGTACCGTCATAATACCTGTTCTTTCACCTTTGATTGCCGTTAAATAAACATTGGCTAAAAAGATTAAAACAACAACGACAATACCAATATCTGCCCATCTTGGAGCTTCAATGTATTCTCTTCCTTCATGAATTAACCATATTGTCGCATGATTAGCAGGTCCTACTTGTACTAAAATATAGACTAAAACAACAACGGTCACGGCTAAGGTTAAGACATAAAAACCAAGCTTACCAAGACCAATTCCTACTGTTTCAATGCCTGTTTCATCGGGCAGTAAATAATAAACTGAACCAATCATGGCATATAATAACCAAACAACCAAAGCATTAATGTGCACCATTCTTGCTACATTAAAATCCAATATTTCAAATAAAAATCCTGGATAAATAAATTGGATACCCGCAATCAATCCAAAAAGCAATTGAGCACCTAAAAGCGTCGCAGCAACGGTAAAATACATTACTCCAAGTTTTTTAGATTCATACGTTAAATTATTTGCCATGAATAGCTCCTTGCATTTTTCCAAAGTTTCGTGGGAAACCATTGGTATCAATTGAAGACAGATGCTTTAAGAAAGTGACTATCCCTTTTGCTTCTTGGGCAGTAATTCCAAGATTTGGCATCATTCTTTCATGAGACGGATTTTCTGATGGAAATTGTAAAAATTCAGCCATGGCTTCTTCTCTGCTGTCTTTTCCTAATCTTGCTTTATAACCTTCCCACATTGGATCAATCCATGCTTTTGTCAAGTCAGGAGCATAATAAGCACCATTTCCAAGAATCGTATGACAATTCATGCAATTTTTTGCTTGAACACCCAATTTTCCTAAATTAAGAAGCGCTTTAGCTTCCTCTTCAGAATAATCATCTCGTCCAAAAAACATTTCTTTTTCACCAATAACTGGCACCTCATGACCTCTTTTATCACTCATTTCATAAGTGATTTTATGGTTAATAACTGTCGGAGAAGGTACTCTTTTCGTTACACCATTTGTAAGATCACTCTGCGTTCCCATAGCAATTTGGCCCATGCTATCAAATGTAAGCCAAATCAATAACATTGCAGCAAACCCTGTAACCCATGCAGCTGAGCGTTGCCAAAAACGATTGTCTGTCCAGACAGAGACTTTTTTAGACACTTTGCTACCTCCTTAATTTAATTTTCGTATTTTTCATCTGCTTTTTGATTCAAATAAAAGTACAAGTGCGGCAGTGTTAAATATGCAATCATTGCAATAATTAGTACTTTTTCCACAAATGTTCCTACTTGAATAGTCACAGCCATAAAATACATACAATATGCTTGAAGTCCCCAAAATAAGTAGGCTAAAGGCATTAAATAACCTTTAATTAAACCCATTTTTACCAATGTATAAATGCCTACAAATAAAACTCCAAACACAAGTACAAATGATGATGACAAAAATATTGGTAAAAAATCATCCAACGCAATTTCTGGCCTAGTTCTTATGACTTCACTTAACATTTTTTGACTCCTTATCAACTTTTCATCTTAAGTAATTGTAGAGGAATACAAAAATTTATGAATTGATGAATGTCAACTTTTTTAAGAAAAAATGATTTTTTAAAATTAATTTTAAATTTAAGGGAATAATTAAAAAATGAAAATAAAGAAAGTGGCTATAACAGAGAAGGTAAAGGTCAATAAAAGAGTGATTTTACTGGAATGGTGTTCCATAAAAAGAAATTTAGAAGAGAGTTTTTCTGAAATCCAAATAGCAGGAGAGAGGGAAAAGACCATTAATGCAGCAATAAAGACTAAGAAAATGACAATATTTGTAATTGCTGCAACGTCCATATTCAACTCCAGTTTTTAAGTAGTGTACAATTTTAACGTAAGCCCAATAGGGATTCCTTAATCTAAATCAAGATTGTAATAAGCCTAAACTCATTACACTCTTTGATTGGATTATTCCCCTTTTCTTCTCTTTTTTTGTGCTTCATCGATTTGTATAATTTTCTCAACGGCTTGTTCAAAATTTAAACTGTTGGAGTTTTCAACAATGGTTTTTTTAGAATAGGCACTTAATCCATAGCCCATGGGAGTGAGTGTATTTGAGACATAAATGGCTTCTTTGGCATTGAGCCATTGCCCAGAAGAGGCATCATTTATCCATATTTTTGCTTCATTAAACCATTCCAGATTTTCTTCTTTAAACCACAACACTGCGCAGCCTAAATCATCAAACATATAACTTTGATTGGTTTTAGGATTTAAAATTTGCACAGCAAACTTTCGTTCACTGATAATCATTTTACAGCGTTCACAAATATCTCTGTCCCAATGCACTTTTTTCATTCCCTCTTCGACTGATTTGTCTTGACATCCTACAAAAATTGAAAAAACAAATAAAGCAAGAAGAACTTTTTTTACCACTGCCATTCTCATGCTAACTCCTTATCGAATTTCAAGAAAATCGATAAATTTTTCACTCATTCTATCGACTCTGTAAAGTTGTTTTCCTTTATACTGTTGCATAAAGGCTTTTGCATCATTTTCACTGGCAAAAGGAATAATATCATCACCCCCAACACTCATAAGTGTACTTCCAAAAACATAATAGGCATTTTGGGTA
>Ga0265294_10003773_pt1 | contig 19183 bp, 9 predicted proteins | sample MunlanPumphouse3_FD_192504 | JGI IMG/M metagenome (GOLD analysis project Ga0265294, IMG submission 192504) | Groundwater microbial communities from a municipal landfill in Southern Ontario, Canada - Pumphouse #3 | ecosystem: Environmental > Aquatic > Deep subsurface > Groundwater | place...
TAGAAACTCCTGATAAATTTCAGTAGTTATCAGCCTGCTCGTAAAGCCTACCTTCGCAAGAATCAGGGAAAATTCCCCAACCTGAGAGAGGGAGAAACCGACCAGGATCATGGTATGCAAAGGAAAACCTATAAGGAAAGTGCTAAGGGAATTTGCTGCAGCTTTCAAAATAAGCACTCCAAGAGTTGCAGCCAGTATTAAGGGTAAATGTTCTCTTAATACACCCAGATCAAGAAGCATCCCCATTGAAATGAAAAAAATGCTCATAAACATATCCCTGAAAGGAATTAAGTTCCCAAGAGCCTGGATCGAATATTCGGACTCTGAAATGATCAGACCGGCAAGAAAAGCTCCAAGAGCCAGAGAAAGACCGACCATGGAAGTCAGCCAGGCAACCGCGAGTCCGATTGCCACAACACTCAGGAGAAACAGTTCGCTATTACGCGTCTTTGCTACCTGGAACATAATAAAAGGGACTGCATATCTGGCGCTGAATATAGTAAACAGTATGAGCCCAAATCCCTGCATGATAAGTTCTAAGAAAGATTTTTCCGTTCCCTGAGTTCCCGCAAGGAGAGGAATCAGGAGAATTATCATTACTGCAGCTACGTCCTGGAAGATCAATATCCCCAGGGAAGTCCGCCCGTGAAGACTGTAAATTTCCCCTTTTTCCTGCAAGATTTTAAGGACTATTGCCGTGCTGCTCAATGCCACCAGGAGTCCGAGGAAAATTGCAGTTTCTCTGGAAATTCCAAGAATGAGGAAAATAAAAGCGGCAGCAAGAGTAGTTATAAAAAGCTGCAACCCTCCTCCAAAGATGACTATTCTGCGAAGCTGCAGGAGTTCACGCAGGGAAAATTCCATCCCGATAGTAAAGAGCAGCAATATGACTCCTATCTCAGCCAGCATTTCAATATTGCCCAGATCTTGGACCAAGCCCAAACCAAAAGGCCCCGCAAGGATGCCAACAAGCAAAAAACCCACCAGCGGAGCTATTTTCAGCTTTGAGAAGGTGAAAACTACGGGAATAGAAAGCCCGAAAATAATGAGTAAGTCGGTTAAAAGATCTGTTGCCATTAATATATATTTAAATTTCAAATGATATAAATTTCATCATATTATCTATTATCGAAACATTGAAAATCTGTAACCGAAAAAAATGAAAAAACAATAATGAGGGACCAGTAATGAAAAAAGAGTGATGAAAAATCAATAATGAAAAATTTAATGGCGAAAAAATAATATTTTAAGAAACTGACGACAAAAAATTAATATTTTTAACCATTCATCGTCCTTCGTGCAAATAGAAAATATTGGACATTATTTGAGTTGATCTCAAAAATCATTCAGTGCCATTATATATAATTCAATATTTAATTTTAGAATTCAAGTTTTATTTTATAATTCAAGTTTTATTTTAAAATTCAAGTTTTATTTTAAAATTCAAGTTTTATTTTAAAATTCAAGTTTTAATTTGAGAATTCAAATTTTAATTTTAGAATTCAAGTTTTAATTATAGAATTCAGAACTTAATAGGTTATTAACGGAGCGAACTTTAAAGGGATAAAAGTTTAACCCTGAGAAAAGCTCATTTTAAAATCTATATAAAGTTTTTTTCAGGATGGAAGAAGAAGAATAGCTTTTCTATATAGAAATTATCTATTCTGGAAGCTTTAAAAGGTTATTAAAAGAATTAAACTCTTTTTTTTCAGGCTTGCAATATTCAGGAATGATTAAATAAGGAATAATCTGGATCCTGCTACATTATAAAAGAATAAAGAGATAAAACAGGTTTGAAAGAGAAAAAACTGAATATAAAAGGAGCTTTTTTGGAGCTTTTCATAAAAATATAAGGATTATTACAGCTCATTTCGATAAAAAAGTATTTAATAGATGTGTTTAATCTTAAAATTAATCAATTATAGACGCATTTTCTTTAAATAAGCTGGGAAAGACAGGATTTAGTTCATAGAACATATTTAAATTTTTCATATGTTATAGATATTTTATGTTCTGGACATCTGTCCCTTAATTTTTCTTCCAGCAGTCACGAGGTTTAAACGTGAAATCCAGGATAAAAGACTGTTTTAATGCATCCGAAGAAGAATTTTCAGACTGGAAATGGCAGTATAGAAATAGAATTACCACCGTTGAAGAACTCGAAAAACTGATTCTGCTTTCGGACACGGAAAAGAGAGACATAAAGAAAGCGCTTGAGGTTTTTCCAATGGCTATTTCCCCTTATTATGCCTCACTTATCGACCCTGACGACCCGGAATGTCCTGTAAGACTGCAGGCTGTGCCACAGTCAGCAGAGCTTCAAAAATCGTCCTGGGAACTTGAAGACCCTCTCTGTGAGGACCAGGACTCACCATCTGAAGAGAGCTGTATAACCCACAGGTACCCGGATAGGGTTCTTTTCCTAATCTCAAACCGCTGTGGGATGTACTGCAGGCACTGCACTCGCAAGCGCAGGGTCGGCAACAGAGAGCATGACTATTCTGAAAAAGCAATCCGGGAAGGAATCGAGTACATCCGGATGCACCATGAAGTAAGGGATGTGCTTCTTTCAGGAGGAGATGCCCTGCTGGTATCTGATGAAAGGCTGGACTGGCTTTTAGGTGAACTCTTCAGCATTCCTCACGTAGAGATAGTAAGGTTAGGTACAAGAGCACCTGTGACCCTGCCCCAGCGCATAACCCCGGAACTGTGCGAAATCCTTGGAAAATATCCGTCGGTCTGGCTCAATACTCATTTTAACCACCCAAAAGAGATCACTCCTGAAGCTAAAAAGGCAATGAATATGCTCGCCTGTGCTGGAATTCCACTTGGCAACCAGTCCGTACTCCTCAGAAGAGTAAATGACTGTCCGGTGATAATCAAAAACCTCTGTCACGAACTCCTGAAGATAAAGACCAGACCTTATTACCTCTATCAGTGTGACCTCTCTTTCGGGCTGGAACATTTCAGAACCTCAGTTGCAAGGGGCATAGAAATAATAGAGATGCTAAGAGGGCACACATCAGGGCTTGCAGTCCCTACTTTTGTGGTCGACGCTCCGGGAGGGGGAGGAAAAATTCCTGTCGGGCCCAATTACCTGATCTCAAGCTCGGATACAGGAGTTACTCTCAGAAACTACGAAGGGGTAATCTGCGTATATCCGGAACCTGCAGAGTACTCCTCAAAGTGCCAGCAAAAATGTACTATCTGTGATAAGCACCCAGGGCTTAAAAGTGATACAGGGCTTGCCAGGCTTTATGATGAGGAAAATGATGTTATCGCCCTTGAGCCGGAAGGACTTGAAAGAAAACAGCGTTTCTGAAAGGAAAAAATTCCGGAAAAACAGGTTATCTAAAATTAAAAAATGTATTTAAACTGAGGAGGGCCAGCCACGGAAAAAAACGTCTCCTTAACGCTCGAGATCAAAGAAGAACTTCCCGGGTACTGGATAAATGCAGAGTTAAAGGAATCCGAAGTAAAAAGAGCCGAACTTATAATTGATTATTATAACAGAAGAATAAAATTCATGGACTTTATCGGACGTTTTGAGGAGATTGCAGGAGCCCTCAAAGCTCTGGCAGGAACCGAAAAAATGGGAAAAATAATCGTATATACCCCTCCGGAAAAAAAGGACGAACCAGAAACCTGCGGCTATATGGAAGAAGGTATTATCAGGAGATATTATGCAGGAAAGGACTGCCACATTTATTCAAACTACCCTGAAAGCTCCAGGGAAATATCCTTCCATAAAGAAAAAGAAGACCGGATTATCAAAAATTGCCTTAGAAAAGATAGAGGGACCGGAAAAAACCAGAAAAAAAAGAAAATTTCACGGAAAAAAGATAACTGGAAAAAACGAAAAGAGAAAAGCCGGCTTCCGGAAGGGTATACGCTAAGACCTGCAGTTCAGGCTGATGCCTCTGCAATGGCAAGCCTGTACAGCCAGGGATTTGAACTATATCCCACTCCCCTGCATATGGAAAACTACATTCTCGAAACAATGCACTCAAATGTACTTTATTTCCTTGTGGAAAAATACGGAAAAATTGTAAGCCTTGCCTCAGCAGAAATGGACCCAAAAAACAGAAATGCTGAAATAACCGACTGCCTGACAATCCCTTCAGAAAGAGGGAAAGGGCATATGAAAGAGCTTATCAGAGCTCTGGAGAAAGAACTTTCAGAAAGAAGCTTCCTGATTTCCTATACCCTTTGCAGAGCTTCAGCCCCCGGAATTAATGCAGCCTTTTCTTCCCTTGGCTATGCCTTTACAGGCAGGCTTGTGAACAACTGCAGGATAGGAAACGGATTTGAGGATATGAACATCTGGTGCAGGATGTTATGAATCCTCTCCAGAAAACCAGGATTAAGGAAGTTTGTTGATATGCTGCAGGAGCTGCTCTACAGTTTTTCCTGCAGCTTCTTCAGCCAGGTGTTTCCTGTAAGCTTTTAAAGAGATAATCCCTTTTGTGGAGTCCTGCACTACAATTTTCCCATCCATCAACATTTTCCCTTTGCCAGAACCGTCATTTACAAAGATAACAGACTCGTTTCCATTTTTGAATTGTTCGAAATATTTTGTATCTTCACCTGTGGAGGTATAAAAGAATGCTAAATTGAGGTTTGAAGAAGCGTAAACAGGAGTATACAGCCATTTATCTCTGCTGACATTCACCAGGAGAGCCTGAGAACCATATTTTTCCTCAATGGAGTTTATAGCTATAACTTCCATACCTTCTGCTTCAAGGTCTTCCTTAAGCTTCTCTTTCAAATTTACTGAAAGCGCATCCTCTCCTTCAGTATAGAGGTAAATCCTGCCAGAAGAGTTGAGTTCAGGGCTGCCTGAAGAATAAGCACTTAATCCAGAGTTTACATGGGTCTCGCTCTGTGATATTTTGAAGTCCAGGGCATAGAAAGCGGAAAGAAGAAGTGCAAAGACAAAAAAGACCAGAAGTATTTTCTTTATTTTCGGATTTTCAGACATACTTTAAAAATTCATTTTAGATATTAAAAAGGAATGGGTTAAAAAGCAGGTAAAAATTGGATAAAAATTCAGGTAAGCCTCCGGAAAAATCTCGAAGGCTTAACCTCAAACCCAGGACTCAGATAAACATAACGAACAGCACATAAGACAGCGACATCATCGCAAGGGAGTGCTTGATCCCTGAGGAAATGTTTCCCGAGCCCATTTTACCTGCAACCAGCCCTGAGCCGAAACCCTGCAGGAGAGCTGCATGGAAGAAGAGAAGGGTGTATTCCTTCAGGTCAAAACCTCCCATGGACATTGCTGGGTTACTCGAACCGTCAAGTGCAGGCAGGAAGAACGCAGCAAGCACGTATACTATCACCAGAAAAACAAAGAACGTCACAAAGATGATAAAGACATAGATAAACATCTCTGCAGAACGCTCTTTCTTGAGGTTTTTCTCGATATCTGCATCATCCGCAACCGTGCTGATAACCTGATGTATATCTCCTGTGGACTCGCTTGCTTTGGCAATAAGGCTCAGGCTACGTCTGGTCATGTTGGTCCGGATCCTGGCTTCAAAACGCTTCATAGCGTCTACAAGGTTTGAATTCCAGCGGATATCCGCAACCGTACGTTTAATTTCGGATTTAAGCCTGCCCATATTTGACTGGGCTGTAATGGCAATGGCATCGGCAAGCAGAATTCCTGTACCGTTGATACTTGCAAGCCTTTTAAGGAATTCAGGAACCTGGTCCTCAATCTGCCTTATCCTGCGGACTTCAAGTTCGTGGAAGATTATGTAAGGAATGAAAAGAATAAGAAGAGTTGCATAGAGATAGTCGTCAAGAGTGGATGCTGTCTCGACAAAACCTCCATAGTAAGGCCCGTGTTCCATGTAAGCAGAAACAAAATATCCCAGGGCGACCGGAGCGCTCACCACGAAAGCATATACAGGTCTGTCAATCATAGCCCTTATGGGATGCAGGAGAACTCTTTTGACTCTGGAGACCTTTTCAAAGAACTCCATTTTCTGAAGTAGCTCTTCATCAACTTCGGTTAACGGTTTTACCCTGACGTCGCTGAAAGAATCCGGCCTGATTGCAGAGATTTGCTCTTCAGGCATCTTTTCCGCATCTCCTGTAAGCATATCCAGAAAGACAAGGAAAATCATGGTCCCGAAAGGAATTGCACCGTATACAAGGACATAGAGCTGGGTTGGGCCCCCGTTATCGATCATATTCATAACAACGAGGATAACCATAAGGAAAAGGGGACCTACAACGAACACCGTAATATAAACCTCTGCCAGGAGACCGAGGGTTTCAAGGAAACGTTTGTGTTCCTTATTTGCATTCGATTTATAAAGGTCAGTCTTGTTTTTCAGGTAAAGAGTAATGTCTCCTCCGCTTGAAACTATAGAAATCAGACCGTCTACAAGGTCTTTGAACTGCTCAGAAGGCGTCCTGTCAGCAGAGTCCCAGAGAGAATCCTGAAGGTCTTTTCCAAAGTACTCTATATCCCTGACAATATTCCCGAATTCACGGGCGGTGGTCCCGTAAAGATGGGAATGCTTCGAAAGCGACTTCATGATATCATAGATGGTCATGCCTCCGCCTCTCTGCAGGACATAGAGAAAAGCTGTTGCATGAGGCATTGATGCGTTGATAGCGCGCTTCCTGCTGTCAGCCTTCATGGGCGGGTATGCCATGATAAGCCCGTAAGTAAGGGCAGAAATCATAGAAAAGAGAATGATTCCCCCTATAACCGTAAGGATAAAAGGGAGATGAGATTCGATAAATGCAGGAGTCTCAACCGCCCGGGTTACCCTGTTCGAGATGCCGAACATTGAAACAATGCTTTCCGGAGTAATTCCCCGGAAAAGTTGACTCCCGAGAAGCAAGCCTGCAAGCCCTCCAAAAATTCCCGCAAGCAGGGAAAATAAAATTGCGGTTGAAACATACTGCTCCACAGGCAAGGGAATTTGGGCCTGACGAAGCTTTATCCTGAGAAGGGCAAACTTATCTTCTTTTTCAAGAATTTTTTCTCCGAAAATCCTGAATGCCAGGGTATTTATAGCGTTCATGGATACCCCCGATTAACTGTGATGTGCTACCATATCCCGCAGGGTATCGTTTCCAACCGCTTCCATTACAAGCTGCGGATTTGTAGCATACATATGTACTATAAGGGAAACGCTCACGTAATCACGGATCTGTTTTGCTGTCATATAGGCAAGGATTTGCTCCCGGTTTTTAAATTCAATAAAGAGTTTATCAGGGCTCCATCCTCTTGCTCTCATAATCTCATTAAGCACATAGGAATCGCCTGCCCGCTTGAAGTTATCGTGCACCGGCTCCCAGCGGTAGAGTTCATTGATCCTCAGACTTCCTGACCTTGCGTCAAGTCCTGTGATCTCCACTATTGTTTTGGTTCTCCTAACTCTGGTCTCATTGACATAGGTCTGCATCTGAATGCAGATGATACCAAGGGCCTGCATCATTACATGAGGTACGTTGATAGGCTCGTTCTCAAGCCTGTTAACTACAGTCTGCACATCGCTTGCATGCATTGTTGAATAGGTGGTGTGGCCTGTCGACATTGCCTGGAAAAGGGTAAGAGCCTCTTTACCACGTACTTCGCCCACCAGGATATACTCAGGACGCTGCCTGAGAGCAGCTTTCAGGAGCTCATACATTGAAACTTCGCCAGTACCTCCAACTGTGAACGATTTCCTGGTTGCTCCTGCAATCCAGTTTTCATGGTAGAGCATTATTTCCCTTGTGTCTTCAATGGACACCACTTTTGACAGCCTTGGAATAAAAAGAGAAATAGCATTCATAAGAGAAGTTTTACCTGAGGCCGTGCCCCCAGCAAAAAGCACACTGATGTTGTTTTCAATTGCAATCCAGTAGTAAGCCATCATTTCGACACTGCATGTGCCGTACCGCATCAGGTCAACAGGAGTTATCGGATCTCCTTTAAACTTACGGATTGTGTAAGAACTTCCCCTTGTAGTAACTTCTTTTCCGAGGGTTGCCTGAATTCTTGACCCGTCAGGAAGAGTCGCATCTACGATTGGTTCTCCTATGGAGATGTGCTTGCCGCTCCTCTGGCAGAGCTTGACAACAAGGGAATCCAGTTCTTTCTCCCCAAAATGGATATTGGTCACGATGTTGTTGTGCTTTCTATGGTAAAGATAAATAGGGATTTCGATACCGGAACAGGAAATATCTTCTATGTTCGGGTCATGAATCAGCGGGTTTATCCTTTCATATCCAATGAAATTTCTTCTCAGGAAATACATTATTTTATGAATGGAGGAAACTTCAAGGGTACTGTAATATTGATCAAAAAGCCGCATAGACCTGTTAATGAGGACGACGTCTTTTTCTTTTCCGGTTATCATGTCCTCCTGAGTAAGAACGTCTTCAAGATTATTTCTGACCCTTTCAAGAACAGTTTTTTCATAGACGGTTAGAGTAGGCTCAATAACATAATAGTATTTCATTTCCCTGTTTTCTATTATGCTGACAAAAGCGTAAGGCTCTTCTACCCAGTAGCGTTCGATTTCAGTAAATCCCGCAGGAATTTCATATTCAAGAAGAGGGCCGCAGGTTTCCGGATCATAAGGCGGAAGAACCCTTATTTCCTCGTCCTTCAAATTCCGGATTATTTCTTCAAATTTCTTTTTTGCCCCCTCAGGGGTTTTTACTTCCTCAAAGAACTCTTTGAGCTTATCACTTAATTTTTCGCCTTCTTTAATCCCCATTATGTCCCGGGTAAGACCTTTCATATTTTCGGCAAATCCGGGTTTTTTCTTGATTTTTGCCTTCCGGACAGCTTTTTTGGATTTACCTGAAGTTCGGACTTTTTTCTCTATTTTTGTTTCATGAGAACTCTTTAATTCCTTAACTCCATCTTTATCGCCTGCAGTCCCTTCAAGATGAGGCCCTCTCGGAGGGGGAAAAATGCCTTTATTTTCAGTTTCCTGAATTAGTTCAACTTTCTTTTCAGAAGTCGCCTCTTTAGAAACAGCAGGTTTTTGTTCAGAAGCCGCATTTCCATCAGAAAAGGTCGTTTTATCGCTGTCGGGCTCGTCTGCAATTAAAGATGGGCCATGTAAAACTTCAGATTTCAAACCCCCTTCAGCCCCTGTTTCCGGGGAAAAACTCTCAAATTGTACAGATTCCAGTACAGGTTTGGTTTTACGGCTTTCTACCTTGATTTTCATATCAGGGAGATGAGTATTTTCATTTTGAGCATCCCCATCTTCTTCATTCTCATTTTTTGCAATTTTATTGAAATCATTTTCATTTCCCGCAGTTTCGTCTTTTAAAGCTTCCTGCAGGATATTATCCGTATCTGCACCTGTATCCTTTCCAGCCTGAGGGCTGCTACCGGGCGTATTAGCACCGGTTTCATAAGGAATTTTCTTGACAGGCACCTGTAAAAGATAGGATTTGCCTGCCTGAACATCTTTTTCCTCGCCTGTACACATGTTCTTTTCTGATCTTTCTGAGTCATCCGGAGATTTCTCGTTTTTAGAAACCATAGAAGCTCACCCCACCGGAGATTAGTCCCCTCGTAAATTCGGCTATCAGTATAAAATAATAATATAAGTTCTGTTTAAATTTATCCTAATTGTTAAAGGTCTCCAATAGTATTCATCGTGTTACTAAACAATGATATTTCATTCGAAATTTAATTTACTCTTCAATGAATATAGAGAAAAACTACTGAAAATTTTGAAATTAATTAAATAAGAAATAGCGTTTAAGAGTATAAATCTTTTCATGAAGATAAATCATAAAAAATATATTATATTTAATTTGTATTGAAAATTGAATTCAAATTTAAAAGCTAATATCCATACAGGAAAATATAAAAAGGATTTTTAAGAAAAATTATTTGAAAAGAAAAATTATTTGAAAAAGAGAATAGAATTATAATTAATCAGAGGCTCAAAGGAGTTTAATCCCGGATGAGGTAATTTCAAATCTAATAGGGTTTAAACTGAGGCATGTCCGTCTCATTTTAGGAATTCTTATGTAGCGTTCAATGTTTCCCGTATATGGGTTTTCGTCTACCATAAGCCGGAGAGAACCGCTTACAGAATATTCGGCAAGGTTGTGAGTCATCTTGCAAGCCGTGTCGTCCATGACAAACATTGCCGTGCAGTCACCTCTGGTGCTCAGGATAAAATTCAATGCGTCAAACTGGTCCCTGAAATCCTGTATAGAGAGCCTTAGTGTGAAAACCCCTATATTGTCAATAACCACGACATCTGTTCCTTCAGGTACATAATCAGAAAGGGTGGGCAGTTCAATTTCAAGGCCTTCGGGAGTGAAACCGAATTTGGAAGTCTGAACTTTTTCCGAGCGGTTCTGAAAGGACCTCTCAATAGCAAGCTGACCATTTTCATAATATTTAGTAAGCCCGAGACCCAGCATTTCGGATAGGTCAAGAATATCCTCAGGAAGTTCTTCCGTTGCAACCAGAACACACTTTTTACCATCAAGGCATGCCCTGTGCAGAAAATGAATGGTAAAAGTTGTTTTACCGGTTCCTGTATCCCCTGTGATAAGGAGAACCCTGCCCGCCAGGTATCCACCGCCGATTCTTGTGTCAAGCTCAGGTATTCCTGATGATATCCGTTTCATTGTTTTAACTCGGTCCATTTTATCATAATCTTTAACCCGCTGAGTTGCAGTACAGAGAAGAGGGCTAGAATTGAATTTTATTTATAGAGTATAAGGAGAGCTCTTATATAAAATGTACATACAGAAAAGAGAAGAAAATAGATAAAGAAGAAATAAAAATTAAAAAGATATTAAAAAAGAAACGACGAGAGGGGGACTCGAACCCCCGGGATGCGGAGCATCACGGGATTAGCAATCCCGCGCCATACCGGGCTTGGCTATCTCGTCACATTGAACTTTAGAAACGCGTCCCCTAAAACGCATTTCATATATTTAACCTTTTCCGGAGAGAGAAACATATTTAAGGGATTGATTAAGTGAAAAATCACAGTTATATTATAAAACCAAACTTTTCAAATGGATTCAATAATGGATCAAGTGATGAGCACGCCTCAGGTCGCTGCGCCTCGGAAGCTCCAGTAGGCTGAGATCTCTTCTCCACCCCGCGACCCCGCAAGCGACGGTTGCCCACAGTGAGTCTGCTCCCTTCCGGGCCTCGACCGGTTTCCACGGTTAGGGTATGAGAACCTGTTTTCCAGCAGGCCCGCATACCTGCACCATCCAAGCAGGACGGGGCTTCTCAGTTGAGACTTCAGGCTGGAATCTCTCTGGCACATCTTCCTTTGGCTTCGTCCCCCGCGTATCGGCGATTTCGGGTTACAGGTAACGCCGGGCTACCCGGACTAGCTCATCAGCTATACAAAGACATATGTAGTATATAAAAATATCCTACCCGTATCTCTCCCGATATCTATTTTTTAGTAAAATAGTCCGGATATTTAATCCGCCTGAAAAGAAAAAGCAAAGACGGAAAAGGTATTTTTTACACATAGAACAGGAAAATTAAAAAATTTGCCAGGTATTAAAATATTTGATAAAGAATAAATCCCCGCATTTATTTATACGTCATTTTTCAAAGTAATATTACACAAAATCTCAAACGGCTTAAGTGATATGTCAAAAACCCGGAAAAATAAAAAGATGAGGGGATCTATATGAGATATGGAGTTGCAGTTGACCTGGGAACAAGTGGGTATCGAGCTCAGAAGATTGACATGGATACCAGAGAAATCAAAAGGACAGTAATAACACTGAGAAATCCTCTTCCCGGAGCGAATGTGATGGATCACATGGACTTCGCAATTCGCTACGGGCAGGATCTTGCACATGGGCTATCGGTAAATGCGGTAAAAACCCTGCTCCAGACGCTTGATGTGCCTAGCGAGGAACTGGACAGAATTTCAATCTGCGGAAACCCGATTCAGTTGTCTATTTTCCAGGGAATCACTATCGAAGACCTGGCTTACGCAGGGGAACGGAAGAAAAAGAAGTACAACATACAGGAACAGACCAGAAACGCGAGGATAATACCCAGCAGCGAAATTTCAGGGCTTGAAGAGTTCAACTGCGAAGTTGTAGTCCCTCCTGCCATAAAACACGAGGTAGGAGCGGATGCCCTTGCTCTCATAACCAAATCGGGAATGCTTGAAAGTGACGAAATATCAATTGCAACGGATTATGGGACAAATGCCGAGATGGCACTCAAAGTAAAGGATATCATTTATACAGGCTCGGCAGCAGCAGGTCCTGCGCTTGAAGGGCAGCAGATAAAGCACGGAACCCTTGCTTCTCCCTTTGCAATTTCGGACTTTGAATTCGAAAACGGGGCATTGAGGAACTATGTATTGAACGAAGAGATGAAGCCCGACCCTGGGGATCTTGTTGACCCTAAAACCGGGGAAATCCTTGAAGAAGGTAAGATTAAAGCAAAAGGGATCACAGGTACTGGAGTTATTGCCCTTATTGAAAAAGCCATAGGGTATGGCCTGGTTGAACTTCCGAAAGTCAAGACCCCGGACGGATTTATTCACCTGCAGAACAATATTTCTTTCTCGGAAAGAGACCTGAAAGAAGCCGGAAAAGCTATTGGCGCTATCAGAGCAGGGCATATAACTCTCTGTGCGGCTGCAGGCATCGAAATGACAGATATAGATGTTGCCTATATGGCAGGGGCTGCCGGAACTTACATGGACGCTGAAAAAGCCCAGAAAATTGGATTAATCCCTTACTCGACAGGAAAAATTGCTCAGCTCGGAAATACTTCACTTGCAGTTGCAAGGGAGACCCTGCTTTCAGAGGAGAGGCTCTGGGAGCTTCAGGACATTGCAAGCCAGATAATAGGCACTCATATAATGTTTGCGACTGTTCCGGAATTCAGGGATGCATATGTCCTTGAACTTGCGTACTGGGAAGAGGGGATGCCCTTCAAGATGTTTAAGAAATACCTTAAAAAGAAGGGGCTTCCGTCACTCGATGACCCTATAAGCAACCCTGTGGTCGATAAGCGCGTGGAAAGAGATATCCCTGTGCTTGGAGAGGAGGGCCTGTACGTACTGGAAAGGGTAGGGACCTATATGACCATGGTAGTCTCTGACTGCCCCGAGTGCAGGAAGTGCATAAAGGTCTGCCCCAACGATGCCATTTCAATTGACGAAGAAAACAGGGTTATGATAAGCACTGACCTCTGTGAAGGTGCACACTGTCAGAAATGCATTAGAGCCTGCCCTCCGGACAAATTCGACTGGAAGAACCTGGAAGTTTTCAAACCCCCACAGCAGGAGTAAGCCAAATCTGGTTACTACTGAACCGGCACTTTAATACTGATCGTGCAGGAAGACATAAGTTTAAAATAAATATTTAATGAGAGTTGAAGCTGAGAGACGCCCACGCACGACAGTATTTAATGTGTCATCTTAAAGTGTCATCTGGTACTGCCCCTGCAAGGAAGTACTGTATAATAGAATCGTCTCTTATTGAGGAATTGAGAATTTTTGTTTTATTGAGGAACTATACTCTTATTGAGATTTCTGCTTAATTTGGGAATTATACTCTTACTGAGAACTTCTGCTTAATTGAGAGAAATAATGAAAATGCAGGGAATAATGAAAAAACTCGGATAGAAAGAGAGTATGCTGGTCCGGAAAAGGGAAAACAGAATTAAGCAGATAGTTTTGGGCGGTTGTGTGCAGAATAAACACAAATTATATAAACAACCTCATCATTAGAAATTATTGAGGCATCTAATCCACTTTCACACCAAAAAGAATCTACCATCTAGCCCATAATAGATTTCTGATTAAATAAAGTCTGTTTTGTTAGATGCCTCAATCACCCATGTGGATGAATTCTGGTTAAAGCACGCTAAGTGGGATAGAGAATCATCATATATAAACTTTTATTTTATAATCATAAAATAAAAAAATGAGATCATCTATTTCTTTCGACAAATAAAGTAATTTCATATAGATCCAGGCATGAATGCCTGCAAAACTCAAAAGATTAAATACCCTTATGATGTATTGTCTTCCTTTTCTCAGAAAACTTCCGGGTCAGGGCATGGAGAGCTCATAGAAGTATTATTTCTCGGAGATGTAGATAACAGTCTGGTCCAGACATTGCATGGGAAAAATAGAAGTCCTAAAATGGGAAGCCAGATAAGAAAGTATCCGTTCATCCGGAATACTCCATTCATCTTTTCCGTAAAAAGCTTAATATGATCTTCATTTTCGACTGGTCTGTAGATGATTAGTGTTAAATAAACAAAAACTCAATAAAAAAGAATAGAAAGATAAGAAAAAGAGATAGTGGGAGAAAGAATTATTCTGGGAAAACAGGGAATAAAATTAGCATAAATTTTATAAATAACCTGTACATAGGAGTTAATGAGGCATCTTATCCACTTTCACACCACAAATTATCTACAACATCTAGCCCTGTAGAATTTAGTTACGCATCACCCGTTAATTAGATGCCTCATCACCCAATTGAATTATATTCAGGTTAAAGCTTTCATATACAGAAGGGATTCATTAGATATAAATATTTATATTTAAGCCTGTCGATAAAAACAGAACGATCGATAATATTTTAGGATCACGAAAGAAATTACTTTTTTTGTATTTATGAAATTTAATAAAAAAGGAAAAGAGTTTCAGAGTGAATAGGCTTCTCGAAGCTTTATAACGAGCCCTTCTACCTGTTCCACTGCTGTCCCTATATATTTGTCAGGGTTTACAAGGTTCTCAATATCTCCTGCACTCAGATATTTTGAAACGGAAGGAGTATCCAGAAGAACCTGTTTGAAATGCTGCCCTGTATCATGAGCTCTCATAGCTGCAGTCCGGACAAGTTCGTGGGCTTCCTGCCTGCCGACACCTCTTTTTGCAAGTTCTATCATAACAGCCTCGCCCATATTCAGACCATTTAAGGAATCAAGGTTCCTGCGGATATTTTCAGGATAGAACCTGAGGTTTTCAAGAACGCTGATCCCGAGTTTAATGATATGATCGGTAAGTATACAGGCTTCAGGGAAGACAATCCGTTCACTTGAAGAATTCGTGAGGTCCCTCTCGTCCCATAGTGTGTTGTTAAGGAGTTCAGGCTCAACCATTGCCCTTACTATTCGGGCGAGCCCGCAGATCTGTTCGGACTTGATAGGATTACGCTTGTGAGGCATGGTGGATGAACCTACCTGCTTTTTCCCGAAACTTTCCTCTATCTCGGCGATCTCACTGCGTTGAAGAGTCCTGATTTCGATCCCGATCTTGTCCAGTGTTGTAACTACATTTGCCATCCACATAACAAACTCGGCATGTCTGTCCCTCTGGATAATCTGGTTTGAGACATCAACAGCCCCGATTCCGAGGTGTTGCATTGTAAGTTTCTGAATAAGGATTCCCGATTTTCCAAAAGCTGCCTGAGTGCCTACAGCGCCGGTCATCTGCCCCACAGTAGCTCTTGGAGTCAGTTCGTACAGGCGGTCAAGATGCCTTGAGATTTCAGAAGCCCAGATTGCAAAACGAAGACCGTAAGTGGTTGGAACACCTATCTGCCCGTGAGTCCTTCCGCAGCAGACAGTATTTTTGTGGGCTTCAGCCTGGTTTACCAGAACTTTTAGAAGGGTTTTGAGTTTGTCTTCCAGAATATCAATTGCGTCTTTAATCTGGAGAGCTGTTGCGGTATCAAGAATATCGTTTGAAGTGGCTCCGAAGTGAACCCATTTTCCTGCGTCATCCCTGCACATCTCTGAAATTGCAACAACGACAGCCATCATGTCATGGTGGATCTCGGATTCTATTTCATCGACTCTCTCGGCTTTTACAGAGGCAATGCTTTCGAATATAATTTCAGCCGCTTCTGCGGGAATAAGCCCCATATCCGCTTCTGCCCGGGCAAGAGCTGCCTCGGTCTGCAAGATCTTAGCAAGTCTGTTTTCCTGACTCCACACATATTTCATTTCTGCTGTACCGTACCGGTATTCTATAGGATGAATAGCCATATCAATCACCACACTGGAATCGAGAATTAAGTTATCCCGGGTCTACATTAGATCTTAAATTAATCCTGGTTTTTGAATAGTCTGAGTTTGATATTTTCTGCCCGATCGTTTTTGAGTCAAAATTGTCCTTCAGACTAGATTACCTTTGGCCTGACAATCCTGGAATTACATAAATTCAGTCATAAACTTCACAGGCTATCAATATCAGCCTGTTAATGGCAGTGTAAAAATACATTTACCGCCAGAAATGCCAGCATTGATATTATTACTATTAAACAGATGTCATTAATATTCCGCAGTCTCTAACTCCAGCCTGCAGGATACGGGATAAACAGCATAACCAATAAATAACCTTTGAGTATGAAGAAAAGGGCAGGGTATGTGATAGAAGAGAAAAAGAGTTCAAACCCAGTAAGCCGCGGAAATTTTTGATGAAAAACATTATATGTCTTAACATCCATTAAGCGGGCTATATACCGTATTGATAATAAAAAATAATAGCAGGTGACAAAAATGGGTCGTTTTCCAGAAGCAGAAGAAAGATTGTTAAACAAGAAAATCTGCATGAAGTGTAATGCCAGAAACGCTACAAGGGCAACCCGCTGCAGAAAGTGCGGTTCCAGCGCTCTTCGCGTAAAATCCAAGGAATCCAAGGGAGCATGATCTTTTTTGCAGGTGGAAGCACACCTCCAGAAGATTATTGAAAAGGACGGAAAAGTTCATCTTACCCTTATCGATCCGGCGTCCCAGACGCCTGATAGAGCCGCCGAAATTGCTCTTGCAGCAGTTGAAGGGGGCACTGATGCCATCATGATAGGGGGCTCAACCGGAGCGTCGGGAACCCTGTTAGATGAGACTGTAATAAAAATCAAAGAGAATATACACGTCCCCACAATCCTTTTCCCGGGAAGCTCAGCCGGGCTCAGTAAGTACGCAGATGCGGTGTTTTTTATGAGCCTTTTGAACTCAAGGGATCTGGGATATGTAATTACAAACCAGGTTCTTGGAGCTCCGCTTGTATACAGAAGCCAGATCGAGCCAATCTCCATGGCATACCTTATAGTTGAACCAGGAGGCACTGTTGGCTGGGTGGGGGACGCCAAACTGATTCCAAGAAAGAAGCCTGAAATTGCCGCAGTCTATGCTCTTGCAGGCAAATATCTTGGCATGCATTATACCTATCTGGAAGCAGGATCCGGGGCTGATTCTCCAGTCAACCCTGAAATGATAGGGGCTGTCAAGCAGGTACTTGGAGAAAACAAACTTATTGTTGGCGGCGGGATAAGAAACGCGGAAACAGCAAAGATCTGTACCTCTGCAGGTGCGGATATGATCGTCACCGGCACAGTTGTTGAAGAAGTAAAAGACGTTACTGCAAAGGTGGCTGAGATTGTATCAGCCATAAAAAGATAAGTGCCTGTTAAGGGCTCAAGGTGTGCTACCTGCTTATTGCATCAAAAAGATTTGTTGCGCTTGACCGATTTTAAACATTAATATTTTTGTGGTTCTGAAAGCTTCGGAACTTACTTATTTCTTTTCAGAGATTTGCTGTTTGACTTCAAATTTTAAACTTATAGTTCCTTTTCAGATTTTTGCTTTGAATTTCCTGTAAGACTTTTACCTAAACTTTTTATTTCTGAAACCTTTTATACTTAAATATTCTTGAATGCTCAACTTCCCAGAGCATATGACATTAACAGTCCACAGGCAGACCATCAGTAACCTGTTGTAATACAGACATCCAGACATATTACATAGATTTAATCTAGTAACATATTAAACAATAAAAAATCTTAATTAGTATTACATGGCCCGGGATTCAGGCGAGAACGAGTAATTTCTTGTAATAGACCTGAAAATCTCAGTGTTGGGCCCTGAAATGCAGTCAGCACTAAGAGGTATGATTATGATCAGGATTTCCAATCTGGTAAAAGATTATGAGGTACGTTCCGAAAAAATAAGAGTATTAGACCATATCGACCTCACGGTGGAGGACGGAGAAATCCTCGGAATTACAGGTCGAAGCGGAAGTGGAAAATCTACTCTGTTACGGATTATCCGCGGAGTCGAGCCCTTTAACGAAGGGACTATAGAAGTTGATGGAAAAGTTGTAACTCCGGATTCAGGGATTGAAGGCGAACACTTCCTGAAAAGTGTCACGGCGATACACCTCCAGCGGAATTTCGGTCTCTGGAACGGGCCTGCAATAGAAAACATCATAAGGAAATTGAATTACCTCAGAGTAGGGCATGAGGCTCTTCCGCACAATGAAACTGATGATTATAAAGATCTCTTTGACGAAGCTATGGAGTACATAAAACTGGTGGGCCTGGAACACAAAGCCCTTCATTCCACAAATCTTCTGAGCGGGGGAGAAAAACAAAGGGTTGTAATGGCAAGGCAGCTTGCAGCAAAACCAAAAGTCCTTCTCCTTGATGAGCCCGTAACGATGACAGGCCCGGATACAAAGCAGGAAATCCTTGACGTTATAAAGAGCCTGAAAGAAAAACTGAATATCCCTATTATAGTTGTATCCCACCTTCCTGAAATCCATGCTTATCTTGCAGACAGACTTATCTTCCTTGAGAAAGGGAAAATCGCAGCAGATGGTGAACCCGCCTGGGTCCTTAAAAACTTCCTGAAAGATATGAAACCAAGGGAAGAACTTTCAGAATCCGGGAACAAAGAAGTCTGCATTAAAGTAAGAGAGATATCAAAACGTTATTCTCTTATCCGGATGGGAGAAGTTCTCAACATCAAAGATTTCTCTCTGGATGTTTATAAAGGAGAAATTCTGGCGTTTATAGGGCCTTCAGGAGCCGGAAAAACAACAATAATGAAACTGATGGAAGGTCTGGTAAAACCGAAAAGTGGGACTGTCGAGTACCTCTGCAAAGGTGAGTGGGTGGATGTCACCGGATATAGCAGGAAGCGTATGGAACTCAGGCGCATTATGAGCATTATGAACCAGGAATTCTCAATGTCCGTAAACTCAACTGTGAGAGACCAGATCCGCTTCAGGCTGAGCCTGAAAAAACAGGGTGCAATCGAATATGCAAGAAATAAAGCCAGCGAACTGGGACTCTCAGATGAAACCCTGGATACAATTTATCGCCTGCCAGATATGCCTGAAGAGGAAAAGACAGAAGCGCTTAGAGAACTCAACCTCAGCGACACGAT
>Ga0265294_10003774_pt1 | contig 19178 bp, 21 predicted proteins | sample MunlanPumphouse3_FD_192504 | JGI IMG/M metagenome (GOLD analysis project Ga0265294, IMG submission 192504) | Groundwater microbial communities from a municipal landfill in Southern Ontario, Canada - Pumphouse #3 | ecosystem: Environmental > Aquatic > Deep subsurface > Groundwater | place...
TTCGCCCACGGGTCGCCCGGCATCGCATCCGGCGGGGTGGCGTGGACCGAAGCGGCGGCCAGCACCGCCGCGCACAACAGAAACAGAGCACGATTCATCGGAAAGCACCTCACAGTCGAATGGTCATGCCGTCAGCGAGCGCGTACCGATAGGCACGCCAGGCAGGCAGCGCGCCAACCACGAAACCGCACGCCACCACCAGCCCGGCGATGGTCAGCTCGTGCGCAGAGGGGGCGTCGAGTCCCAGGTGCAGGCCGAACTGCGCCTCGATCACCGGGCGGATGGCGAACAGCAACAGATAGAGCAGCGCCATGCCCGCCATCACACCGGCAAGCGCCAGGCTGCCCGCCTCGCAGACCAGCAGCAGGAACACCTGTCCGGGGCGGGCGCCGAGCGCGCGCAGGATCGCCATCTCGCGGCGCCGTTCCCGCAAACCCGCAAGGAGCACGGTGATCATGCCGGTCAATCCCACCAGCACAACAAAACCGGATATGGCCAGGAGCACCTGCTCCGCCACGCCCATGGCATCCCACAGCTCCTGCAGCGCCACCCCCGGCAGGACCGCAAGCAGCGGCTCTTCCCGATAGTCGTTGACGAACCGTTGCACACGGAACACCGCGGTCTTCGACTTGAGCCCCACCAGAAAGGCGGTGATCGCCCGCGGCGTGAGATCGGGCGCTGCCGCCGCCAGGCTTGGCACGCCGCCCATCCATCCGTCTGAATGTATCGCCTCGATCGCCTCCAGGCTCACATGCACGGTGCGGTCCACCGGGGTGCCCGTGGGCTTCAGGATGCCGACCACGCGGAACGGCTTGTCCGCGTGCTCCACGAAACTCACGTCTCCGGCGCCGTGGGCGAGCACGATCGTCTGGCCCAACCGGTAATTCAGCTCCTTCGCCACCTCGGCACCCAGCACGGCATCATAGAGCTCGGCAAAGCGCCGGCCCTCCGCCATGACAAGCGGCTGTTTGCGGCCGTAGCGGTAATGCTCGAAATAATCGATGGTGGTGCCCATCACCCGATAGCCGCGGTGCGAGTCGCCCAGCGAGATGGGTATGGTCCAGGCCACCTCGGGACGCTGGGCGATCTCGCGATAGCTCTGCCAGGAGATGTTGTTGGTGGCATTGCCGATGCGGAACACAGAATAGAGCAGGAGCTGAATGCTTCCGCTGCGGGCGCCCACCACCAGATCGGTGCCCGAAATTGTATTGGCGAAACTCTGTCGCGCCTCGGTGCGCACCCGCTCCACGCCAAGCAGCAGCGCCACGCTCAGGGCAATGGCGAGCAGCGTGAGCAGGGCGGTGTAGCGGCGGTTCCACAGGCTTTTCAGCGCGAGGGTAAGAATGGCCATGGAGCTTGCCCTCTCATGCGGTGATGCGGTTGATGTCGGCCAGGGCCACGGTACGGTCGAACAAGGGTTCCAGTGCCGGGTCGTGGCTGACGAAGAGCAGGGTGCTGCCCTGCTCGGCGCATTCCTGTTCCAGCAGCCGGAGGAACGCCGCGCGCCGGTCCGCATCGAGGGCGGAGGTGGGCTCGTCGGCAATCACGATCTCGGGCGCGCCGATCAGGGCACGCGCCGCCGCCACCCGCTGCTGCTGGCCGATGCTGAGCTCCGCCGCCGGCGCCGCGAGCAGCGCATCGTCCATGTCCAGGTGGGCGAGCAGACGGCGCGCTTCCCGTTCCACGCCGCACGAGCGCAACCGCGCCCGTTCGCGCCGCTGCTTCGAGAAGCGACAGGGAAGCATCACATTCTCGAGCACCGAGAGATAGGGCAACAGATTGAACATCTGGAACACGAAGCCCACGTGATCGGCGCGAAAGCGATCGCGCTGCGCGGCGCCCAGGGCGTGCAGCGGATGGCCGAGGACGTGGACTTCGCCCCGTTGCGGTGTCGTCACGCCGCCGAGCAGGCTGAGCAGCGTGCTCTTGCCGCTGCCGCTGGCGCCCCGGATGAATACCCGCTCGCCGCGGGCGATGGCCAGCCGATCGATGGCCAGCACCGGCGGGCCGGCGGCGCGCCAGCGGAATTCGAGGCCGGTAATTGAAATGACAAATGCATCGGACATGGTACATCGTCCTCCAGACCGAAACGGCGGCCCCTCTTCCCTTGAGGGGCCGCTGCTGGATGATTCAGAACGCGAGATGCGGGCGGTCGGGCGTCAACACGGCGCCACGCTGGCCCTGGGGCGTGACGAGCTGCACGTCCAGCTTTTCAGTGGCGGGAAACAACCAGAACAGGCGCGCTTCCATTCCGTTCAATGCCGCTGCCGTGGCGCAGCGGAAGTGGTAACTGGCCTCCACGTCGGCGTGAGCGTGTGGCTCGGGCCCGGGTTCCAGCAGGTCCGAGGCGACCTCCACCGACTCCAGCGCGCAGCCGGCGGCTGCCGGCAGTTCGAACAGGGCCGCGCCGTCCCGCAATTGGGCGATGGCCCGCTCCAATTGCGCCCGCTGCGCGCTGTCATGCGGATGGTGCTCAAAACCGACGATGTTCATCGCCGGGGTGTGAAGTTCGATTGCCAACAGATCGCCGTCGATCAGCACATTCAATTGGCCAACGCCATGGACATGCGCGCCATGTTCACGATGTTCGGCCAGGACGGTCGGGACGGCGGTGAGTGCCGCGACGGCAAGCAGCGGCGGAAGGATGTTATGCAGCATTGGTCTCATTCCCCTCCAGGTTCGGCGCGGATATGCGCAGGCAACTCACATGGACCAGCGCCTCTTGCGAGGGCATGGTCCGGTGCGGGTATTACCGAAAGCGGCGCCGGAGTACCGGCGATCAGGCGCAGGGAGGAGCGCGGACGCGGTAGGCGGCGCCGAACCAAAGCGGCCGCCCACCGGGCGGGGACACGGGAATTTCGATGAACGGCTGCGGGATGGCCGCAATCTGCAGGTTGGCGGCGGGGCTGGCCTGCTGGTGCTCCATCGCCGCTATGCAAAGCTCGCAAACGCCGCCCTCGTCGTGTTGCTCATGGACGTGCAGCACCAGGTGCCATTGCACCAACAGCAGCATCAGAGCGGCCAGAAGATGGAGCGAACGCCGCCCGCGCCGGATTACGCGCCATCTCCTCAGAAGACCGGCGCCGCGGTGCCTCACCAGCGGTTCCATGGCTAACGGGCCTCCTTTCCGCATTGCGCGCAACGGCCCCGGATATTCATCTCCACCAGCGACCGGCGAAAGCCCCGCGGCAGCCGCGGCGCGGCGGGCGCGATCCGCTCCAGGCAGTAGACCCGCCCGCACACATCGCAATGGAAGTGTGCATGACGCGTGTGATCGGCCTCGCCGCCGGCACTGAACCGAGCCACCCGCGCCTCATCCACGAAGCGACGGGCAAGACCGTTTGCCACACACCAATCGAGCACGCGGTAGAGAGTGACCCGGTCCAAAGGAAAATCCGTTGCCCGGGCGGCGATCTCCCGATGCGAGAGGGGCCGGTCGCTAGCCTGCAACAGTTGCAGCACGCGCACGCGGGCCGGCGTGACCCGGGCGCCCAAGGCACGGATTGCGGCAGCAGAATCGGGGGAAGAATGGTCGGATCTCATGGGCGGCAGTGTAGTTGCCATACGGTGTCAAATGCAACCATATTGCATTTGACACCGTATGCTGCAACAGCAGCGGTCACTGCCACGCCCCGCTGCCGCCCTCTCCCACCGGTCAGTGACCTTCGCATGGCCGCATGCGGCGGCGAAACGGTGTTGCAAGTGCTTCGCGGATTGCCGGGTACTCCTGGACGAGGTGGCAGCGATAAAGGTGATCAGCCGCCGGGCCGCTTGCCGCAACCCTTCACGCTGCAACCCGCGCATTGGCCCTTGGACTTCCAGAGCGAGCGGTACAGCAGATACCCGGTCCCGCCCGCGATAAGCACCAGCCATACCAGATCCGTCAGTCCCATGGCATCACCCCTCAGCGTTTATTCTCTTTCGTCGAATGTACGGTTTGCAGTCACGCGAACCCCAGCAGCCGCCCGCCCTGATAAATGACGAAGGCCACTGTCCAGGCCAGTGCGAACTGGTAGCCGAACGCGACCCCAACCCATTTCCAGGTGCTCAGTTCCTGGCGCATGGCGATGGCGGTGATGACGCACGGCGCGTACAGCAGCACGAAGGCCATGAAGGCATACGCGCTCAGGGGCGTGAAGGCCTGCGCCACCGCCTGCTTGAGGCCCGACGGGCTCTCTTCTTCTTCGGCGGACATGCTGGCGATACCGAACGTCGAGACCACGTTGGCGCCGGCGGCCTGCACGGCATCCAGGAAAGAGCTGCCGATCTCGCGCAGGTCCTCGCCGATGCTCGGCGGCGGGTCCTCCGGCTCGTCCATGGCGCCGACATAGATCTCGCCCATGGTGCCGATCACGATCTCCTTGGCGATCAGGCCGGTAATGAGGGCGGAACCCGCCTCCCAGCGCCCGAAGCCCAGTGGCTCGAACAGCGGTGCGAGCGTCTGGCCCGCCCGGCCGAGCAGCGATTCCTGGCGGTCCTGCACGCCCCAGGGCAGATTGAGCAGGAACCACACCACCACGGAGACGGCGAGGATGTAGGTGCCGGCCTTGATGAGGAAGTGCTTGCCCTTCTCCCAGGTGTGGATCATCAGGCTCTTCAGGGTGGGCAGACGGTAAGGCGGCAGCTCCATGATGAACAGGGGCGCCTCGCCGCGGAACAGGGTGCGCTTGAACACAATGCCCATCACCACCGCCAGCACGATGCCGAGTACGTACAGCGACCACAGCACCGTGCCCGCGGACTCGGCGAAGAACACCGCCGCGAACAGCACGTACACCGGCAGGCGCGCGCCGCAGGACATGAGCGGGATCAGCAGGGAGGTGAGCACCCGGTCGCGGGGATTTTCCAGCGTGCGCGTGGCGTAGATGGCGGGCACGTTGCAGCCGAAGCCGATCAGGAGGGGGATGAAGGACTTGCCGTGCAGGCCCATGGTGTGCATCGCCCGGTCCATGACGAAGGCCGCCCGCGCCATGTAGCCGCTCGCCTCCAGGAAGGTGATGAAGAACATCATGGCGAAGATCACCGGCACGAACACCAGCACGAAGCCGACGCCGCCGATGATGCCTTCGGTCACCAGGGACACCACCCAGTCCGGCGCGCCGAGCGTGCCCAGCAACGCCTCCGTCCAGCGGCTCAGGGGGCCGGCGGTGACGCCGTCGATCCAGTCCACGAAGGGGGTGGAGATGTCGAAGGCGAGCTTGAACACCAGCCACATGGCGGCGAAAAACAGCGGGATGCCCAGGAAGCGGTGCAGGGCGATGCGGTCGATCTTCTCGCTCAGTTCCTGGCGCCGCACCTGGGGCTTGTGCACCACCTCGCGCGCCAATCCAGCCGCCGCGCCATAGCGGGCGTCGGCCATGAGCGATTCCAGGTCCTCGTCATGGGCCTGGTGCAGATGGTCCAGGGCGTCGCCCCACAGCGTTTCATCGGCGGCAATGCCGGTCTCCTCCAGCACCCGGCTGTCGCCCTCCATGAGCTTGAACGCCAGCCAGCGGGCCGGATAGCGTGCCGCCAGATCCGGATGTTGTTCCTGCAGCCGCGCCAGCACCGCGCGCGCCGCCGTCTCGATGTCCTCGCCGTAGGACACCTCGCGCGGCCGCCCGGTCCCCACCGCCGCCAGGGCCGCTTCCATCAACGCCGACAGGCCCTCGCCCCGGGTCGCCACCGTCGGGACGACCTTGACCCCCAGCAGCTCCTCCAGCGCCGCGCGGTCGATCCGGTAGCCCTTGCGCTCCGCCTCGTCATGGATGTTGAGCGCGATCACCACCGGAATCTCCAGCTCCAGGAGCTGGATGGTCAGGTACAGGTTGCGCTCCAGGTTGGTGGCGTCCACCACGTTGATGATCACGTCGGGCCGCTCGTGCACCAGATAATCCCGCGCGACCACCTCCTCCTGGGTGTACGGGCTCAGGCTGTAGGTGCCGGGCAGGTCCACCAGCCGGATGTTCCGGCCCCCGTGGCTGAACTGCGCCTCCTTCTTTTCCACCGTCACCCCGGGCCAGTTCCCCACCTGCAGGCGGGTGCCCGCGATGCCGTTGATCAGGGTGGACTTGCCGCAGTTGGGGTTGCCGGCCACGGCCACCGTCACGGTGCGCTGCGCGCGCCCGGCGCTTACCGCTACGGTTTCGGCCGCTGTGCTCATGCGGCATCCTCCACCAGGATGCCCTCCGCCTCGCGCTTGCGCAGCGAGAGCTTGTAGCCCTTCACGGTGATCTCGATGGGATCACCCAGCGGCGCGACCTTCTCCACCCGCACCGCTTCGCCCACCAGCACACCCATATCCATGAGCCGCCGCTTGAGCGGCCCCGTCACCGCCATGGAGCTGATGCGACCACTCTCGCCGGGCCGCAGACTGGATAATGGCCTGCTCATCCGTTCCTCCCGCCCGCGGCTGCCGCGGAGCCTTCCCCCGATTCCTGCACCAGGACCTTCATCGCCACACCGCGCCCAAGGGCTATACGGGTCTCATCGACCTTGAGCAGAATGGGGCCCTGTCCGGCGTTGTTCAGCACCTCCACCACCTTGCCCGGGCGCAGGCCCATCTCCTCCAGCCGCGCCAGCTCCGCTGCGGCGCCCTGCTGCGGACCGCGGCCCTTGCCGAAAACGATCTCCGTCACCTGGGCACGTTCACCCGCGCTCAACAATCCCAGCGGCACCATGACTTATCTCCACTCGATCAAAAAATCAGAAGCTGTAGCCGACCAGAGTCTGACCGGCATCGAAAACATCTCCGGAGGCCCCGCAGCCGGAGTTGCGCAGCCGTTGCACGGCGGGCGTGAGATGCAGCCGCCCGGTCAGCGCAAAGCGCGCGTAGAACTCGGCCTGGGTCATGCCGTCCCCGGTTGCCCCACGGCCCCACCACCCTGCTGCCAGCAGCCCTCGGCTGCGGCGCGGGACTTTTTGCCGCAGTCGCCCAGATTCAGCAGCTCGGAATAGAAAGCGCGGGGGTTGCCACCGCGGCCGTGCGAGCCGCTGAGCGACGGGGTCCAGCCCGGCTCGTGGCGGGAAGCGATGACAGGGGCGTAGCCGGGAGATGCGTTGGAGAGGTTTTTGACCAGCGTCGTGGCCAGGAGCTGGCTTTTCTCGTCGTCGGCCACCGCGCAGCCAGCGGCGTTCGGAATCGCCTCTGCGTCCGCGTGGACGTCCTCCAGTAGTGCCGCTCCAAAACCCGAAGCTGTTCTTCTCATGATTACCCTTTGGCCTTCATTTTCTGCCAATGATAATCATTATTATTAACAAACACAACGGAGAACGGTGTCGGCGGCATTCCTCTCCTAAGGGGCCGATCATCTGTCGGGGCACCAGAAGAACGCCGATCCGCACCTGGGGTTGTTCGCGGATGACGGAATCAATAGGGCATAGCCGCCCAGGCGGTTGTCGAAACGCCTGGACCTTGCGTAGCGGACGGACCGCTCCATTCCTCACGCTGCGGTACGATTCCCGCATGGAAAATCATGGCTGAACCAGCAGGCGACAAGGAGAGGTGACGGAGGGACTCTGCTCAGACTTGGCGCGCAGAGGATGCGGAACACAAGACTTCAGCTTTGTTGTTGCGATGGTGCCGGCGAGAGGACTCGAACCTCCGACCTACTGATTACGAATCAGTTGCTCTACCAACTGAGCTACGCCGGCGTGGGTGGGGCAGTATAAAGAAACGGGCAGGGTGAAACAACAATGGCCGCACCATACCGTACGGCCATCCGGACTCCCGTCCGTCAACTTGCAGCCGCGTTACGCACCCGGATGATGATGTCGACGCCCTCGGCGACCGTGCCCTCGGGCAGAGGCGGGAGTTGACCGATACCCAACTCGCTTGACTCGACGTCCATCAGGGTGCCCGTATCGACGTTGTAGAAGTGATGGTGCTCATGGGTAGTCGGATCGTAGAACACCCGGTTCGGATCCACGATGATCTCACGGACCAGGCCGGTGCGGGCAAACAACCCGAGGGTGTTGTAGACCGTCGCCTTGGAAACCAGCGTATGCTCCCGGTTGACCATGGACAGCACCTGTTCCGCAGAAAGATGCTGCGGCTTGGCGAACAGCACTTGGGCGATTTCCACGCGCTGCTGGGTCGGCGTGATGCCGTGCTCCTGCAGGAGGCAGACTACTTCGGATTTTGACAGCGGTTTCAGGGTCATGGCGGCACCCAATTCTTTAAATTTTCGTAAAGTATACGATTACTCTTTGGGCAAAATCCATTAATTGATGAATACCGTAGCTTATATTGCATAAAACGCGCAAGCGATCCGGCCTGCGTCCGTTCCGGCTCCGGGCCGGTTCCCTGCATGAATCCCCCCACCGAGCCGCGAGCGCGCACGCTGGTTCGGAATAACGCCACTGGAAGTGGGATAACGGGCGGCCCCGCCCACCTCCCTCTCGCCGCGCTTTCGCAACGCCTGCCTCCCCACCGCTCGCCCCCGCGAGCATGCCGATCACGGCATCATTTCTTCATAAAAATGAGAGCGATCGTTTCCAGAATGGCGTAATGGACGATCTGTGAAAGCGATCGACGTTCCGCGCGATTGCCCATGCTCTAATCCTGTTGCCGCGGATATCCCCCTCATACCGTGCCAGGCCATGGCATTCGTTGAAATAACAAACAAGCCGCGGCCAGGTGCTGTCGTGAAAACCGAATCCGGATTCACCTTAATCGAAATGATCATCACGCTGACGGTCGCAGCGATCGTGCTTGCGATGGCGGTCCCGGGTTTTTCGAATCTCATCCGGACCAACCGCGTTGCCGCGCAAACCAACGAGCTGGTCAGTGCGCTGAATCTTGCCCGCAGCGAAGCGGTAACCCGCTCCATGAACGTTTCCGTCTGCACCAGCGACACGGGTAACGACTGCACGAATACGAACTGGGAGGAAGGCTGGATTGTGTTCACCGATGCAGGCACCGCCGGCACGGTGGACGGTGCCGACCAGGTGCTGAAGGTGTTCCAGGCGGTGAACTCCATCGCCATCACCGGCAGCGGATTCGCCAACGCGAATTACCTGCAATACCGCGCTACGGGCCGCGCCGATTCTTCCGGCACGTTCACGATCTGTCCCGACCGGTCCGGGGTTCGGGGGCGCAAGGTCAATGTCTCCACCACCGGCAGGATCAAAGTCCAACTCGGAGGATCATGCCCTTGAGCACACTGCGACCGACCACGACGCACGCCGGCCCCGACCGCATGTCGCTGGGCACCGCCCTGCCCGCACTGACTTCGCCGCACCGCGGACGCGGATTCACCTTGATCGAGGTGCTGGTGGCGGTGTTCGTCCTGTCTCTCGGGCTGCTCAGTGTGGGCGCGTTGCAGCTGATCTCCAAGCAGTCCAACTTCGAGGCGATCCAGCGGACCACCGCCACGCTGTTGGCACAGGACATCATCGAACGGATGCGCGCCAATCCGCACGCCCTCGGCGCATATGTCTCGTACAGCGCCACCGGCACCACCGTCGGCGGCGGCACCCGCAGCACTCCCGCCGTGAATTGCGACACCAGCGCGTGCGATGCCGACGCGCTTGCCGCATACGACCTCTGGCGCTGGGAGCAACTCGTCGACGGCGCCACCGAACAGGCGGCAGGCGTCGATGCGGGCGGAGTACTGCTGCCCATCGGATGCATCATGGGTCCGGCGGACGGCTCCGCCGGCACCTACACCATCACCCTCGCCTGGCAGGGCAAGGCCGAACTCAGCGACGACGCCAAATCTTCCAACACTTGCGGCGCGGGAAGATATGGCGCCAACGATGAGTTCCGGCGCCTGTTGAGCATCACCACGTACATTGCCGATGAATAGCCACCGCATGAAATCGCCCGACCGGACGCAGGGCGGCCTGTCCCTGGTCGAACTGATGATCGCCATCACGTTGGGACTGCTGATCACGGCGGGGGTAATCGCGTTCTACCTGCAGAGCAAGCGCAACTTCACGGAGGATGAACAGATCGCCCGCATGCAGGAGAACGCGCGCGTCGCCATGGACATCCTGGCGCGCGACCTGGAGATGGTGGCCTTCTGGGGCGGCATGACGGACTCCGGCGCCACGATCCAGATCGACGCGAGCCTCGGCAGCAGCCCGAGCTGGAACATCGGCATCGATTGCGGCACGGACTGGGCGTACGTTCCTACGACCGCGCTGCGCTACCTCGCCGATGCCGATGCCGCCACCGTGAGCGCCAATTTCCCGTGCATCGGCACGGCCGAGGTCTATCCCCTCGGTGCGACAGCGAAAACCAACATCCTCGCCATCAAGCATGTTCGTGGCGCGCCGACGGCAACTCCCGCGGCGGGCGGCGTCTATCTGCGCACCAACGGCACGGCGGGAACCCTGTATCGCCAACCGCCTGACAGCGCTCTGCCTACCGGCACCGGCTGGAACGATTGGGAGTATCAGGCGCATGTCTACTATATCGGGCGTGACGCCGACGACAACGCCCTGCCGGTGCTGTACCGCAAGCGCCTGGTCCCCGGCGCCACGCCGACGATGGCGACCGAGGCGGACGGCATCGCGGAAGGAATCGAGTATTTCCGTATTCTGTTCGGCCAGGACACCGACAACGACGGCGTAGCGAACCTTTATCTGGCGGACCCCACGCCTGCGCAGATGCAGAGCGTCGTGGCGGCGCGCATCTACCTGCTGGCCCGCACCGCAACGCCGGACCAAGGCTATACGAACACGAAACAGTATTTCCTGGGCGATGCCACGCCCCTGACGTTCAACGACCATTTCCGCCGGCGCGTCTACAGCACCGCCGTAGTGCTGCGCAATCCCGCCCACATGTTGAGGCTGAACGAGTGATGCGACTCCCGTACAACCATGCCTGCCATCGCGCCCGGGGCGCGGCACTGGTCACCGCCCTGGTGCTGCTCATCGTCATCACGCTGCTGACCGTCACCGCCATGCGCTTCAGCACGTTGGAAATGCGCATGGCGAGCAACGAGGAGCAACGCCTGAGCGCCTTCCAATCCGCACAGGCGGCGATCGACGCGGTGATCGCCAACACCGCCCACTTTCCGGTCACCGGCACCGCCGGCTTCACCAATTGCACCGCGAACATGACCGGATGCGACCGCAACGGGATCACCCTGTCCGGCGCGCCGTTCTCGACCGCCACCACGTTCGTGACCGTCGAACGTCTGTCGCCCGACACTCTCCCCATCCCGCGCGGCGTAGAAACCAGTTCCGACAAGTTTTCCGCCGCCGGTTTCAGCGTCAACAGTTTCTTCGACGGATCGGGCCTCGGCACCGGAAGCGTCCGCATCGTGCAGGGCTATCTGGTCCTGGCGCCCAAGAGCAACCAGTCCAACTGAGGACTGCCCGGAGGAAAGGCACTCATGCGCATAAGAAAACATCTCCTGCTGCCCTTGCTCCTGACACTCATGGCCGGCACGGCCGTGAACGCGGACGATACCGACATCTACATCACCGACCCGACCACCGGCACGGGCGTTGCGTACGAGCCGCTGGTGATGTTCATCCTGGATTACCGGCCCAATCTGTTCTCCACCATCTGCGCCGACGTCACCAGCGGTTGTCCGCAGGCCGCCTACTTTGCCGGCGACCCGCTCCTGCCCACCTCCGGCAAACTGACCTTCTTCCGGATGCTGACGCTGGCGTTGAAGCGCGTCGCCGCAGAACTTCACGGCGTGCGCGTGGGATTCATGCTCTCGCACAATCACGACAACAAATGCGCCGGACCGGACAAGACCGGCTGCAGCAACGGCGCCTACATCATGTCCGGCTTCAAGCCCTTCGTGAAAGACGACGCGAACGGCAACAAGGCGGCCCTGTTCGAGCAGCTCGCCGCCATCCCGGAGGGCGGCAGCCATTCCTTCCAGGGCAAGGAGATCTACTTCGAACTGTTCCGATATCTCACCGGCCAGGGCATCTACAACGGCCACAACGGCTGGACCGATTACGGCACCAGCAAGAACCACAACCTGCCCGCCGACAACCCCGTCATCAGTTGGGATACCGGCATCGAAAACGGCGGCAACTACATCTCGCCGCTGAACGAACACTGCAGCAAGGTCTTCGCCATCAATCTCTTCTCCGGCACCACCAACCAGGAAGACGATTCGGACGACGCCATCTCCGCCACGAAGGCCAACGGCGGCATGAATGCCCTCACCGCCAAGGGCAAGCTCCGCTTCGAGGACGTCGTCTCCTGGATGTACAACGTGGATCTTGCCAATGGCACCTACGGCACGGCCCCCGACCTGCGCGACAAGCAGAACGTCACGTCCTATTTCATGCTCAAAGGCAACCGCGCGAACGTGGACTCCTATGCCGCGGCGGGCGGCACGGGACAGGTGATCCTGCTGAGCGAGGATCCGGCGGAACTCGTCGCCACGCTCAACGACGTGTTCAAGCAGATCCTGAGCGTGAGCACCACCTTCGTGGCGGCCTCGGTGCCGGTCAACGTCTTCAGCCGCGCGGAGATTCTGGACAGCGTGTACATCGCGCTGTTCCAGGCGGAACCATCCGCCCGCTGGCCCGGCAACCTCAAGAAACTCAAATTCAATGCGGACCGGACGCTGTTGCTGGACGCCTTGGGCAACAACGCCGTGGCGACCGATGGCCGCATTGCCTTCAACGCCCTGACGTTCTGGACCAACTCAGGCGCACTGCCCCCTCCGGACCCGGACAAGAACGAAGTGGCGGGCAGGGACGGGCGCTCGGTCACGCGCGGCGCGGCCGGGCAGAAAATCCCCGGCTTCATCGCCGACGCCATCGGCGAGTCGAACGGCACGGGGACGCGGCGGCTGTTCACCGAACCCGACAGCCATGTCAACGGCACGCCGACCGCCCTGCGCGCATTGAACGCGGACGCCGCCACCGCGTCCGTGCTGCAGGACGCGCTGCAGGCGCAGAACAGTAACGAGGCGTTGTGCCTGCTGCGCTACATCCGCGGCTTCGATGTGGCGACGAACTGCGCCAGCACCGCCGTACGCCCCTGGCTCATGGGCGACGCCCTGCACTCACGCCCCCTGCCCATCAATTACGGCGCCCGCGGCAGCTACACCCAGGACAATCCCGACGTGCGCATCGTCATGGGCACCAATGGCGGCTTCCTGCACATGTTCCGCGACATCCTGCCAGGCGGCAGCGAGGACGGGCGCGAGGTCTGGGCCTTCATGCCGCGCGCGGTGATGCCCATCATGAAAACCCTGAAAAACAACAGCGCCGGCGACCGCCATCCCTACGGCGTCGACGGGGCGCCCGTCGCCTACATCGATGACAAGAATTACAACGGCACCATCGACCCCGGCGACAAGGTCTACCTGTACTTCGGACTGCGGCGCGGCGGCAAGGCGTATTACGCCCTCGACATCAGCGATCCGGACAATCCCAGGATGCTCTGGTCCATCACGAAGGGCGGCGACTTCGCCGAACTGGGCATGACCTTCTCCGCCCCACGCGTGGCGATGGTCGATTACGGCGCGGGCGTGAAGCCGGTGCTGATCTTCGGCGGCGGTTACGACACCAACAAGGACAATGTCGGCATCGGGACGAACGACACCGAAGGCAACGCCCTGTACATCGTGGACGCCGAGACTGGCGCGCTCGTCTGGAAGGCGGTGAAGAGCGGAACCTCGGGCACCAAGGTCCGGGTGCATCCCGAACTGAACGACAGCATCCCGTCGGAGGTCACCACGGTGGACTCGGACGGCGATGGCCTGGTGGACCGGGTGTACGTGGGCGATACCGGCGGCGTCATCTGGCGTGCCGACATCGCCGGCAACGACAGTTCCAAGTGGACGCTTACCAAGCTGCTGTCCGTGGGCCGCCATGCCATGGGCGGCGCGGAAAACGATCGCCGCTTCTTCCATCGGCCGGACTTCGTCATGGCCAAGGATGCGACGGGCGCGTTCGACGCGGTGATCATCGGCTCGGGCGATCGCGCCCATCCGCTGGAGACGACCGTGAAGAACGAGTTTTACATGATCAAGGACCGCGTCATCGTGAGCGGATCGCAGCCGGCCACGATAGCCTACGGCAACTTGTATGACGTGACGCAGATCTGCAATCTCGGGTGCTCATTGCCCGCCAATGCCGACCTGCATAACGGCTGGCGCATGTCCCTGGTGGATCCGGTGGACCTCTCCCTGACCGGCGAGAAGAGCCTCGCCACCCCGCTCACCATTTCGGGATCGATCTATTTCACCACCTACTTCCCGCCCGGCAGCCCCGCCAGCGGCACGGATAGCTGCGGTCCTGCGGAAGGAAGCGGCCGCATGTACCGGGTCGCCCTGCAGAACGCCTTCGCCGTTCACAATTACGACCTCAACAACGACGAAGACGAAATCATACTGGCGGAAGAAGACCGCTACATGGACCTGGATTCCGGCGGCATCCCCGCCGAGGTCATTTCCATTCCGCCGGACAAGATCCTGACCCCGGACCTCAGGACTCACGACACCGGTGCCAAGGGCGCGTGGCGCACCTTTTGGTATCAGTCGGAGCAGTAATGGACACAGGGACGGGCAGATCGATGCAATCGGCTTACGTGATTATCCTTCAGGCAGCCGCCATAGCCCGGGTGGCCGCCGGACAATCAGGGTAGCGTCATGATCTCAAGGCAATACTGTGCAGTGCGGCAGCGAAAAGTTCGCCGGTCCAGCGGCTTTACCCTCATCGAGTTGATGATAGTGGTGGCGATCGTCGCCATCCTCGCGGCCATTGCCTATCCGGCTTATCAAGAGCAGATACTGAAGACCAAACGCTCCGTCGCGCAGGGAGCGCTGCTGGAGATTGCCGCGCGCCAGGAGCAGTATTTCCTGGACAACAGGACATACACGGACGACCTGTCCGATCTCGGCTACGCGGCCAGCACGATCTACTTCGACAGCAACCGGTCGCCGGTGGCCGCCGCGTCATCCGACCGCATTTACGCAGTCAGCGTGCAGACGCCGGACGGCGGCTGCCCGATCGTCTCGTGCTACGTGCTCCAGGCCGTCCCCCAAGGCAGCCAGGCAAGCGACACGAAATGCGGAACACTCACGCTTTCATCCAGAGGGGAGAAATCGGCGACCGGCACCCGGCCGACTTCATGCTGGTAAGAAGGCGCCTGGGGCACAACTGAGGTATCGTATTTCTGATCAGCCCTCAGCCTTGCAGCGCCTTGGGCAAGGGAAAGAACATGTGCTCCGCGCGTCCGCCGCTTTCGGTGACCGATTCGCCGCCCCACTCCTTAAGCCGCGCGATCACCCCATCCACCAGCACCTCGGGCGCGGACGCACCCGCCGTGATGCCCACGGCGCGTCTGCCTTCGAACCATTCGCGCCGCAGGTCTGCCGCTCCTTCGATGAGGTAGGCCGCAACGCCATGCTTGAGCGCGATCTCGCGCAAGCGGTTCGAGTTGGAGCTGTTCGGCGAGCCGACCACCAGCACCAGCTCGCAACGCTTGACCAGTTCCTTCACCGCATCCTGGCGATTCTGGGTGGCGTAGCAGATGTCGTCCTTGCGCGGGCCGATGAGATTCGGCAGCCGCTTCCTGAGCGCATCGAGAATGAGCGCGGTATCGTCCATGGACAGTGTGGTTTGGGTCACGAAGGCGACATCCGCCGGATTGTTCACCCGCAGATTCGCCACATCCTCCACCCTTTGTATCAGATAGATGCCGGCGCCCGGCCGGTCGCTGATGTAACGCCCCAGGGTGCCCTCCACTTCCGGATGACCGGCGTGGCCGATGAGGATCACCTCGCGCCCCGCCCGCGCATGCCGCGCCACTTCCAGGTGCACCTTGGTCACCAGAGGACAGGTGGCATCGAACACCGTGAGGTTGCGCCGTGCCGCCTCTTCCTGCACGGCCTGAGACACTCCGTGCGCGCTGAATATCACCGTCGCGCCGTCCGGCACTTCGTCGAGTTCCTCCACGAACACCGCGCCCTTCGCGCGCAGCCCGTCCACCACGTAGCGGTTGTGCACCACTTCATGACGCACGTAGATGGGCGCGCCGAACAGCTCCAGGGCTCGTTCGACAATGCTGATGGCGCGGTCGACGCCGGCGCAGAAGCCGCGCGGATTGGCCAGGATGATCTGCATAAATACGGTTATGGGTGACAAGTGGCAGGAGTATCGTCTTGCTACTTGCCGCTTGTCACTTCCAATATCTCCACATCGAAGTCGATATCGCGGCCCGCCAAGGGATGGTTGAAATCGACCCGCACGGCATCCTCAAGCACCTCCAGGACTGCGCCGGGGATCTGATCGCCGCTCGGCGTCTCGAACTCGATGATCGCCCCCGACTCCAGCATCATGTCGTCCGGGAATTCGGTGCGGTCCATCAGGTGGACCCGCTCCTCATCCCAGAAGCCGAAGGCATCGGCGGGCGTGATGCGCAGGTTCTGACGCTCGCCGGCCTTGAGCCCGAACAGGGCCATCTCCAGCCCTTCGATCAGGGTGCCGTCGCCCATCGTGAAGCGCAGCGGCTCACCCCCTTTGGAGGTATCGACCACCGTGCCGTCTTCCAGCTTGAGGGAATAGTGCATCACCACGGAACTGCCGTATCCAATCGCAGGTGCGGTATGGGCCATGAGAATCTTCCTCCCGGAAATCGCCCGGTTGCACAAGGCTATCCATCTAACTTAGCACAGAGGTCCGGCGCCTGTTCTACTCCTTGCCCACGGCGCCGGGGGTCGTTTCCCTGGAAAACAAGAGGCTGTCGATCAGCATGATGGCCACACCGACCGTGATGGCGGAATCGGCGATGTTGAAAGCGGGCCAGTGCCATGCTCCGTAATAGAGGTCGATGAAATCCACCACGTAGCCGTACATGACGCGATCGATCACGTTGCCGATTGCACCGCCCAGAATCAAGGCCAGAGCGGCGGCCAGCCAATTCTCCCGTGGCGACAGCCGCTTCATCCACCCCACGATGAGCACGCTGACCACCAGTGCGATGCCGATGAAAAACCAGCGTTGCCAGCCAGAGGCCTCGGCGAGAAAGCTGAATGCCGCCCCCGGGTTATGCGCCAGCGTCAGGTTGAAAAACGGCAGCACCGGCACCGGCACGCCGTAGTCCAGCAGGCCGCTGGCAAGGTACTTCGTCGCCTGATCCAGCACGATCACCACGGCGGACAGCCACAACCAGCGCAGCATCGAATGCGTCGTCATGCAAACCGCCGCACTTCACCGCCGCCGGCCACGTTCTCGACGCAACGCCCGCACAGCGCCGGGTGCTCGGCGTGCTGTCCCACATCCTCGCGCCGGTGCCAGCAACGCACGCACTTGGGATGCGCCGCAGGCGCCACCGCGATCCACAGCTCGTCGTTGGTGCTGAGCGCGAAATGCGCGGCGTGATCGGGATGCTCGTAGTCGCGATGCAGGCGGGCATAGGAGGTGATCAGCACGAAGCGCAGCTCGTCCTCCAGCTTCACAAGCTGCTCGTACAGTTCCTGACCGCAATAGAGATCCACCTCCGCTTCCAGCGAGGAACCGATGCCGCCCGCCACGCGCAGCCGCTCCAGCTCCTTGCTCACCACCTCGCGCACCTCCATCACGCGGTCCCAGTCCCGGTATCCGATATCGCCCGCCTGATCGCCCACGTGCACCTCGGGCAGCGAATACCAGGTCTCCAGGAACACGGAGGCGCCGCGCGCGCCCGGGATGTGGCCCCAGATCTCCTCGGCGGTGAAGCTGAGGATCGGGGCGAGCCAGCGCACCAGGGCCTCGACGATGTGGTACATGGCGGTCTGGGCGGAGCGGCGCGCCAGGCTGTCGGTCTGGGTGGTGTACTGGCGATCCTTGATGATGTCGAGGTAGAAGCTGCCCATGTCCACGCTGCAGAAGTTGTGCACCTTCTGGTAGATCAGGTGGAACTCGTAATCCTGGTAGGCCTTGACGACCTCCGCCTGCAACTCGCGGGCACGCTCCACGGCCCAGCGGTCCAGGGCCAGCATGCGCGTGGGCTCCACCAGGTCCCGTGCCGGGTCGAACCCGGTGAGGTTGGCCAGCAGGAAGCGTGCGGTGTTGCGGATGCGGCGGTAGGCGTCCGCCATGCGCTTCAGGATCTCGTCCGACACCGCCATCTCACCGCGGTAATCGGTGGAGGCCACCCACAGGCGCAGGATGTCGGCCCCCAGGGTGTCCACCACCTTCTGCGGCGCCACCACGTTGCCCCTGGACTTGGACATCTTCATGCCGTCGGCGTCCACGGTGAAACCGTGGGTCAGCACGGAACGGTAGGGCGGCACGCCGCGCATGGCCACCGAGGTGAGCAGCGAGGACTGGAACCAGCCGCGGTGCTGGTCGGAGCCTTCCAGATACAGGTCCGCCGGGAACTGCAACTCGTCGCGCGGTTCCAGCACGCAGGCGTGGGTCACGCCGGAATCGAACCACACGTCCAGGATGTCCTGCACCTTCTCGTAGTCCGCCGCCTCGGCGCCCAGCAGTTCGGCGGGATCGAGGTCGAACCAGGCGTCCACGCCGCCCTCCTCGATGCGCTTGGCCACTTCCTCGATCAGCTCCGGCGTGCGCGGATGGATCGCGCCCGTCTGCTTGTGCACGAACAGCGCGATGGGCACGCCCCAGGTGCGCTGGCGCGAGATGCACCAGTCGGGACGGTTCTGCACCATGCCCTCGATGCGCGCCTGGCCCCAGGAGGGCATCCAGCGCACCCCGCGGATGCCGTCGAGCGCCGCCTGGCGCAGCCCCTTCTGGTCCATGCTGATGAACCACTGCGGCGTGGCGCGGAAGATGATGGGCGTCTTGTGGCGCCAGCAGTGCGGATAGCTGTGGCGCACGGACTCGGAGCGCACCAGCATGCCTTCGGCCTTGAGCACCTCCAGCACGTGATCGTTGGCGTTGAACACATGCTCGCCTTCGAAGAACCGGGTCCCCGGCACGAACTTGCCGTCGCCGCCCACCGGGTTGTCCACCTCCAGCCCGTAGCGCATGCCCACCACGTAGTCCTCCTGGCCGTGGCCGGGGGCGGTGTGCACCGCGCCGGTGCCCGCGTCCGTGGTGACGAATTCGCTCAGCACGACGGGCACTTCGCGCTCATAGAACGGATGCCGGAGCTTGACGCCTTCGAGGTCGGAGCCGCGGCAGTAGGCCATCACCTGATACTGCTCGATGCCGTAGCGCGCCATGGCATCCTTCAGCAGCGCATCCGCCAGCAGCAGCCGCTCCTGGCCGCGGGAATCGGTTTCGCACTGCACCACGACGTAATCGAGTTCGGGATT
>Ga0265294_10003775_pt1 | contig 19175 bp, 10 predicted proteins | sample MunlanPumphouse3_FD_192504 | JGI IMG/M metagenome (GOLD analysis project Ga0265294, IMG submission 192504) | Groundwater microbial communities from a municipal landfill in Southern Ontario, Canada - Pumphouse #3 | ecosystem: Environmental > Aquatic > Deep subsurface > Groundwater | place...
TGTGTAATGGGACTGACAGTCTGCGCGGCGGTTGGCGTGCAGGCGGAAGGCGAATGGACGGATCCGCGCGTGCGCACACTGCTGATGCCGCAGCGCGTGATGTGGATCTCGGACAACACACCGTCATCGCGTGTCGAGAATGCCGAAATCGTGCTGAAGCAGAAGCACGGGCAAGTGCCGGAAGGTTTTTTTCTCGCGGGCTCCGGGTGTCGCATGGAGAACAAGGGGGCTCCGGCTTCATTGCTGGTGGACTTCGGCCGCGAACTGCACGGCGGCGTGCAGCTCGCCTCGGGCGGGCCGAGCCAAAAGGGGCTCAAGGTGCGTGTCCGTTTCGGCGAGTCGGCCGCCGAGGCCATGGCGGAACTCGGCGAGCGGGGCGCCTGTAACGATCATGCGATTCGCGACGACGTGGTGGAACTGCCTTGGCTCGGCACGCGCGAGCTGGGCAATACCGGGTTTCGTTTTGTGCGCGTGGATCTGGTCTCGAAGGGCGTGCTGAGTCTGGAGTCGATCCGCGCCGTGTCGCTGATGCGGCCCATGCCGCAGCTCGGCGCGTTCACGTGCAGCGATGAGCGCCTGAATCAGATCTGGGCCACCGCAGCCCGAACGCTGCATCTCTGTTGCCAGGAATACATTTGGGACGGCATCAAACGCGACAGGCTGGTGTGGATGGGGGACATGCACCCAGAGGTCATGGCCCTGATGGCGGTGTTCGGCCCGCAGCAGGTGCTAACCGATTCGCTGGATTACATGCGGCTAACCACGCCGCCCGACGCCTGGATGAACACCATGCCCTCCTACACGCTGTGGTGGATCCGCTGTCAGCATGACTGGTACCGCTACACCGGTGACCGGGCCTATCTGGCTAAACAGCAGGCGTATCTCAACGCCGTGCTCGCGAATGTGCTGAAGCACATCACGCCTGAGGGCCGCTACGGTCTGCCGAGCGGGTTTCTGGACTGGCCGACCCAGCACAACCGCAAGGCGGTCGATGCCGGCATGCAGGCACTGATGCTGATGGCGATCGAAGACGGCGCGCGCCTGGCCACCGTGCTGGGCGACACCGAACTGGCCGCGCGCTGCAAGGAAGGCGCGGCGCGGCTGCGTCAGGTGCGCCCTGATCCGCAAGGCAGCAAGCAGGCGGCCGCGCTGCTCGCGCTCTCAGGCCTCGCCGAGCCGGCTGCCATGCATGCGCAGGTGTTGTCGCGCGACGGCGTGCAGGGGGTTTCGACCTTCTACGGTTACTATATGCTGGAGGCGCTGGCCAAAGCCGGCGACGTGCAGCGTGGCATCGACACGGTGCGCGACTACTGGGGCGCGATGCTGGATATGGGCGCCACGAGCTTTTGGGAGGATTTCAATGTGGCCTGGACGAATCAGGCGTTCCGCATCGATGAATTGCCGGTGGCGGGCAAAAAAGACATTCACGGCGACTATGGCGAGTTCTGCTACAAAGGATTCAGGCACAGCCTTTGCCATGGCTGGTCATCGGGGCCGGCCGCCTGGCTGATCGCACACGTGCTGGGCATTCAGCCGCTGGAGACAGGTTGCAAAACCGTGCGCGTCAAACCGTACCTGGGCGGGTTGTCCTGGGCCGAGGGCGCGTTCCCGACGCCTGCGGGCGTGATCAAGGTGCGTCATTCACGCCAGGGTGACGGTTCGGTCAAAAGCGAGATTCAGGCGCCCGACGGCATCAGGATCGTGCGGGATTGAAGATGAGAAAAACAGGAATTGCCATGATGGTGGCTGCGACGGCGGCCTGGGCCGGACCGCAGGTCGTGACGCCCCGTTTCCCCGCGCCTGACCTGGTGATTGCCGAAGAGACGCTGGTGCCGCCGTCCGCAGCGGGCACTGATGCCGCGCCGCTCTTGCAGGCCGCAATCGACCGGGTGGCGCAGCGCGGCGGCGGAACGGTGTTCGCGGCGGCCGGCACGTACCGCATCGCCTCGCACGTCATCGTGCGCGAAGGCGTGACACTGCGCGGCGACTCGGCTGCGCAGACTCCGGGTGCGGGGACGCTCTTGAGCATCACGGCGGACAAGGGCCGCGAGGATGCGCCGGCCACCTTCTCGCTTGAGCGTGGCGCCGGGCTGACGGGGCTGACCTTCTGGTATCCGGAGCAGCGTCTGCCTGATCCGGTGCCCTACCCTTGGACCGTCAAGAACGCCGCGATGCCTGCCAACGACAACCAGACCGTGGCGGACTGCACTTTTGTCAACGCCTGGAAAGCGATCTGCATCGGACCGGACGGCAATGAGCTGCATACCTTCCGCACGCTCAGGATCTGCGCGTTGAAAATTGGCATCGAGATTGACAGCACGACCGACATTGGCCGTATGAGCGAAGTCACGGTCGCGCCTTCGGTCTGGCTGGCAAGCGGTCTGCCGGGCGTACCGCCCGGGCCCGTACTGCACGATTACCTGCTGCGCGAAGACACGGTGGCGGTGATGATCGGCCGCAGCGACTGGGAGTATATCTGGCGGCTGGAGGTCTTCGGATATCGCCGCGGCCTGGTTTTCCGCAAAGGCGCACGCGGCACCACCAATGCGGTGATGGCCGAGTCGCGCCTCACCGGCTGCGGGCGAGCCTGCGAGGTGCAGGCGCTGAATCAGGTCGGCTTCTCCGCGTACCGCTGCGAATTCGCGGGCACCGACCGCGCGTGGCTCGGCACACCCTCCTTCGACGCAGTGGTGCAGTTCCATTCGTGTCGATTTGACGGGATGACGGCCAACGACGGCAGTGGCGTGGTGACCTTTCACGCCTGCGACCTTGCGGCGGCCGATGTTTCCTGCGTGCCGGGCGGGCAGCTTACGGCGATGGATTGCGCGCTGGGGAACGTCGCGCTGGCTGCCCGCCGGGCCCGGCTGCTCGGGTTCGATGCCGGAAAAGCGCGCGTGGGCAGTCTGGATGCAAGCGGCGATGTCAGGGTCAGTGCGACGGGCCGCGGCAAGTCGGGCGAGCCGGTCGTCTGGGGTGAGCCGCCGCCGTTTCCGCGTCCGCGCTCCGATGCGCTGTTTGTGGTGACCGCGTTCGGCGCGTCGCCGGAGCGCGCGGACAACGCGGCGGCGTTTCAGGCGGCCTTGGACAGGGCGGGCGAAAATCCCGGCGGCGGCACGGTCTATGTGCCTGCCGGGCGCTATGCGTTTCGGCAGGACATCACCGTGCCGGCCGGCGTGGAGCTGCGCGGCTGTTCGGATGTGCCGCATCATACGGTATCGGGCGGGTCGGTCCTGATGGTCTATCACAACCGCGGCGTGGAAGCGGGCCCGCCCTTTGTGAGCCTGTCTGCCGGTTCCGGTTTGCGCGGCATGACCTTCTGGTATCCGGAACAGCCGCTGAAGGCGCCGGAGCCGTACCCGTGGACCGTGCGCGCGCTCGGACGGCGCTGCTGGCTGAAAGATGTGACGGTTGGCAATGCTTGGCAAGCGGTTGATTTCGCCACGCACCGCAGCGACGGCCACCGGATCTCGTATCTCGCCGGCGCGATGTTCCGGCGCGGCTTATTCGTGGGAGGGTGCAAAGAGACCGGCTGGATCGAGGATGTGCAGTTCAATCCGCATTACGCCTGCCGTCTGCCGCAGACGTTGCCGCGGGGGGACAGTGATCGGCCCGGTGACACGGGCGGGCACGTCATTCAATTCCAGCGCGAGCATCTTGAGGGAATCGTCATACGTGACTGCCGGGATGCGCGGCTGCGGGGGACCTTCCTGTATGCGGCCTATGACGGTCTCGCTTTTCACGGAGCCTGCCGGGCGCAGGTGCTGATGCACGGCACAGACACGGGCAGCCGCGCCGTGGTGTTTGATATGACACGTGGCGCGCGCGTCGACATGGCGCTGGCGCAGCTCGTGTCGCTGGGCGACTGGGCCAAGGCCGCGATCGTCACGCTGCCCGCAGACCGCGGCACCGCGCGGTTTCTGAATTCACAAATGTGGGCCGGACCGGCCTCAGCCGTGTTGGAGGGCGGCGGCACGGTGCGGCTCGAGCAGTTCAACACGCTGACCGGTCCGATCGAGGTCAGAGCCGGACGGCTGGAGGCGCTCAACGGCGTCTTTGATCGCGCGCTGTCGCCGCATCTGGCCTTTTCTGCCTCAGCGCGGGGCGAGGTGGTGGGCACGCTGTTCGAGCGCGGTCCCCTGCGGGTTGAGGCGGACAGCCGTCACGTGCGGACCTTTGCGAACTCGCTGTCGGTGGCGGCGATTACACTGGATCCGGGGAGCGTGCCGACGCAGTTGGCGAGCGGCTTTGAGCCAGGCGAGCCCGAGGCGGTGACCGACACGGTGGCCGCACCGGGCGGCGGACTGCGTAAGGTGAGTGACAACCGCTGCGGCGCGGCCGAACGCGCCGACGCGCACGGCGGGCGCTACGCCGTCCTGCTTTGCGGGATGTCCGATGACTCTGCATATTCCTTCGCGTATCAGACGGTGCTCAAGCAGCCGGTCTACGTGATGCCCGACACGGTCATGACCTACTGGTTCAAGCCGCTCAATGAGAACGGGCGCGGTACGGGCATCGATCTTGTTTTTGCCGACGGCAAAACCTTGCGCGAGAGCGGCACGGTGGACCGCGACGGGATCCCCACCTTTCCGGGCGTGAAGCGCGGCCGGCTCGGTGCCTGGACACGGATCGCGGTGCCGCTCGGCAAATTTGCTGGCAACACGATCTTGACGGTCATGGCGGCCTACGACTCGCGCAAGGGCGGCGGAAGGTTTGAATCGCTGTTTGATGATCTGCGCATCGCGCCTGAGTTGCCGCCGGCAGCCTGGCAGATGCGACTGGATCCGGCGAACGGCCGCGTGGCGCGCGGCACGCAAATCCGGCTGGTCAAGGAGCCGTCGGTCCGCGTGCGTTACACGCTGGACGGCAGCGCGCCGAAGGCAGATTCGCCGGAATATAAACAACCGTTGACGCTCACGCGGCGCGGCGTGGTTGAGGTGCAGGTCTCGCCGCTAAAACTGGACGGCGCGTTGTCGGAACAGATATTCGGAGCTTTGTACGTCGTCGAGTAAACCCAAACGCAGTTTGGAAAGGGGATTCAAAAATGAAACAGTGGGTGTTGGCGGTAACGGCCGTCGCATTGGGCGTGGTGACCGTCTCGGCGCAGGCGCGCGAGGGATGGAAGCTGGTGTGGGCGGATGAATTTGATCGGAACGGATTGCCTGATCCGGCTAAATGGACGTACGAGAAGGGGTTCGTGCGCAACAAAGAAGCGCAGTACTATACCGTCAGCCGCGCTGAAAACGCACGCGTCGAGAGCGGCAGGCTGATCATTGAGGGACGCAAGGAGGCTTACACCGCGCCGGACGGCAAGAGCTCGTCATACACGGCGGCCAGCGTCACCACGGACGGCACGTTCGCGCTGACCTACGGGCGCGTGGAGGTCAAGGCCAAGCTGCCGCGCGGGCGTGGCATGTGGCCGGCGATCTGGATGCTCGGCACGAGCATCCATGGCATCGGCTGGCCGCGCTGCGGCGAGATCGACATTATGGAGTTCGTGGGGCACGAGCCGGCCACCGTTCATGCCAATGTGCATTGGTTTGACGCTGGGAAGGGAAAGCACACCTCGTCCGGGGGCAAGCTGCACGGTCAGAAGCCGTCGGACGATTTCCACATCTATGCTGTGGAGTGGTTCGCCGACCGTATGGATTTCTACTTTGACGAGAGCCTCTACTTCACCTATCCGCTATCCAAGGCCGGCGCGGAGGCGGCGAACCCATTCCACAAACCGCACTACCTCATCCTGAATCTGGCGATCGGCGGAAGCTGGGGCGGTCAGCAGGGGATTGACGAAACGATCTTCCCGCAGCGCTACGAGATCGATTATGTCCGCTTCTATCAGAAGAAATAACTCAACAAATCCGCTTGTCAGCGGCGGGGCAAATGTGGCACCATACCCGCAATGACGACTCAGGTCATAGCGTTTAATCTGCGACTTACCGGCTTGTGGCTGCTATGCGGCCACGGGACGTTTGCCGTCTAGGTTTTTCGCTGTGCGAATGCAAGGCCAGAACTCCCGTGGATCAGTGAACGCTGCCGCGGGAGTTTTTGTTTTCCCGGTGGCCATTCAGTGAAACGCGGGAGAAACGGCGCTGAACCCGGAACAAGAAACAGCCCCGACGGGGCACGACGAGGAAACCGACCATGAACGAGAGCTCTAACATGCGACGCATCTATGTGTTCGACACCACGCTGCGCGACGGTGAGCAGTCACCGGGGTGCACCATGAACCTGCGCGACAAGCTGTTGGTTGCGGAGCATCTTGAGGCCCTGCGCGTGGATATCATCGAGGCCGGTTTCGCGATCGCCTCGTCCGGCGACTTTGAATCGGTCAAAGCGATCGCCGGCGTGGTCAAGGAGGCCGCGGTTGCCAGCCTGTGCCGGGCTCTTCCCAAGGACATTGATTGTGCTTGGGAGGCGGTGCGCGGGGCGAAGCATCCGCGTATCCACACCTTCATCGCGACCTCGCCGATCCATATGGCCTGCAAGCTGAAGATGGAGCCTGACGCGGTATACGACCAGGCGGTGGCGATGGTCAGGCACGCGCGCAACCTGTGCGGTGACGTCGAGTTCTCGCTGGAAGATTGCTCGCGCAGCGAGCGGCCTTTCATCTACCGCGTGGTGGAAGGCGTGATCGCGGCGGGTGCCGGAACGGTCAATATTCCCGACACCGTGGGCTATGCCGTGCCGGAGCAGTTCGGTGAATTAATCTCAGACATTCGGCGCCACGTGCCCAATATCGACAAGGCGCGGATTGCGGTGCATTGCCACAACGACCTGGGGTTGGCGGTCGCCAACTCGCTGGCCGCCGTGCGCGCCGGAGCCGATCAGGTCGAGTGCACAATCAACGGGATCGGTGAACGTGCGGGCAATGCCGCGCTGGAAGAGATCGTCATGGCGCTGCACACGCGGCGCGAATTCTTCCAGGCCGAAACAAACATCGACACGTCCAAGATCTATGCGACAAGCCGTTGCGTGATGACCGTCACCGGCAGCCGCGTACAGGCAAACAAAGCCATTGTGGGCGAGAACGCCTTTGCGCACGAAGCCGGCATCCATCAGCACGGCGTGCTCGCCAATCCGTTGACCTACGAGATCATGACGCCCGAGTCGATCGGCCTGCCGCGCAACAAGATGGTGCTGGGCAAGCACTCTGGACGCCATGCCTTCGAAAGCCGCCTGAACGAACTGGGCTTCCATCTGGAAGAGGCGCGCCTCAACGAGTTGTTCGGCAAGTTCAAAGACCTGGCCGACCGCAAGAAGACGGTGAGCGACGCCGACATCGAGGCGCTGGCGCATGACGTGCAGACCATGATCACCGAACGCGTCAAGCTCGACCGTTACAACGTCACGGCCAGCAATGCGATCACGCCGGTCAGCACCATTCGCCTGCTGCGCGACGGCAAACTGGTGGAGCATGTCGCCGCGAGCGACGGCCCGATCAACGCCTCGTTCAAGGCGATCAACCAGTTGCTGGGGCTCAAGGTCACGTTGGAGAGTTTCCAACTCAACGCGATCACCGGCGGTACGGACGCCCAGTGCGAGGCGACGGTGCGCGTGCGCGACGGCGAGCGCGTCTATCACGGACGCGGCATTTCGACCGACGTGATCGAGGGCAGTATCTTGGCCTATCTGCAGGCGTTGAACGTGCTGCTCGACGAAAGCACTGACAAGCGCGTTGGCGCGTGAAGCGAGGAAGGTTGCGATGAATCCGCCGCGTTCCAAATGTGTCATCGTTGCAAACGGCATGTTCCCGTCGCATCCGCTGCCGCTGGCGGCGCTGCGCGCGGCGCGGCGCGTGGTGTGTTGCGACGGCGCGGCGGAAAAGCTGGCGGCGGCGGGTTTCGAGCCGGACTGGGTCGTAGGGGACCTCGACAGCCTGTCCGACGCGAGCCGCGCGCGTTATCGCGACCGTCTGGTCGCGGTGCCTGAGCAAACAAGCAACGATCTGGCCAAGGCCTTCCGTTTCTGTTTTGAACAGGGCTGGCATGACGTGGTGATTGTCGGCGCCACCGGCTTGCGCGAGGACCACACGCTGGGCAATCTCGCTTGGCTGGTGGATTTTGCCCAGGCGCTGCATGCGTTGGACTCAGCGCACGGCGGCGGGCGCGTCGTGCTGCTGACCGACACCGGGATCTTTACGCCCGCGCTCGCTTCGATGGAGTTCCGGTCGCACGCCGGGCAGCAAGTCTCAATTTTTGCATGTGAGCCCGGCGTCCAGGTCTATGCCGAAGGCCTGAAGTATGCGCTCGAAGGCGTATCCTTCACCCGCTGGTGGCAGGCCACGTTGAATGCTTCGCTGGGCGAAGCCTTCAAGTTGGTGTTCGAAGGCGGCCCGCTGCTGGTTTTTCAAACCTACTGAGCCCCGGACCGACGGATTGACCGGAAATCCGCTTGTTTTCCGGCGGCGTTGGGCCGTATACTTTGCGTCCGTGTTTTCCATGTCTAACAAAGTGTGGCGGAGGGACGCGGTATGGACAGCGTTCTGAGCGTCGTTTTGGTCGGTAACCCCAATACCGGGAAAACCACGCTCTATAATCTGCTCACGGGTGCGCGTGAACGCACAGGCAATTGGACCGGTGTGACGGTTGAGAGTGCGCACGCTTTCTTCACGCTGGATGGCCGCACGTATCGCGTCGCCGATCTGCCGGGCATCTACTCTTTTTCGCCGGATACCGAGGATGAGCGGGTCGCCCGCGATTATCTGATTCGCAACCGCCCGTCTGCGGTCATCAACATTGTCGATGCCTCGAATCTCGAGCGCAGCTTGTATCTCACCTCCCATCTGCTGGATATGCGCGTGCCGCTGGTGGTGGCGCTCAATCAGGTGGATGTGGCGGAACGGCACGGCATCAAGGTGGATGCGCAGCATTTGGCGAAGCATCTGGGCTGTCCGGTTGTGCCGATGGTCGCGTCGCGCGGCGAGGGGCTGGCTGCGTTGCGCGCGGCGGTGGCGGATGTCGCGTCTGCGCACCGCTTACCGGCGGCGCGCGTGGTGTATGGCGAGGCAGAGCCCTCGGTACGGCGGCTGCAGGTTTGCCTGATTGTAGCGGCCGATGACGCGGGCGTCGATTCGCGTTGGCTGGCGATCAAGCTGCTGGAAGGCGACCCGTTCGCGCGTGCGTTAACGAACGGTTTGTTTGACGTGATTGTGGCCGAGGAGAATGCGCGCCTAGCAAGGCACACCGGGCAGCGGCCTGAGACGGCGGTGATGGATGCGCGGCTGGGCTTTATCCGCGGGCTTGCGCGCGATGTGGTGCGCCGCCGGGGCGAGATCCGTCGGCGCTTTTCTGACGTGGCCGACCGCGTGCTGCTGAGCCGTCCGGTCGGCATACCCGCCTTTTTGAGCGTGATGTTCGCTGTCTTCTGGCTCACCGTGCGATTGACGCAGCCGCTGGTCGATTTTATTGACAGCGTGTTTGGCGCGCTGCTGGTGCGCCAGACGCGGGTCTGGCTGACGGCCTTCGGTGCGCCGGATTTTTTGATTGCGTTGCTTTCCGATGGAGCCGGGGCCGGCTTGACGACGGTCGCGACCTTTATGCCGCCGATCTGCATGATCTTTCTTTGTCTGACGTTGCTGGAAGAGTCGGGCTACATGGCGCGCGCGGCCTTCATCATGGACCGTTTTCTCAATGGCATTGGTCTGCCGGGCAAAGCATTTATCCCGCTGCTGGTCGGCTTCGGCTGCACGGTGCCGGCGCTGATGGCGACGCGTACGTTGGAGCATCGGCGCGCGCGCGTGCTGACGATGCTGATCGCCCCATTCATGTCGTGCGGCGCGCGGATGCCGGTGTATGCGATTTTCGCGATGGCCTTTTTCGAGCGGACCGGCAACTGGGTGATCTTCGCGCTCTATCTGATGGGTGGGCTGCTCGCGATTCTGTCGGGACTGGTGTTACACCGTACCTTGCTCAAGGGTGAAGCCGCGGCTTTCGTCATGGAACTGCCGCCGTATCACGTGCCCGCGTTGCGCGGTTGTCTTGAGCATGTTTGGGGCAATCTCAAAAGTTTTCTCACGCGCGCCGGTCAGGTGATCGTGCTGATAGCGCTGCTGCTGAGCCTGGGCCATGTGTTGCTTGACCGGGCGAGCGGCGATGCGGAACGCGCTGCGGCCTGGCGTGTGTCCGCCGGACGCGCGATGACGGTGATGCTGCGACCGATGGGCATTTCGGAAGAGAATTGGCCGGCCGCCGCCGGATTGCTGGCGGGGCTGATGGCCAAAGAAGCGATCGTGGGAACGCTGGAAGTTCTCTATGCCCATGAGGATGACGCGCTCGAAGCAGCCCCGTTCGACCTCGGTCTGGCGATCACAGATGCCGGCAGACAACTGGTCGCAGCCTACGGATTTGCAGCGACGGCAGCGGCAGACAGCGCACAGGAGGGGGGCAGCGCCGCAGGCGGCGGCGGGCTGCTCACTGCGATGCGCCGCAATTTCGGCAGCCGCTCGGCCGCCTTTGCTTATCTCTTGTTTGTGTTGATCTATTCGCCGTGCGTGGCAGCGTTGATCGTGCTGGCGCGTGAGGCCGGATGGCGCTGGATGCTTTTCGCGGTAGTCTACCAGACGCTGCTGGCCTGGATGGTGGCAACGGTGTTTTATCAGCTTGCCAACTGTGCGGAGGCGCCGTTGCGTGCGGTGCTCTGGGTAGGAGGCTTGGCCGCTGCTGCGGCGTTCGGCTATGGCCTGCTGCGAATCGTTGGAAAGCGAGTGGTGGTATGAGTCATCCGGCCGATCTTCATCCGGTCCCCTCAACCGGACGCAGCCTTATGGAGCTGAAGGATGGCGAAGACGGGATCATCCGGGCGAACCATGATCGTAAGTCCGCAGAGATGGGGCTCTTTCCCGGCGTTCGCGTGCGGATGTTCCGTAACCGCAAACATGAGCGGTCTCTTGTGATCGGCGCCGGCGAGGCCCGTTTTCTGGTGTCGCGAGCGATTGCCAAAAAAGTCGAAATGGAGGGTTAGGGGTTTTCATTCGCTGGTTCTCGTCGTATACTGCTCTCAATCAAAAGGAGGTCGTTGATGAAAAAAGTATGGATGGCGATGGCGGTGGCGTGCGTGGCATGGGCTGGCATGAGCGAAGAGATGAAGAGTTATGTGCTGGTGAAGGAGAGCGCCGACAAGCAGGACGCCTTTCTGCAGGAAGTGGCGGGTTTTCTGGAGAAGGCCGGGCACTTTTATCTCGCGACCTGCGAGCAGGACGGCGCGCGTGTCCGCCCGATCAAGTACACCTTCGTGATGGATAACAAACTGGTGTTTGTCACGTCATCGCAAAAGGGGATGTATGCGCAACTTTTGAAGAATCCCAAAGTCGAGATTTCTCGTACGGCGGTCGACGGCAGCGCGTATTTGCGCTACAAGGGGACCGCCGAACTGTGCAAGGATGAGGCGGTCAAGGCGAAGATCATCGAGGCGTATCCCTTTTTCGAAAAAAACTTTAAAGAAAACCTCGCTGTTTTCGCGATTGCGCCTGAAATGGCCGGCATCTTTCCGATGAAGGGCGGCCAGGCCAAGACCAAGGTGTTTAGCGCGGAAGCGCGTTAAAGGGGGCGCCACGCCCGGCCGTCGCGGGCCAGCAGTTCGGCGGCGGCCGGGGGGCCGTCCGAGCCTGCGGCATAGGGGTGGAGCGGACACCGGTCCGCATGGTCGCGCCAAGTCTCAAGGACCGGGGTGAAGAGTCGCCAAGCGGCCTTGATCGTCTCGTTGCGCACAAAGAGCGTGTGGTCGTGCAGCATGGCGTCCAAGAGCAGCCGCGCATAGGCGTCGGGGGCGTCCAGTTCGTCGCCCAGATCCGCGTAGTTGAACGCAAGCGGCAGTTCGCCCATGCAAAGTTTGGGCCCTGGACGCTTCGCCTGCAAGTGGAGGCTCATGCCTTCATCCGGCTGCACTTTGAGGACCAGCGAGTCAGGGTCGCAGGCGCCGAACAAGGTGTGTGGAGATGGCTTAAAGACGAGGGTGATGGTACTTGTCTTTTCCGCTAGGCGCTTGCCCGACCGCAGATAAAAGGGCACGCCTTGCCAGCGCGGCGTGTCGATCCAAATCTTGGCGGCCGCATAGGTTTCTGTTGTGGAGTGCGGGTTGACCCCCGGTTCACCGCGATATCCGGCCATGCCACCGCCCGCCGCATATTGACCGCGTACAACGGCGCTTTCAAGCGTGTCACACGGAAAGGCGCGGATGGCGCTGATCAGCGCAAGTTTCTCACGGTGAATCGCGTCAGCCGTAAATTCGGAGGGCGGTTCCATCGCCACCAGGGCAAGCATCTCCAGCAGGTGGTTCTGGAACATGTCGCGCAGCAGGCCGGACTGCTCGTAATAGCCGGCGCGGTGTTCGACGCCCAGCGTCTCCGCAACCGTGATTTGCACATGGTCTATCGAGGCGGCCTGCCAGACCGGCTCGAACAGAATGTTTGCGAAGCGCAGGATCAGGATGTTCTGAACCGTGTCTTTGCCCAGGTAGTGGTCGATCCGGAAAATCTGCTCTTCGTGCACATGCCGCTGCAGAAAGGCGTCCAGCGCAGCCGCAGAGGCGGAATCTGAACCGAACGGCTTCTCCAGCAAAAGGTGTCGCCACGCCAACGCGTGGTCCGGTTCTGCGAGCAGGCCTGCCTCCGCGAGACGCGCGATGATCGGTTGATAGGAAGAGGGCGGGATGGCAAGGTAATAGAGGCGGTTGAACGGGGCTGGCGTTTCGAGCCGGTCCTGTTCGGCGAGATGCTGGCCGAGACGTGAAAACGAGGCGGGGTCGGATTCATCGGCCTGAACATAGGACACGCGTTCCAAGAAGGCGTCGCGTGCGGCTGCGGACGACGACGGCGGCAGAGCTTGCGCGACCGAGGCGCGAAACGACGCATGATCGTGGCGTGAGCGGCCACAACCGACAATGCGCGACGTCGCGTGCAACAGGTCACGCGTGTGCAGTTGGAACAGGGAAGGGATGAGTTTGCGCCGGGCAAGATCGCCGGTGCCGCCGAAAATGATCAACACGCAGGGAGCCGGTGAAACTTCGAGACAGAAGCGGGCGGGAGCATGTTTTTTAATCATTCCTGAAGCATACCATATCGCGCAATTGAGGGGCAAACGGTATTAAACCGGACGCGCACCCAAGGGGCGCATGGCAGTTCTGTTGGGGATACCTTCTTGTAATCGTAATCGTAATCTTAATCTTAATCTTAATCTTAATCTGCTCGTCGCCGATTGTCGGCCCCCTATTCGGCCGGCTCCTCATGAACACGATCAGCGGAGGTGCTGCGGATCAAGCCCACCCGCATCGAGACGATGGGCACCAACATCACTTTCCCCTGTTCGGCGCAAACAAGCCTCTTTCTGATAGACAGACGGCTTCTCGTGATCAAAGCTCGTTTTCATGGGCGCAGTGTACTCTCGAGAAAGTCCGATGTGCAAGATTAAGATTATGATTAAGATTAAGATTATGATTATGATTTATTGGCCCCAACAGAACTGCCATGCGCCCCTTTATTTCGCAATCTATGAAAATGGGTTCGTCAAATGTGCTGATTTTTGTCAGTATGAAAACTGTACGTTTCTGAGTAGACAACCCGCGCGGAGAACTGACTGCCGGCAACGACAAGGAGTGCAGACATGAGACACCCGAAGAAGACATGGACCTCGATGGCCGTGGGCGCCGCGGCGCTCGGTTCAGTGCTGACGGCAAACGGACAGGCGAGCATCGATGATCCGGTCGCCTATTGGGATTTCGAGGACGCCGGCTGTGCGCTCTCCAATCTGGTGGTCTCAAGCGCCTATCATGACGCCTCCGCGCTGTTCGGCCAGCCGGCCGCCGGATTGGCCGACGGCGCGACGCCCATCGCGGGCAACGCCCTGCTTCTGGACGGCGCGAGCGCGATCCGGCTGCCCTATCATCAGGACAACCTGGGGCGCTCCTTCACGATCGCCCTGTGGTATTGGCAGCAGACCAACGATACGCGGCAGTGCCTCTTTCAGTCGCGGGACAATTACACGATGTCGTACGAGAGTTCTGATTTGGCGCTGGATTCCTTTACCAGTCATGTCGGCCAAGAGTGGGTCGGTAACGTGAGAACGGGGTTGAAAACGTGGATTCACGTGGCGCACACCTTTGCCACCGTCGGGGATGCCACGACACTCACCGTGTACAGCAACGGCATTCAACGGCTCACGAAAACGGTGAACGCCGGCAAGATGTTCGATTATTACGGCGTGCGGGGCGTGCATGTCGGCGCCTACCGTTCGGCCACGGGGCCTGTGGGCGGCCGATGCTTCAAAGGGATGGTCGATGAACTGGCGCTGTGGGCCCGCGCGCTCTCGGCCGCCGAGGTGCAGGCGGTCTATGCGCTCGGGGCAGATGGTCAGGCGCTGGCCTTCACACCCAAGGCTTTGCCGACGATCACGCTGGCGCCCGGTCAGCTCGCGAGCAACGTGCGTATGGACGCGGGGATCCCGGACGGCATGTTCTACAACGGCTGGCTGCGCGGCGGCGGCGTCGGTTTCCCGGGCGGCGTGTGGGAAACGGCCGGCGCGGCGGAGGAGGAGGTCGGAAGCGTCATGCCCGACACCGCCGGCCACACCGAAGGACCGTTCAACGCCGTGAAGCTCGCCCCGATGCGCTGGCGCGTGCCGATGGCGGCCGGCTCGGCGCTGAAGCGGATGCCGCAGGGCGACTTCACCGTGGAAGCGTGGTTCCGCACGACCTCCACGGGTGCGAATGTCCTGTTCGGTATCTATCCCGGCACCGGCGGCGGGACTGTCAACCTGCAACTCGAAGTGGGCAATCAGGCCATGCTGTATTGGCGTAAGACTGAGAGCACAACGGCGGAGCGCATCCAGGTCACGCCGCCTTGGTATCTAACGGGCCGGGACGGTAACTGGCACCACCTGGCCGGCGTCCGAAGCGCGACCAACGCCTATCTGTATATGGACGGCGTGCTGATCGGATCTAACACGTGGACGCACGGCGCGTTTGACCTGGGCGGTGACAACCTGTACATCGGTCAGGACGGGCGCGGGAATTTCGGCCTCTTCAACGGTGAGATAGGCACCGGCCGCGTGTGGGCGCGCGCCCTGAGCGCCGCCGAGGTGGCCGGTCTGGCCGCCAACAGCATGCCCGGCGCCGGCGTCGTCGCACGCGACGGGCTGATGGCCGAATACGCGCCCTACGATCCGTTCAACGCCGCGGCGGATCAGAACGGCTGGCACGTGCCGTTTTCTCCGCAGCTCCGGCAGCTCACGCAGACCAATTATACGTATGAAGTCATGTTCCGGACTACCGATCCGGGGCGCGGCATCCTCATCGGCAACTATGACGGGAATGCGGCAGCCATCAGCAATTTCGAGCTGTTCACCGACAACACGTTCAGGCTGGTTGTGGCCAAAAACGGGCCGGATATGGTCTCGGCGAATTCGGATGCGGTCAGCGGGACGCGCGACGGCAACTGGCACCGCGCGGCGGCGGTGCGCCGCGACGGCAAACTCTATCTGTATATGGACGGCCAGCAGCGCGGAACCGCCGTGACCGAATGGCACGGACCCTACGTGTTGCGGGGTGCCAGCCTCGGCATCGGCAAAGACTTCAGGTCGCCGGCTCTCCCGCTGAACGGCGACATCGGGGCCGCTCGCATCTGGAACCGCGCGCTGACTGCGGAAGAGATCGCAGGTCTGTCAGCCTCCAATGCCGTGCCTGCATCTGGGCTGGTCGCCCAGTACGTGCCGTTCCCGACGAATACGCTGCAGACAGCCGGCTTCCCTGGCTCGCTCTTCCTGCGCTCGATGAGCACCGGCACCAACTCAATGACACTGGTCTTTTCCGGTCTGCCGCGGCACAACAAGGTCGATCTGGGGATGATTCTCGCGCAGTTGGAGTCGCTCGATCCCGCCACGGAGGATGACCGGCTCGCCATCAGGATCGACGGCGCGGAGATCTTGCGCGTCGGACTGGGGCCGGCGCAGGGCGTGCAGCCCCAGGTCCACTCGCTCGACCTGTTCGGGGCCGCCGCGGATGTGCAGACGTTCAAGAACACGCTGACACTGGGGGGGCAGGACCTTTTCGGCGGCGGCGGCGACATTCTCTACAACGATCATGTCTACGATCTTGCGCAACTGAACGCCCTGCAGGGCATCCCGCATACCGCCGGCACGCTTGTGCTGGAACTGGTCGCCACGCATAATGGTCCGGGCGAGAACGAGGGGTTCGGTATCGACGACATTCAACTGACCGTCTACCCGCCGCAAGGGACGCTGTTCAGCATCCGTTAGCGGGTGATCCGGCAGCGGCCGGCGGCTGAGGTGAAGGAGAGCGTATGGTTGCCGGCCGCGCTCTCGGCCGTTGTCTCGCCGTGCGGCGCGACGATGCGCCACCTGCCGGGGGCAAGACCGGCAAGCACGACCTCGTAACGCGTGCCGTCGGCAGGCACCGTGATGTCCAAGGGCCCTTCGAGTAACACTCCGCCGCGCGCCAGGCAGACGATGCGGTCGGCGATGCGGAGGATCACGCACTCGGCACGTTCGACAAGCGTGTACGGCAGGGGCGCGGCCGCGTCGTCGTGCGCCTGCAGCAGGGCGAGGAAGGTGTCGTGCGCGCGCGCCTGACGGGGCGAGAAGAGCACGCGGTGGCCGTTGGCTTCGGGCTGGGTGGCGACGGGCGGCGTGACCGTGTAGCCAAAAACATCGTACACGTCTGAGCCGCTCTTGATCTCAAGCGTCCGATCTTCTGGAGCGGGAAGCAACAGGCAGACATCGACCCGTCCCGTCACGCCGTTCACGGCGTTGTGAAGCTGGACGCCCTCCGGCGTGCGGCGCGGTGGCTGCAGCGTGTTGAGCTGCCAGTATTTCTTGAAGCCGGGGTCAGCGGTGCGGATGTCATCCAGCACGATCACGCACGCGGGATGGTCGGGCCTGCCGAGGTTGAGAAAACAGAATGACCGCGTGAATGCGGCGATTTTTGGCGAGTAAGCAGCGCGAAGATCGGTGGCGTAGTAACTGTATGAGGGGCGCAGGGCCGAGGGGCCGAACCCGCATGACAGCTTGCGTCCGTATTGGAAAAGGGGCGTATCCTGAAGCTGCCGCGGCGTGCGCGGGTGGGCCTGCAGAAAGCGCGAGCCGCCGTCATTGGCCGGTGTTTTGAGAAACGTTTCACCGGGATCGACCGCCAGCAGCATGCTGTGCGCGACGGAGCGTTTATTGAAATTCAGGTCATACGGGGTGCCGTAAAATTTGTATTGGCCGAGGTCCGCGACCTGCAACCCTCGGTAGTACAGTTGAATCGCTCCGGCATCCGCGTGCTGGTGGTTGCCAAAGTGATAGCCGCCGCCCTTGATCTCCGCGACGACCGTGTGGTTGGCGTTGCTGCCCATGTTCCAGTCGGTGCGCGTGATCATGCCACTCAATACCGGACCGAAGTCCGTTGTGAGCGGCAGCGTGGCGAGATCCGGCTCGGCGCGGAGCGCGGGGTCGTTGAGCAGCAGATAGAGCAGGGGGTCGGCAACCTTGCCGCCCTGACGCAGGAATTCGCCTTTGAGGAGCGGGTCGTTGTTATAGGTGTAGCAGAGCAGGGCGGTCTGCGCGTAGCTGTAGTAGCGCCCGGCGGGGATGCCGTCACCGTCGCGCAGCATCTCGCCGTTCGGAAGACGCATGGCAAGCCAGTACAGAGGCACAGTCTTGATGTTCGGATCAAAGACCTCGCGCTCGGACATGCGTCGGAAGAGCCAGGCCGCGTGCATTTCCCAGCCGAAGCGGTAGGCCGCGTAGCTGACGCCTTGGTTGTGGCGTGGAGACTGGTATTCAAAGCGCCGCATCGGCACGAGTTCTTCAAGGATACGATAGGCACAGTATCGGTAAGGCACGGGGTCCTCTTCATGCAGCGCGATGGACATGGCGAGCAGGTCGCGGTTGATCATGGCCTCATTGCCGTGGCCATTGACGACCGAGCCTTTGAAAGGCGGCCAGCCGCACTCCATCTCTTCCGCGAGGCGCATCATGTGGCGGCGCAGGATCTCGCGGTCGGTGGGCGTGCAGAGTGCGTGGCACCAGTCGTACACGCGGGCGGCGGCGTAGATCGCGGCGCCGGTCTCGCGCGTGATGTCGAGAAGGTTGCCGAAGGAGACGCGTGACAGGTACTCGCGTGTCAGACGCACCGCTTCACGGCCGTGCCGTTCATCGCCTGAGATCAGGTAAACGAACGCCTTGGCGGCTGCTGCGTTTTCCAGCGCCGTATTGTGCGCCATTTCCGCGTCATCAGGGAAGTGGACCTCCACGGGCTTGTCCGCCAGCTTGCGAACCGCGCGCCACTGTGCCGCATGCTCCGGATGGTCAAGCCGGGACCGGACATGCTCACGTGAGGTGCGGGTCACCCACAGGCGCGGATGGCCGGCAGGCGGTCGCACGGAAGGCAGATATGAAGCCGCCTCTTTCGGCACGGCCGGCGCGCGGTAGGGATGAACTTCCAGCCGGTCGAGACGCGCATGGGGCGGCAGCCAGACCTTGATCGACTGTGCGCCGTTGGTCAGGTCGAAAATGCCCAAGACCTGGGTGCAGGAATCCGGCGCGCTCCACGGCACGAAAACGACACGCCGCGTGGGACGCTGCGCGTCGATCTGGAAATCCGCGAAGAGCGAGGCGTGTTTACTGGTTGCGCGGCGCATCTGTTCGGCACCGGCGGCATCCACGGCGGCGTAGGTCCGCAGCACGAATCGTCCGGCTGCAGGCTCGTTGACGGTGAACACGAGGTCCGGCGGCGCGTTGTCTGAAGGGTGGGCGGCGGTCACTCCCGGTTTCAGCGCCACGCCGTATCCGTCCTTGAAAGAGGGTTGTGCCACCGCCTCGGCGCGTTCAGGGTGAAGCCGCGCGGCTTCGGCCTGATAGACCAAGGCGCGTGCGGCCGGGGCGCCGGTCATGACAGCAGGCAGCAGCATGAGCCACGTGACAGGTATGATCAGGCGCATACGCACTCTCCATTTTCAGTCAAACAGGCGGCCGGGATTCAGGCGGTTTTCTGGATCGAAGCAGGCTTTCAGACGGCGCATGCCGGCGATGCCCTCGGCACCGTACATGATGTGCAGCAATTCCTTCTTCAGACGGCCGATCCCGTGTTCGCCTGAAACGCTTCCGCCCCAGGCAACCACCTGCCGCGCCCAGGCGTGCACGAGCCGTTTGCCGGCGGCATGTTCGGACATGTCGCGCGGCAGGATG
>Ga0265294_10003776_pt1 | contig 19170 bp, 6 predicted proteins | sample MunlanPumphouse3_FD_192504 | JGI IMG/M metagenome (GOLD analysis project Ga0265294, IMG submission 192504) | Groundwater microbial communities from a municipal landfill in Southern Ontario, Canada - Pumphouse #3 | ecosystem: Environmental > Aquatic > Deep subsurface > Groundwater | place...
GTCACCGGTGAAGCAATAGTGTTCCCAGGGGTGTTGTGCCAGCCATGCGGCTCCCATGGGCCATATTCCCTGGGGGCCATCGGCGGGAGCGGTAAATCCCCAGGCATCGGTCAGGTGGTGAACCACCCATCCGCGTGCCCCGTAGATGACCTCTGCACTCCGCTCCCCCGGTGTAACCAGCATATCCATCAAATCGAACAGGGGCAGGTGCATTTCCGACAGGTTGGTGAGGACGGACGGCCAGTAGTTCATCTGAAAATTGATGTTTGTATGAAAATCGGCGTTCCAGGGGGCATTCATCTGCCACGCCCAGAGTCCCTGCAGGTTGGCGGGCATTCCTCCCGGCCGGGAAGAGCCTATGAGCAGGTAACGACCGAACTGAAAATAGGTAGACACCAGTCCCAGGTCGGGTTCTCCTTTTTGCCGTGCCCTCCTTAACCGCTCGTTTGTGGGCAACGCATCTACCTCTTCCGATACCGACTCCAGATCAAGGTCCACTCGCCCAAAATAGTGTTGATGATCGGCGATGTGGGTCGATTTAATCCTGTCGTACGATTGCGAAGTCGCCTTTGCGATTGTTTCGGCACATTTTTTCAGGGGGTCTCCCGAGAAATCGGCCATTCCTTTAGCAAGGTTCTCCATGCCAGGGTAATTGGTTGCTCCGGTAACATATAGCGTGAGGGTGTTGGCATCGTTCACCTTCAGCAGGTATCCTTGTTCTGCGCTTTCCACCACAGCTACATTCCCTCCGTCGGCAACAGCTTTCACCTGGGCGGCGAAGCTTATTCCACGCGGGTTCCCATCCTTGTCCTTCCTTGCAATCTGCCCATTGAGCAGTAGTCCGTCATTTCCCAGTTTCCCGGTTTTCGCGTTCTGTGCTCTTTTTAGGGCCATGGAAAGGTTGATGTTACTCTTCTTGTCGGCTGTAATCCGCACCACGATCACGTTATCGGGTGCCGAAGCAAAATATTCGCGTGTGTAATTCACCCCATTGGAGTGATAGTGGACAGTAGAAACCGCCGTCGAGAGATCGAGAGTTCTCACGTAATCGCGCGCGTTCAGTTCGGGGGTATCAAACCACAGCTCTCCCAGGGACTGGTAAGATTTAACGCCCTTGGGGTTGCCCATCATCGTGGCTTCGGCCAGTTTGACGGCTTCGTTGTTTTTATCCCCGAACAGCAGACGTTGTACTTCGGGCAGAGCCTTGCGGCCGGCCGGGTTGTTGGGATCGAGCGGGTAGCCGTCCCACAGGGTATTTTCATTTAATTGAATGCGTTCGTCTGCGACTCCCCCGAAAACCATGGCACCCAGGCGTCCGTTGCCCAGGGGCAGCGCTTCCTCCCATACCTTCGCCGACTTGCGGTACCACAATACATTTTTGGTGTTGGCCGGTTTGTCCGCTTTGCCGGTAAATTCAGCACGGTCGAACCACTTGGCGTTGATCGGTACGTTCCGCTCACTCGCAGCCAGGCCAGAAGTCTGTACTACTTTTTGAATTGTCCCGTCGGGATTGTAATTGAGCTTATCGAAGCAGATGGATCGCAACCAATCGTTGGGCTCGCCATTTACCCTCGACAGCATGCTATTATGATAGAAGGCATACCATTGCCCCTTGTACTCCACAATGGAACCATGGTTGGTATAACTGTCGGTAGGATCCATATAGACCCCCTGGTGTTTCCAGGGACCCAGGGGATGATTGCTGGTGGCGTAGCGCATCCGGTTGTCGCCTTTCACACCCTCCTTGTCGTTACCTTCGTCGTGATTGTCGGAATAGGAAAGATAGTAAATACCATTTCTCTTGTGCACCCAGGTAGCTTCGTGAAAATCATACAGTCCTTCCATCGGCTGCAGTTCACCATCCAGTTCCGTCATGTTGTCCTTGAGTCTGGCACCGAAGCATTTGCCTCCACCCCCATAGTAAAAGTAGGCCTGGCCATCGTCGTCCACAAACACATTGGGATCGATCTCACCATTCTCCGGGAGTCCTTTCAGCCAGCTATCCAGCACCACAAAATCGGATGCGGGTTTGTCACTGACTGCGACACCGATCTTCCAGTTCTTGCCCCAGGGATCTTTGTCGGGATGGGGAAAGTAAAAGTAATATTTTCCATTTTTATAGACACAATCGGGCGCCCACATGAATTTGGCATCGTTGGAGAGCGGCTTTCCCCAGGGTACCTGACTTGCACGAAGGATCTCACCGTGATCTGTCCAGTTCACCATGTCATCGGTAGAAAAAACATGGTACTGATCCATCAGGTCACACCCTCTCGGAGGAGCCATGTCGTGCGATGCATAAACATACAGCCGGCCATCGGCCCATACTCTTGCAGAAGGATCGGCGGTGTACATATGCCTGATAAACGGATTTTGGTGCGGATCGGCTGATTTACCTTGTGCTTTGGAAAGCAGGGGATACATCAAAAAAAGGCCCGCAAGCAGTACACACGTGAAATGAACTGCGCTTTTTTGTTTATAAGAACATGAGTCTTGCATGATTGTCATTGCTATGTTTGTTATTGATTATTCCACAACTCCTTGATGGTTTCTTCTACATTCAGCCCATCCGGATTTCCTGCTGATTTGTTGTTTGCACGATATTTTCCCCGCCCTTTTCCTTCGCATAGGCTGACCAAACGACTCACGGGCATTTGTAAAAAACCATTCGGATCATTTTCTCTTACCCAATGATACGCATACCTCAACCACGATTGTCGGTACGCTTCATTTTGCAGGTAAAACCAGGTAATTTCATCGTATCCCCATATGAAATGACTGTCGACAGTTGCTTCGCCCGGCGTGCGGCTACAACCAAAGTTGTCGAACTCAACCAGGTAGGGCAGCGACTGGCAATACCAGCCACTTGGTGTTTTACCACCTTTACTCTTGAGATACAAGGCATCCAGATAGCCCACTTCCAATAGAGCCTGCTGAGGTTTGTCGGGGATTTCTTTTATCCGCAATGGAAAAGAATTGAAATCCAACAAGCTCACTCCATCTACGATCATTCCTCCATACGGCACATGGGCATCCAACAATACCCATCCTCGACGAGTGGCTGTTTTCGCGAAACTCCTTAGTTTGCCGATGAACGACTGCCACTGTAGCAAATCGGGATCAGCCATACCGATCAGGGCTGTCTGTCCGAGGTGAAGCGCTTCGCATCCGATATCGAAATAGGTTCCTGCCAGAAAAATGAACCACAGCTGGGTTTCCTGCCGCGTGATGTCGGGCACGCTTGATCCCTCGCGCCAATGGTTCACGAACTTACCATCGGGATTCAGCATCAGGTCATAACGAAAATGCCGGTTTTCGGCGGGCATTTCCATTGCCTCGAATGCCCAAGAAGGAATGGGAATTTTCTCCACATTCTGTGTAACGATTTCAAAAAGAGAGGCCTGAAAAATGACATCCGGGTCATAGGCGTGTACTTCTCCGGCTAGTTTTTTGGCTTGTTCCAAGTATTCAGGGATGATTAGGACCTCTTCCCTTCCCCACCGGTAAATGGATCTTCCTATAAATTTTGCACCTATATTTTTTATCAGCCGAACATCGTCTTCTTTGTAGAGATAGGGGCCATCATTCGTGTAAGGGTCAACAGCCAGGAATTCAGTCATGGTAACCGATCGTTTGAGGTAGTTTTCCAGTACCGGTCGTGAGATACCCGATGCGTCGAAATGGTAAGGGCCAGTGCTGGCGAAACATGCTACGGACAATATGCAGAACCATGTTATCAAACTTACTCTCATGGCAAATGTGTAAAATTTCAATTTCTCCATCGTGTGATACATTTTTGAGTAGCGGTCAATCCATTTTATCTGGTATTTTATTTAAAAACTCCCATCATATGGTAGTAATTCTCCAGTTGCCGAGTCATTATTTTTTCTGCTGCACCCACCTCAATCAGGTCTGGTCCATGATCAGCACTGTATCCTCCATAAGCCGCAGAACGGATATCCGGAAGATAGATAGGCCAGTCGCCGTCATTCCAGGTGTACCCAAACAGGAAAGGCACGCCTTGTGACTGCATCTCTCTTTTCCAATCTATTTGGAATTTGATAAACGGTTCCCCTGGTACGGTAGCGATCACATAGCGATCATTAATTGCAATAACTGAGAAGTGAACATTGTAGTGAAGATCTTTGTCATACCGTCCGGTAAAAGATAACGAATCGGTTTTCAACTTGATACTGGGAATATCGTGAGGATTAGGATACAACTCCCTTGCTAACTTTACTGCTTCGATGGAGAGGAGCTTTCCCATCCGGTCGATCAGGTCGTAGTTGGAAGACCGCGGATCATCGGGGCCTGTTCTCCCCCCATCTTTGAAGAGGGGTGCCTGGTTACCGCCTCCTCCCTGGATAAACAGACAGTTCACCGTATTATTAAATGCTTCTTCGGTGTATCTGGTGGCATATCCTACATAATCGGCAGTAATTTCAAAATTGTTCCATGCCACGTCCGGATGGCAGGCATAGTTCATGATAAGTACTTTGGGTGTTCCCTCCATGTCTTCCAGTTTGATTATACCCACCGCAGGATCGACGGGGCCGTGGGGTATTCGTTCGGGATTGACCGCCCTATAGTGATCATCACCCAACCACGATTCCCTAGCTCGCCCATCGTCGCGCATGACCAACCGGTTAAAACTTAATTGCGGAAAATAGCGGTACCCTCCCGATATTTTTGCTTCAAACATGTTTTCGGAAGCTTCCTCCATCATGGCAACGATCTGTTTCTCTAACCATTCCTTTGGTGCTTCTTCTGCAGAATGTGTGTGTTGCGGACAAAAATAGACCTCTTTTAAATCAAACTGTCTCTTCAGTTGGTTGGACAATGTCACGTTGGTATACCCAATCAAATCCATCGCTACAAAAGCAATACGTTCCCCATCGGCGTCCATGATCAAACTTCTGGCATACAAAGAATCATGCACAGGGTATTGTGGATCTGGGGGAGTGATGTTGGTTTTTGCCGTTCCAACCATCAACCTTTCATTTAGCGGAACTGACTGAGCCACGACCACATGGCTCATACAGTTCAATAACAACAAACCGAAAAAAAGTATTTTCATAGGATTATTTTATTTGATTAGATCAATGTGTAGAAAATCACTTTCAATATGTTCTTGTGTGATCATGATTATCATTCTCGTTTCGTAAATTATCAACTACCGAAATCATAGTTCGGTTTATTGCCCATTTTTATTCTCAGGATACCACCCTGCATGATCTCTTCATGGGAAATAAAACTGGAATCACACTTCTTTCCGTTCAGTTCAACACTTTGTATGTAGATATTTTCGGCTGAATTACCAATGGCTTCCACGCTGAAGCTTTTTCCGTTTTCAAGGTGGACTGTTGCCTTGTCGAATAAAGGACTCCCCAACACATATTCTCCGGAGGCAGTAAAGACAGGATAAAAACCAAGAGATGAAAGAATATACCATGCCGACATTTGACCACAATCTTCGTTGCCGATAAGTCCATCGGGCTGATCATGATAAAACTCCTTCATGATATAACGGGTAAGGCGGGCCGTTTTCCACTGTTGTCCGATATAAGCATAAAGATAGGCAATGTGATGGCTGGGTTCGTTTCCATGCGCATACTGACCGATGCTGCCCGTTAAATCGATCAATACATCGGGATCATTTTCTGTGGTGAGTGCAAAGAATTGATCGAGCCTGTCTACAAAAGCTTTTTCGCCTCCCAGCAATTCTGTCAAACCTTCTACGTCATGCGGTACAAGCCACAAGTACTGCCAGGAGTTTCCTTCGGAATAATCGTTCGCCCAAGGTTTTTTGGATTTGATGGGGTCAAAAATAGGATTCCAACTTCCATCGGCCATTTTCCCACGGAAAAAGCCCACTTCCGGATCATAATAAAGCTTGTAGTTTTCCGATCGCTTCTGGAAATAGGCAGCCTCTTCTGTTTTTCCCATTTTTTCTGCCATCTGCGCAATGCTTCCCATACCGATTGCGTATTCAAGCGCAGTAGATACAGGACGGTTTTTCATGACATCGGAAGGAATCGCTTTCAGTTCACGATCGTAATTCAAACCACGTATATCGTTCATCGCAGAAGCTTTGAGTGCCGCAAACGACCGTTCAGGGTCGAAGCCTTTAACACCTTTCACATATGCTTCGGCAATTACCTGAAAGCTACTGATTCCTACCATTGTACCGGTTTCATATCCTCTCAGGTGCCAGATAGGCAACATACCTGTCTGGTCGAATATATCGAGCATGCTGTTCACAAAATCGGCGGTACGTTTCTGATCAATCAGTGTATATAAGGGATGTGCGGCCCGATAGGTGTCCCACAAAGAAAAGATGGTATAATTGTCGAATCCCGCTTTCTTATAAGTTTTCCAATCTGCTCCCCGGTATTCTCCGTTGTAGTCGTTAAATAAAGAGGGATGCATCATGGTATGATACAGGGCGGTATAAAAAATTCGCTTGTCGGCTTCATTTTTTGTTTCCACTTCAATCTTCGACAGTTCTTTTTCCCATTTCTCGTCGGCTTGTCGGGTTATTTCTTCAAAGTTCCACTTCGGAATTTCCGATTGGATATTCTTGAGAGCATTATTTGAACTTACAGGAGAGATTCCGACCTTCAACAATACAGTTCCCGGAGATTCTTTAAAACTAATCAAGCCTTTCAAAGATTTGCCTTTTGCTTTTTTGCCTTTGAGCGGCGTTGTGTCTTCGTAAACAGAAAAATGATTGATGGGAACGGACGATTTGATCGCAAAGAACAGTTGTTGTTTCTTTGCCCAACCTTCCGATGAACGGTATCCTTTGATGGTATATTTATCGGCTAATTCGATATAGGTTTCAACCGATTTATCATTGATTCCGTCTTTGAGATCAATGATAATGCGTGCATTTTCTCCTTCCGGAAAGGTGTATTTATGGAACCCGACACGTTCTGTGGCAGTCAGCTCGACATCAATATCATGATCATCGAGTTTTACACGATAATACCCTGGTTGTACTGTTTCATTCTGATGAGAAAACCGGGATGCATACCCGCTGTATCGTTCGGTCTCTTTCCCTTTATCCAATTTGATCTCTCCCACATAAGGCATGAGGAGCACATCGCCCAGATCACCGATACCTGTACCACTCAGATGCAGTTGCGGAAACCCGATGATCACACTATCCTGGTAATTATAACCGGAACACCAATCCCAGCCCTTGTAAAAATTGGAAGGACCAACCTGGACAGCACCGTAAGGAACACTTGCTCCGACAAACACATGTCCGTGTCCTCCGGAGCCGATGAATGGATCAACATAACGGGTATAGTCAGGCAGACTTGCCTGTATGGGGTACAGAAAATTGAATGTTACCAGTACATTCAGCAGAATCAATTTCTTTACATTCATATCGTGATCATGAAGTCGTTTATATTACAAATAAATACAGATACACTTAATAGAGTGATTAAAAATCCGGTTAATATGAAAATTATTGAAGCTTTTGTCATTCATAACCGCTTTTGTCTGCTAAAAACCCTCCTGAGGAAGTGTCAAAGCAAAAAAATCCAGAAAGTTACCTTGCAGAACATGCCTCATCTTTCGTAAATTTAAACCCTTTGGGCATCACTCCAAAGTTGTCGTCTCCCACATTTTCAAATACCATGTTACAATACGATGCCTCACCTGCAGCATGGTTGAAAGAGACGCCATACCTTCCGGTACCCTTGATGTGAATATTTTTAAAGTGAATATTTTTCATCATTTTATCCTTGCCGGAATCAAGATAAATTGCATCGGATCTTGAATCATAGATATCAATATTTGAAAAATGCACATTCAACAAATCATAATGACCATAACTGGTAAGATGTATGGCCCCTGCTGTTTTTCCACTGATAATATCTCCCTTGTAACCCAAAGGGCCCTCTTGGGCGCCACAATTGTAGATGGAAATGTTCTCGTAAAGATGTATACCCTCCTCGCTGAAAGGCTGACCGGGGAAGTCTGTTGTGGCCCGCAGAGCTGCTTCCATGCCATCTGTGACGAGGAGATTCAATGCTTTATGTCCGCTCCCTCCAAAAAAGCCAACGCTTGATGCTCTCCAGTTGTTCTCGGCCGTACAGTATCGGTAGGTAATGTTCTCACACATATTTTTACCACTTGACCAGGAAGCCATATCGTCGTCGCCATTGTTGCGGAAACTACAATATTCAACGACGGAATTTTTACTCCCTGTTGCTAGATTTATGCCATCGGCATACTGATTTCGAAAGCGACTCTGTTGAACGGTGAGATGATTGGACCCTGTGATCCATCCTCCACATTCAAAATGCTCTATCCACACATTTCTGATGGTAGAATTGGAGCCAAAGGAACCCATAAGCCCTTTTCCAACACCTCCATTCTGTCCATCAGGCAAAACAAAATAGCGCCGGTCATTGGCAGTGGTTATGTATAATCCATCCAACAGGGTATTATCCTGATTAGTTTGAATTCCTCTTTTTGGGTAGGACTCTGCCTTATCAGACGGAGACGCAAAATAAATTTCGGTATACCACATACCGGCGCCGATAATTTTGGTATGGGGTTTATGAATAAAAATCCTTTCGTGAACGTCGTACTTCCCAGCGGGTAAATAAATGGTTTTTCCTCCGTTGTTGGCAATAAACTGATCCAAAGGACCATCGGATAAGTGATAACTTACTTTATTCTGATCGGTAATCGATTCGAATGTAACCGGAGAGGGAACAGCTTCCAGCTCAACGAAATCGATCGTATAGGGAATTTTATTATTGTCAACCTTGACCAATTTAAATGTGGCTCCCCTGGGTATTTTTTTGTCGAGCTTAACCCGCAAATCGTCAAATCGCATGCGGGCAAATTTGTTCGCAGAAGGGAGGTTATCGGGATACGTTTGACCTGTCATTAAAGCATGTTGCCATGCCCAATAGGAATCGAGGGTGATGTTTGCAATAAATTTGTCATCGACGTACAAGGCAATTACTCCTTTTGTTCCTCCTCCATTCGCGCCATCAGGAATAGAAAAACGAATGACCAATCCATCGGCGGCCTCTTCATTCTTCCACTGAATATAAGAGTATTTCTCTATCAGTTGGGTTGCCATAGAATTCGAGGCTTCGCTCTGTAATTCCGTTTGCACAGAAGTGGGCGATAGAAATAATCCGGTTGTGAAACATTTTCCTGATTCTGCTTCATAACGCTTATAGGGCCTGTTATAATATCCCCGTTTCTGCTTGTCTTCGGGGATAGATACACTTTGTGACAACGAGCCATTGACAGGTCCGTCCATTAACAGATCATGTTCCTTTTTACTTTCCTCGTTCATCCATTCGGATACCGGATTTAATTTGACCCCCATCACTGGAAATAACTTTCTCCAAAAGGCAAACGTTTCTTCTGTGCTAAGGGTATAATCCAGTGCCGATACGATGAAGGATGTACTGCCGACATTCAGGGATACCAAGGCTGCTCCTTCGGATTTTTTCAATTGTTCGTAGAGAACAATCTGCGCACATTTCCGATTTTCCGGATTATCGTTGAACAGAGACCAATCTGTTTGGGAGGCAGCCAGTATGATTTCTCCTTTCGTGGCAAGATCTCCCGCGAGTCCACATTTCAGTATATGTTTATCGCCTTTGATTTCACCGAAATAGAGAGCAGGCAGATCGAAATGTTGGCCCCATGCACTTTGTTTGTTACTTTCCAACGCTGTAGCCTCTCTCTTCGTGAGTTCCATGCGTTCGGGCAACACCGTCCCGATTGCCGGGCTTATATCCTGGTTGCGAAGCATCAACAGGATGGTTACACCTTGTCTTTTTACCTCTTCGATCAGCTTCTCTTGCCCACCCTGATAGGTATGTGCATCCACAATGAGCAGGCGGGATCGTTTTCCCGAAAAGCTGACTCCTATTTTCTCTAATTGACTGTGTAACAATCCGTTTTCATCTCCTAAAAAAAGAGCACTCCCATATTGATCAGCATGAACTGCGGGCTTTTCGGTGTATTTGTATTCGGTGTACTTGTCCCAGGGCGATGGTTCTCCAGCTATTGCGGCTTTCAGGGCTTCGAACATCGGCAATGGTTTATAGAGGGGCTTTTCTGGATCGATTCCCGGATTGAATGTGGATACATAAGGGGGAATCCTCTCAAACTGATAACCTGGCTTCCCTTCTTCATACATTTTACCTGCGAAAACGCCATCTTGCAGATTCGGTAAGCGGGAATAGTCGTAGTAACCGAGACCCAGATGCTCGATCCCAAACCAACAGACCTCGGATGGCGAAAAATAAGCCAGGTAGGGACGCGCCATTTTGGTGACATTCTGGTATAAATCGACTGCCAAAGCTTCACTTCGCCCATGGTACGATGCATAAGCTTTGTCACCTGCAAAAGAATACAACTGTGCAGGCTTACCGTAGTAAGTGGCACCCGATTCGCCCACGATCAAGGGCTTGTTCAGACCTTCCTGTAAATCCTGTAGATTCAGGCCATGCCCAAAATGTTTGCTCCACACCGGGAGACGCCCGTTCATATCGCGGTCGCCATCAAGGGTAATAAAGTCGCGGGTGGAATCAATTTCTTTGGCCATAAGTGTCATGGCCACCATCTTGTCATCCCATACATCTGAAACTGATTTCTCAGGTTTGTTCAGCAGGGCAATTGCAAACATCTCATTTCCGGCGCTCCACCCGATGACGGATGGGTGGTTTCTGTCGCGCAGGATCAACTGGCGAAAGTGTTCTCTTGAGCGCTGCCAGGTGATCTCTTCTTCCAGGTTAAGGCGTATGGAACTTCCAAATAACGCAGTTTCGTCAAGGACCATCAGCCCCATTTCATCAGCCAGGTCATAATAAACTCTGGGCCAAGGTTGTGCATGGGGACGGACAGCATTTCCACCAAAGTCTTTGATCATGGTGTACCATGCCCAGGCAAAACGTCGGGAGCAGACATAGGGGCCAAAAGGGTGCTGGATATCTCCAAAACACTGTATTTTGCTTCCATTCAGATGAAATTCATCCCCTACAATTTTAAATTGTCGCCATCCGAACCGGGTTGCTTTGCGGTCAACCGTTTTTTTACCACTCTTTATGTCTAACAGAAGGGTGTATAAATTGGGAGAGTCGGGTGACCAGGTGTCCAATTTGTTGTCAACGTTTGTCGACAGGTGAATCGTCTTTGTTTCGCCCGGTTTTAACTCAATCTTTTGTGCGTTTACTTTTAATGCAGACGCATGGTCCAACTCCCACGAAATTTCGGGAGCGAACAAGGGATCTTTCGATGGGTTGTTGTTGATCCATTTGCGAATATCCCCTTCTAAACTTATTCCTTGTTTTTTCTTTGAATTGTTTGTGACATGTACTTCTAAATCCAACTCGTTGCGGTCGACCCATGGTTTCACAAAAACATCGGTTATCCTTACTGCCGGCAAGCCGAACAAATAAACATCCTGCCATATTCCAATCAGATCGTCGGTGTTGGAACCGGGAGGGTAAACCGCTCCGAATTTATCATAAAGTGGATGGCGTTTGTCAAATAATTTACTGTGTCTCAGCCCCAACAGGACTTCTGCTTTTTCACCGGGTTGGACGTATCTGGTAATATCCACTTCAAAAGGCAGATAGGAATCGAAGTGGGTATAGACTTCTTTGCCATTCACATACACAACACATTCACCGGCCACTGCTTCGAAATGAAGCATGACCTGCTTCGACTCCCATTCTGTGGGTATTGTCATGCTTTTGCGTAACCAGGCCATGCGCGCATTCACCCAGTGTTTGGGATAACTGGGATAATACACCGAGCTCGGGGCATAGGGGGAACGGGTACCTTCTCCTACGTCCTGACCGCCGCCCCAGTTATTCACGTTGATGGGCGACGGAATCTTTATTTTGGTTTTTTCCCATTCTGTATCAACGGCACTGGGAAGTGTGGGGGGAACACCGCTTCCGCTTTTCCAGCCGGAAGGCAAATGAATGATCTGCACATCCCAGTAGCCGTTTAGACAAATCTCGTCGCGAAAATCTTTTTCATACCTGTTTACCAGTCCCTCGGCGGGTGAGAAATCTCTTTGAAATAAAACCTGCCCCTGGACATGTGGATAAGAAACGAGGAAGAACAAGAAACCATATATTATTTTTGATATAGACACATCCATAGTGAAGATTTTAATTCATTCAACCTTAGTTATCGCCGTATTTATCTGGCAATGACATCTGATCCAAGGATAGCTTTCGCTCCTTCGTTATTGATTCTCACGCCGGACTTGTAATAGTTGTTCGTAAGCTCAATGGATCGACCCGTCGATTGAAGCCGTACGTACACATTATCGCCCGCAGGATCTCCCGCAAATGGTTGTGCGAAATAGGACGAATAGACGTGTACACTTCCCCCTCTGACATCTACACCCGGTGTTCCAGTGCGCTGGAAATTGGCTTGCTGGAAGCGTACGGTACCATTATTGATGATGGCACCTACGGTAGGGCTACCCCAAAAGGCGCTGTTGTAAAGTATCAGTTGTGCATCGGGATGAACTTTACCGGTATTTATCTCATCTCCCATCAGGACGTATGATCTGACAGGTTGGCCCTGAATTCGGGTGTTCACCAGTTCGGAGTTAACTGCCACGATTTTGCTGTTTTCATCTGCATCTTCTACAAATAAAGCATAGGTACAACCGTCAGAACCATGGCCCACCATCGTCATCTCTCCCGGGTAATTACCGGTGATTGCATCTTTCAAAAAGTGAATGCCATAGACTGATCCGTATACAAAATTGTTGAAGATGGTCTGCTGCTTCACATCGGCAAATTTAAAAGCACTGCAATTTGCCTGGATGAACCTGCCCAAGGCGACCCGGGGATATCCCTGTCCTTCACGAGGAAGTCTTGTTCCATAATGCGGGTTAAACTGAATGTTTCTGATGAATCCGCCTTCTGCGCCACCACCGACCCAGATACCTGCTCTGGCCAGTACGCCGGCGAAATAATCCACATAATGTCCGCTGGTGTTGTATGATGCTAGATCGATCCCTTTGTCTCCGACAGGAACCGTTACATTGACAATATATACATTCTCACCCTGTCCCTGAATCAGAAAAGGTGTTCTCCTCGGATTGCTTACATCAAACCCATCACTGGCTATGTTCAGCTGTACGATATTCATCCCGCGTATGCCTGCGTTTGCTTCAAGTTGTATGAGTGAGGCGCCCTTTTCCCCGGCACTGCCTCCTGCATAATTTGTGAATATTGCTGTACCTCCACTTTGGGTATGATGTTGTACATCCCAGGTACCCCTTAATTCAACTCCCGAAGGAATGGTGACTGGTTTTTCTACCAGGTATCTCCCGGCAGGCATGAAAACTGTGCCGCTGCCAGCAGATTTCATTCTGTTGAGTGCGGTCTGCAATGCTGCAGAAATGTCTATTGTCGGTTCATCGCCAGTAAGACCAGCCGCTTTCGGCAAATCGACCCGCAGTAACTTATTTGATACCGGTTTGGGATGCTTGGCAATATCAGTCTTGATATTTTTTTGAATCGGATCGAAAAGATATTGATCATTGACAATGGACTCTACGTAAGCTCGCTGACTCTGTTTTTTTACTTTTAACTGACGATGATACCCTGAATTGATCGATTTTAATGTATCCACCTCTTCGGTCAGGTAGACATGATTGTCAGGTTTCGAAAATTCAGTCTGACTAAGCAACACATTTCCATTATTTATTTTAAGCGCGTAATCCTTGTAGTCAGCGAATGTGCAATTTTCAAAAGATATGACACCCCCTCCGCCATCACTGACCACAGAACCACGGAAATCCACGCCATTGAATTGTACGGAAGAACTGAAATGTTCGTAGAAATAAACTGCCTGTCCATTTTTGTCTGCGCCCAATACAGAGTTTGAAAAGAGCAATCCGTAAGGATTGACATCCTGTACATAGAGGCCAACTCCACAATTCTCAATGTGTATTCCATAGAACTGTGCATTGGGTGCATTGGCAAATCCGGGTTCTCTTCCGATCCACATACCTGTCTTGTATCCGGATATATTCAGATAGGATACATATTCCCAGTCGGATCGATGCATTTGAAATCCGGTACCGTGGGCTTTTGTAAAGGCCGTCACCTCCTTAAGTGAAGGCGACCCCGGTAGTCCCGAATTTGCCCAATAGGCAGGATTGATCTTCACGTTTTCGATGCGTCCTATGTCTGTGCATACATGCACCTCTAGTCCCGTATTCAATGCTGTCATGTGACTGTTGAGGACATAATGTAACTCACTTGGTGCGGAATAAAAACCGTTGTATGCATTTACAAGCGTTACATTTTCGACTGTTGCGCTGTTACCTGTGGCCTGATACAGTGACCATGGATAAGGTTTTACGTCCTTAATATTTTGTTCCGGATACCAGATTGAAAGATTTGTTACGCCGGTACCTTCGCGCATGTCGATGAATCTGTCGGCTATGCTGGTATAAGTGGTGTGGAGCGCGTTATTTGCCTGTGGATCGTTCCACCAACTTTCTACCGTTCCATTGTGATTGGGTGAATCTTTTCCGGCATACACTTCCAGAATCGTTCCGAGGACCTTTCCCCCATGCAGTTCAGGGTCTGCCCAATCGCCGCGTATCTGTACACCCCGGGGAAGTTGTAGAACATATTCATAATTGAATTCTTTCATTGATTCTGCCCCACCCTCGCGTACTCTGACCGTACTTGTAGCGGTTTGGGTGCTGTGAAATTCATAATTCCCTGCTGGGATGTACACCACACCACCGCCATCACGGAATGCGGCGTCAATGGCAGCTTGAAAAGCAGCTCTGTTGTCGAAACCGGGTTCGGCTTTCGCTCCAAACTTCGGATCGGTTACTACATAGTCGGAGACCACCCAATCTTTTGTAGGGTAGGTGGTTGTGATGGAATTTCTCATTTCCGTTTGAGCCACTGAACAATGCAAAATAAGAAAGAGAAACCAGGTAACGAATAAATACTTTCTTTTATTCATATGATTATTTATTTTTTCATGATGGTGTGTAGAACCCGCAAAGTGTCATCTCGTTTGTTGTACCATTTGAATGGTTCCGTCTTCATTAATATACAACTTATCCACACAAATAGAACGAAGGTTGCCGCGTCCCGAAATATCACTGCTGTGATAGAACACATACCATTGACCCTTGTATTCCACCACCGAACCGTGACTGGTGTCACTGCTTGTTGGTGCTAAAAATTCGCCCTGATAGGTCCAGGGACCCAGCGGTTTGTTGCTTGTGGCATACTTCATCCGGTTGGCACCCTTTCCATTTTCGGTATGGTTGTCGGAATAAGTAAGATAATAGGTCCCGTTTCTTTTAAAAACCCATGTGGCTTCGTGGAAATCCTTCAGTCCTTCCATGAAAGTCAAAGGTTCTGCCAATTGAGTCATGTTGTCGTGCATTCTTGCCCCGGCGCATCTTCCTCCACCGCCATAATAAAAGTAAGGCTGCCCGTCGTCATCGATGAAGAGGTTCGGATCGATCATGGCAAAGGTATCATCACCCAACCCTTCGAGCCAATGATCCAGGACGACAAAATCGGATGCAGGTTTGTCACTCACTGCAATTCCAATCTTCCAATTGTCGTTCCAGGGATCATCGCTTGGATGGGGGAAATAAAAATAATATTTTCCGTTTTTATACACGCAATCGGGTGCCCACATAAAAGTAGCACCTCCCGCAAGAGAAGGTTTTTTACCCCAGGGAACGTCTGCTGCTTCTACAATTTGACCGTGATCTGTCCAATTCACCATATCGGCTGTCGAAAAAACATGGTACTTGTCCATCATATCACAACCCCGGGGAGGATCGATATCATGCGAAGGATACACATACAACCGTCCGTCTTCCCAGACACGGGCGGAAGGATCGGCAGTGTAAATATGGGTAATAAACGGATTGGGCCCCAGAACAACAGGACTCGCGTTCTCTTTTTGCGCTTGACAACCGGCCAATGTAAAAACTACCACAGCTGCCGATAATAAAAATCTTCTCATAACGATTTGTTTCTAATTATTTTATTTGGTTTTATTGCTCAATTTATTTTCTTATCGGGAGTGACTGACTCAAGGGAATTTCACCCCTTAACATCTTCCGTCCTTGCCCGGTAAGCCATAGATAATGATCGGTAGGTAAGCCATCTTCAATCCCCTGGAAGGAAATATTCAGTTCGTCGGGAACACGTTTGCACCAATCTTTTTCGCCGGGCAGGTCGGTTATCCGATTCGACCCAATGCTGTAGCTACCACCCCGATAGGTCACGTAATAGGGATTTTCGGGCACATTTCCCGGTACGTCTTTTTGATTCAATACTTTGTAAAGCGCGGTACCTTCGTCTACTTCATCGAACATGGCCATATACAGCATTTGTGCACCCGATTTGATACTATGGTACATTTGATTCCATAAAAACTGCCCTTTGTACCGGTCATTTCTGGTGATATGATGCGGATGCATATTCAAATCGGATGAGCCGGGGAAACAAAGCGGTGCGTATTCCACTTTGTTGGTTTTACACCATTGAATATCGTATTCTATTAACTTGTGAAAATCGGGGAAATTGCCCATTCCGTATCTACCGACAAACCAAGGCATGATTACATCCGCGGATTTGATCACTTCATGAAGTTTGGGATCGGATAGCGCATCGTTTCTTCTTTCACGCCAATAAGTAGGCACCCCCAGCATGATGCTGTAACCCAATTCTTTTAACCCATTTACAAGAGACTCCACATCTGTAAGCGAAAAAGGCCGTCCATCGTTGAAACCGACCCCCCACAGGGTAATCAGTGGTTTTCCATTCTGATAAAGATAAAATTTTTGTTTTGTCCGGTCTTTTAATTGATACACATTCATGATTGCCTGTGCATCCGCGAGTGTTTTACCCAGTCGTTCAGGAGTAAATCCTCCCAAATCATACATGACACAAATGGCGCGCTGATGTGTATTTGAAGCTTCCATTGCATGCCTCAGTACGGTATCGAAATGATCTTTGCCGTCTGGGTTGTCTATGACTTCTCCCACAAAACGTTGTACAAAAGCCCCATCGATACCATATTCTTTCATCCATTTGAAATGAAGCAACACGGTGGATTTATCGTAATTGCTGTAGACTTGTGCTTTTTGTCCATTGGGAAGGATAAAGTTGCCTGGCGTATATTTTACCTCATATTCCCTCATATCGGGCCACATATCGATGCTATTTCTGCGCGATCCAGGTGCAAACATCTCACTCTCCCTGTAATGATACCATTCGGTATTTTTGTGTTTGCTGTGTGAACAGCCGCTACCCGGCGCACAAAACCATCCCTGATAGCCTGCCATAACCAGTCCACGGTAAGAATCGAAGGATTCGCCCTCCTGATGTGGACTAAAATCAGGCTTATTGAATATCTCACTAGTCACCGGAGGAGATTCCGGCGGATCTACCGGATCCACTATTTCATTTTCTCCGCTGTTACAGGCAAATAAGAGTAACAGGACGTACAGTAGCGTAAAACCGTAAAGAGTTTTCATACCTCGTGACGCTATTTATATTCATCAATCGTTAACTTCTTATATTTTGTAACGAATGTCAGATTTTGTATCTCTGTATTCTTCTCTATTTCAAAATTGATTTTCGTTTCTTGGCCCGGGTCCAGTTCAAAATGATGCACCTCATCCGACCGGATATCGTTCATATAGAGATATATTTTACCCGTATCCGTTAAGTTCCCTTTATTTTCAACCGTCACAAACACATTTTTTTTGTGGTTCACAAGATTCTCTTCCATACCCGTGTACTCGATATCAAAATCGGCAGAATAAGACAAGGGGTATTCGATTATTCCATTCAGCCCCTCTGATGTATGCTGAAAGCCCACACTGTGTTTGATCCTGTCGGCAGCTTTATAAGAAGGACTTTTTCCTCCCACCATGATTTTGAATTCGCCTGGTTCAACTACGCGATCCATTTTGTCATTCAGTAAAGAGAGATCGTAAGGTGACAGTTTAAATATCACTTCTTTGGTTTCCTGGGGTGCTAAAGTTATTCTTTCGAAATCTTTCAATTCCATTACCCGTGTTTTCACACTCGCATACATATCGGTTATGTACAGTTGAACCACTTCGCCCCCTTCCTGCTCACCCGTATTGGATACCTTTACTTTTACAAGAATATTCCCGTCTGATTGTATTTCTGTTTTCAAATCGGCGTAACTGAATTGGGTATAGCTCAATCCATATCCAAACGGATAAAGTGGATAATATTCCATATCAGAATATTCGTACCTACGACCCGATGTTTTAAAATTATAATAAAGGGGTAATTGTCCCACATGACGAGGAAAAGTCATGGGCAAACGTCCCGCTGGGTTGTAGTCTCCAAAGAGGACGTCGGCTGTGGCATATCCACCCTCTTGTCCCGGGAGCCAGTTCACCAAAATTGCTTCACAATATTCGGCTGCATAGGAAAGATTATAGGGTCGTCCCGCTTGTAAGACCAATATTACGGGTTTTCCCGTTTTGCAAACTTCCTCCAGCATCTTCTGTTGATATCCTGGCAAGACGAGCGTCGCCAAATCATGATTCTCGCCTGATGTCTTTACCATTCCCTGAATATTCTCACTTGTAGAACAATCACCCAGCACCATGACCACAACGTCTGACTTGCTGGTTACAGCCAATACTTTGTCTATGTCATACTTTTCCTGGCTAAAGAACTCGCAACCTTTTTCATACAGGACTTTCGTGTTGGGTCCCACAGAAGCCTTGATGCCAGTTAAAACAGACTTCAGCTGACCGGGTTGCAGTTGTTGGGTGTAATCTCCCGGCTGCAGATCATCGGCGCCGGGACCGATAACCGCGATGGTATTGACTGATTTTGACAGTGGCAGGATATTGTTTTTATTTTCAAGCAATACGACAGCCTGCCGTGCTGCTTCTCGTGCTACATCTCTATGCTCGGGACTATTCCATCCCGGGTATGTCTGATCCCAATCCAAAGGTTTAGAGGGGTTATTCTCGAAGAGTCCGTTTCTAAATATCACACGCAGTAAACTTCGACAAACGTTGTCGAGGTTTTCCATATTTAATTCTCCCCTTTTTGCGGCTTCAATCACATCCTTGTTATTGTATGTATCTCCACAGTT
>Ga0265294_10003777_pt1 | contig 19167 bp, 14 predicted proteins | sample MunlanPumphouse3_FD_192504 | JGI IMG/M metagenome (GOLD analysis project Ga0265294, IMG submission 192504) | Groundwater microbial communities from a municipal landfill in Southern Ontario, Canada - Pumphouse #3 | ecosystem: Environmental > Aquatic > Deep subsurface > Groundwater | place...
CCGTGTGAAAACCACGGACATTACGCTGGACCGGGTAGCAGATTTTGAAGACCCCGGATTCTGGGAAGATTACAATGTCATAGAACCCGAATCTTCCATAGAAAGTGTCATATCCCGTATTATACGCCAGTTAAGACGCCGGGAGCGCTAAATACGCTAAAAAATATGATAAATACGACAAAAGGCACACAATTTATATTATGTTAAATAGCTTTAACTATCCCTGCATATGCTGAACAGCAGTATCCCTTTGGCGGAACGAATGCGCCCCACTACTTTTGCCGATTTTGTAGGACAGGAACACCTTGTGGCTCCGGATGCCGTGCTACGCAAGATGATTGAAAGCCGGAACCTTTCCTCGTTTATTCTCTGGGGACCTCCCGGTGTGGGAAAAACTACCCTGGCCCGCATCATTGCCCAGGATCTGGAACGTACTTTTTACAGTTTGTCTGCAGTGAGTTCAGGTGTCAAGGACGTACGCGATGTCATACAACGCTCCCGCTCCAACAAAATGTTCCAGAAAAACCGTCCCATTCTTTTCATTGACGAGATTCACCGTTTCAGCAAATCCCAACAGGATGCGTTGTTGGGTGCCGTTGAAGACGGAACCATAGTGCTTATTGGCGCCACCACGGAGAACCCTTCCTTTGAAGTGATCGCTCCCCTGCTTTCCAGGTGCCAGGTTTATGTGCTTAAAACGCTGGGCATCAACGATCTGAATACATTACTTGAACGCGCGCTCAAAGAAGATGAATACATAAGTTCGCTGGATATTCATGTAAAAGAGACCGAAGCCTTGTTCCGTCTTTCCGGCGGAGACGCACGTAAGTTGTTGAATATTATAGAAATAGTGATTTCCAGCTACAACGAAGGGGAATCCATTGTCTTCAACAACGATGAAGTTCAGAAAAGACTGCAGAAAAACATCGTACTGTACGACAAAAACGGCGAACAGCACTACGATATCATCTCGGCTTTCATCAAAAGCATTCGCGGAAGCGATCCCAACGGGGCGGTTTACTGGCTGGCCAGGATGATCTCTGCCGGTGAGGATCCCTTGTTTATTGCCCGCAGGATGGTTATCCTGGCCTCGGAAGACGTCGGACTGGCAAATCCCAATGCTTTTTTGATGGCCAACGCTTGTTTTGACGCCGTTCACAAGATCGGGATGCCGGAGGGAAGGATTCCGCTTTCGCAGACGGCCGTTTACCTGGCTACCAGCCCAAAAAGCAACTCGGCCTATATGGCTATTGATGCTGCATTGGAAATGGTACGGGACAAGGGAGATCTGAGCGTTCCGCTACATTTGCGCAACGCCCCTACCCAACTAATGAAAGAGCTGGGGTACGCCAAAGACTACAAATATGCCCACCAATACGATCAGAATTTTGTGGAGCAGGAGTTTTTGCCTGCAGAGATCAGTGGCACACGCTTTTACGATCCCGGAAACAATCCTCGTGAAAAAGAAATCTCTAAATTTCTGGAACGCTGGAAAGGCAAATATTGACAATGGACAGGAAAAAGTAGTAACTTTAAAAATTAAATATTCGCATTATGGATCTCAAAGGTTTCTTTTTAATTTCCGGTCCCTGTGTGGTTGAATCTGAAAAGATCTGCATGGAAACGGCCGAAAAACTGGTTCAGATAACACACAAATACAACATTCCCTTAATTTATAAGGCTTCTTACCGCAAAGAAAACCGGACACGCATAGATTCCTTTATGGGGATCGGTGACCGGAACGGGCTTGAGATCCTGCAAAACATCCGACAATACTTTGGCATAGAGATAACAACGGACGTTCATACTCCGGATGAAGCATTGATGGCCGCTGAATATGATGTGGATATCATACAGATTCCCGCATTTCTGTGCCGGCAGACATCTTTGTTGAAGGCCGCTGCCCAGACCGGTAAAAAAGTGAACGTGAAAAAAGGACAATTTCTGGCCCCGGAACAGATGAGTTTTGTAGTGGAAAAATTGCTCCAGTTCGGAGCCATCCGGGAGCATATCATGCTGACCGAAAGGGGCGCACAGTTTGGCTATACGGACCTGATATTTGATGTACGCAGCATTCCCAAAATGAAGAAACTGCATGTTCCCGTGATTCTGGACGTGACACACTCCCTGCAAAAGCCAAACCAGACAACAGGAGTTGCCGGGGGAGATCCGCTATTGATTTCTACCATGGCAGCTGCAGGTGTGGCAGCCGGAGCAGACGGACTGTTCCTTGAAACACATCCCAATCCTGCCCAGGCACTGTCCGACGGAAGCAATATGTTGCCGCTTGAACAAATGGAATCCCTGGTCTGTAAGGTAGTCGCCTTCAGGCAAACTTACCTGATGTCACAACAAGATATACAAGAATAATTATGACAGTAAATTACGATTTCAGCAGAAGGTACGAGAATTTACCCGTATTTATATACGATGACCAGGTGGAAGCCTCTACGTATCTTGTGGAAAATATCCTGACTTTACTTACTCAAAAAGAATCACAGGGAAAGAAACTGGTTCTGGGACTCTCATCACGGCCTGCCATGATCCCCGTTTACGAACTTTTTGCTAAAGCATACCAAAACGGAAAAAGTTTCAAAAACGTGGTGGTGTTCAGTATTAATGAATATTATCCGTTACACAAAGATGAAATACAATCTCATTACCGTTTTCTGAAAGAATACGTATTTGATGTCCTGGATATTCCTCCAACCCAGATCCATTACCTGGACGGAGACATTCCGCGATCACAGGTTGCCCGTCACTGCCAGGATTACGAAAACAAGATAGCATCGTACGGCGGCATTGACGTATTGATCACCTCCGGGATGGGTACCAACGAACCCGGTTCCCATTACAGTTCCCGGACCCGTTTGATCACACTCAATACAAGTACACGGATATCGGCTGCCAGTGAATTCTTTGGAGTGGATTACGTTCCCAATTATTCACTGACCATGGGCATCCAGACCATCATGGAATGCCGGTCCGTATATTACCTGGCCTGGGGCGAAGGAGAAGCCAAAGCAATTAAGAAAATGGTTGAAGGCAAAGTGGATGAAACCAATCCCTCCAGTTACCTGCAAAACCATACCCAGACAGAAGTGATTATAGACAGAGCCGCTTCGGCTGAATTAACTCGTATAGCAACTCCTTGGCTTACAGGACCCTGCACGTGGACGGAAGAACTTACACGCAAAGCTGTTTTCTGGCTTTGCCGTCACCTGGACAAACCCATTCTGAAGCTTACCGCCCGTGATTACAACGACAACGGGATGAGTGATCTGATCACCGAACGCGGACCGTTCAGCAAGATCAACATTGATACGTTCAATTTTCTGCAACATTCCATAACCGGGTGGCCCGGCGGAAAACCCAATGCAGACGATTCCACCCGTCCGGAAAGGGCCCTGCCCTATCCCAAACGCGTGATCGTATTCAGCCCCCACCCCGATGACGATGTGATCTCCATGGGAGGAACCGTGGCACGGCTTTCGGATCAGGGTCATGTTTTGCATATAGCTTATCACACTTCAGGCAATATTGCCGTTTTTGATCACGAAGTCACCCGTTTCCTGGATTTTCTCCAGGAAATTTCTCCTGTTTACGGTCTGGATCGGGAAAAAACAAAGGCAATATTTGAACAGGCCCGTAAGGATATGGCAAGCAAGAAACCCGGAGAACCGGATACGCCTGCCATCCGCCAGGTAAAGACCATGATTCGCAGGGGAGAAGCCAAATCTGCCTGTGATTACCTGGGAATAGAACCTGGAAACGTGCATTTTCTGGAAATGCCTTTCTATGAGACAGGAGGGGTCAAGAAAAAAGCTTTGTCTGACGAAGATATCCGCATTATCTGTGATCTCCTGGAAAAAGTGAAACCGCACCAGATTTTTGCCGCAGGTGATCTGAGCGACCCCCACGGTACGCACCGTGTATGCTATATGGCCATCCTGGAAGCGTTGGAACAACTCAAAGACAGACCCTGGATGAAGGATTGCCGACTGTGGCTCTACCGGGGTGCCTGGCAGGAATGGGACGTGGCCGATGTAGACATGGCCGTCCCTCTCAGCCCGGAGGAAGTGGTCATTAAAAGGAATGCCATTTTCCGCCACCAGAGCCAGAAAGATCCCGCCATGTTCCCGGGGAACGATCCGCGCGAATTCTGGAGAAGGGCCGAAGAACGCAACCACAATACGGCAGTGCTTTATGACAAACTGGGAATGGCCGAGTACCAGGCTATTGAACTTTTCCGCCTGTACCGCAAAGGCATGAAGATTTAGGATCTAGAAGGGGTATCCCACACCAAATTGGATTGCGTAATTTTCCCGCTTAAGCCATTGGGAGACAGGAACCCAAGCCTGCTTCACCGGATTTCTGACGATCATGCCCATATCCAGGCGCAGAATCACAAAATCCAGGTTTACACGGATCCCGAGACCCGCATCCATGGCAATGCTCCTGTAAAAGTCATTAAAGCGGAAAACGCCTGCTTCAGCTGCTTCTTTCCGGGGCAACGTCCAAATGTTTCCGGCATCGGCAAAAATCGCACCTTCCAGTTTCCAGAACAGGGGAAATCTGTATTCCAGATTGACTTCCAGACGGATGTCACCGGCCTGGTTGGGAATGGTAAACGTGGAATCTACAGGCATGGAACCCGGACCGACCGTCCTGGCCTGCCAGCCGCGCAGGCTGTTAGCTCCTCCGGCAAAGAACATTTGTTCCAGTGGAAGTGTGGATGCGTTTCCGTATGGTACCCCTATCCCGGCATAAAAACGTCCTGCCAGCTGGTGCGCATCACGGACAAACGTATATCCCGCATTCAGTTCTGCCTTAATGTATTGGGAATAAGCAATCCCTCCAATGGTATGACTCCCGGTAGTATCGGTTTGCATCAGGGAATTGAACGCACTTAGCAGGTTCCCGGCAGATTCCAGTCCCACCCTGACGTAATGCCAGCTGTTGCGATGTACCGTGGCGTTGTCGCTGGTGTAGTAAAGTATAGAAGAAAAACCCAGATCAAAGTGGTTCCTGTACGTGTCAATTAAAAACGGATCGTTCAGGGAAGACAAAAATCCGGGACTCATATTGTACAGTTTTACCAGTTTCAGTCGCAGCGGATTTACCGTATAATGGAAGTTTTCGCCCATACTCCAAACGTATCCGAAAGTGGTGGAAACGATATTCCGTGTGTATTCCGGACGGGATTGGAAGTTGTAACTTGCCGAGACGTCCGTGCGCGGAACACGTCCGCGAAAGATCCGCTGGCTAACGGGAAAAAGCATTTTGGGAAAAGACAGGGACAGCGAGGCCCCCAATTCGGTGGCACGGGTGGGATCTTTCAGCTTAAACTGGAAGTTACCCATAAAGCCCAATGTGAGCCACTCCCCTCCCCTGAAAATGTTCTTGTGGTAATAAGACAAAGCCGGAGAAATTCCTATCAGGCCGTTTGAATTGCTGGATGCTTCCAGGTTTAGCTTGTACCCTTGTGAATTGCCCGGGCTCAGGCGTATGGTGCAATCTACCAGTGCCGTATCCAATTGACGTGATTCCGGAACTTCATCAAAAAGCAGCGTTACCCCGTTAAAAAGACTGATGTAGGAAAAGCGGTCATAAGTCGTTTTTACTTTGGATTCGTCGTACAGTTCCCCGGGACGTATATAGCTCATGTTCCTGATCACTTTAGGCCGGATAGTAGGTTTGCCCTTGAAATGGAATACCATGTCCCTGTAATGGAGGGTATCCATCTGCAGATAATAAGAAGAATCCATTACAGCCTGCATAGGATCATAACCGGGATATACATTGATCTCTCTTATCCGGTAAGGTTTCTGGGAACTATCTGCAGGTAGGAGAACCTCCAGGCCGGCGGTTCCGTCACGCTCCAGCGTATCTGCCCTGAATGACACCAGGCTCCTGTTAAAATTGTAATACCCGTTGTTACGCATCACAGTGCTTATACGGGCAGCTTCTTTTTCCAGTGTCAACGAAGACAGTATGTCTCCGGTTTTCAGCAGGGATTGGTCCGAATTTCTGTTATACAAACCGGCCAAATTGGTATCTGCCCGGTTCAGGGCAATCGAATCAACCGTATACGTTTTTCCCGGTTTGACGGTATAATGTACCGAGGCTTTTTTCTTATGGTAGGTTACGGAATCGGTAACAGTATTAAAATAATAACCCAGAGAGGTCAGGTAATTGTCCATATTCCGTTTGCTGTAATCTATCAGTACCGGATCGAATACAACGGGAGCTTCTCCCAGCCTGCGCAAAAAACGGCTCCATCCGTTGTCTTTTTCGGGACTCAGACTGTATATATTCAGGAAAGCCTTCCAACCAAAAACTATACTGGTATTGGGTTTTTGACGGATATACGGAGTCAGGGAAGATACGGGCACAATTTTTTTGGGAACAACCTCAACCGTATTCTTTTTTAAAAGGTATTCTCCTTCGGGAACGTAACGTGTTGCAGCACACCCCGATAAAATAAAGTTCAGCAATAAAGAAATGACTGAAATAAAGAGAAACCCCTGGCTTTTACGCATAATACAAAAGTAGAAAAAAAGGACAAATACTATACTACCTGTAAATATTCCTTTATATTTGCAATCCGATCCGTTTACATTGGATAATTTTAGCAAAAGTAACTCACTTACATTTCAAGAATGAAAAACAAGTACATAGATCTGATACAGCAGAGTTTTTATTTTCCGCAGGAAGAATTCAGGGTTGAAGACGGGGAACTTCTGTTCCACGACATACCGGTAATGAATTTGATCCAGCAATACGGAACACCTTTAAAGTTTTACTATCTGCCACAGATAAGCAAACAGATCCAGAAAGCAAAAAGACTGTTCAACGTGGCTATGGCCAAGGTGGATTACGATGCGGAATACCATTACTGTTACTGTACCAAATCGTCTCATTTTTCATTTGTAATGGAGGAAGCTCTTAAGAACGATATCCATATAGAAACTTCTTCCGCATTTGATCTTAACCTGATCGAATCGCTTTACGAACAAAAGATCGTGGACAAGGACCTTTACGTGATCTGCAACGGTTATAAGAAACAGCAATACGTGGAAAACATTGCCAATCTTATGAATTCGGGCTGGGAAAACACCATTTCCATATTGGACAACATGCCCGAAATTGAAGCCCTGGACAAGACAGTGGAAAAAGAATGCAAGATCGGTATCCGTATAGCTGCGGAAGAGGAACCGAAATTTGAATTTTACACCAGCCGTTTGGGGATCCGTTACAGCGATGTAGTCCCGTTTTACCATAAATACATCAAAAGGAATCCCAAGTTCAAACTTAAAATGCTCCACTTTTTCATCAATACCGGGATTCAGGACAATGCCTACTACTGGAACGAATTGGCCAAATGCGTCAACGTATATTGCGATCTAAAGAATTTCTGCGAAGACCTGGACTCTTTGAACCTGGGAGGAGGCTTTCCCGTAAGGAATTCTCTTTCTTTTGATTACGATTACGAATACATGACAGAAGAGATCATCGCGCAGATCAAAAGCATATGTGCCAGCCGTAACGTGAAAGAACCGGATATATTTACCGAGTTCGGATCGTTCACCGTTGGGGAAAGCGGAGCGAACATATACCAGATTTTGGGAGAAAAACAGCAAAACGACCGGGAACGGTGGTACATGATTGACTCTTCTTTTATGACTACCCTCCCCGACATCTGGGGCATCAAGCGACGTTTTATATTGCTTCCCATCAACAAATGGAACGAACCGTACCAACGTGTTTTCCTGGGAGGACTTACCTGTGATTCCCAGGATTACTACAACGCCGAGGCACATGCCAATGCGGTTTTCCTGCCAAAAAATGAAAACGGGGAACCGCTTTACATCGGATTCTTCAATACAGGAGCCTACCAGGAATCCATATCGGGCTTCGGAGGCGTACAACATTGCCTGATGCCCGCTCCCAAAATGGTCATCATAGGAGAAGAAGACGGCGAATACTACACCAAATTGTTTTCCAAGGAACAGACCTATAAATCCATGTTAAAGGTCCTGGGGTATTGACAACATGCTAAGCAAAGCCGATATAAAATACATCAAGGCCCTGAATCAGAAGAAATTCCGCCAGGAAAGACAGGAATTTGTCATAGAGGGGAAAAAAATGATTGCCGAGTTGATGGCAGCTCCGGGACCTTATGTCATCAAAAGACTGTTTCTGCAGGAAGGGGTTTTGGATGACCGGAACACCCCGCTTGCAGAATATGTGTCTGCGGCTGAAATGGAACGTATCTCGGCGCAAACCGCCCCCTCCGGTGCACTGGCCGTGGTTGGCATTCCTGACATCAATCCGGTTGTTCCGCAACAAGGAAATCTTTACCTTGCACTTGAAGGGGTGCAGGATCCCGGGAATTTCGGGACCATACTGCGACTGGCAGACTGGTTCAATATAGCGGCTGTATATGCATCACCGGACTGCGTGGAACTTTACAATCCCAAAACGGTTCAATCCACTATGGGCGCCATCCTCCGGGTTCCTGTATATTATACGTCTCTTGACAACCTTTTGAAAGAAACACAACTCCCGGTTTCAGGAACCGTGCTGCAGGGAGGCACAGACATAAACACGTTATCCCTGCCTTCCCAAGGCATCATTGTGATGGGGAATGAATCCAGGGGAATCAGTCCGGCCTTGCTGGAATACGTCCAGACAAGGTTATACATTCCTGCTTACAGGGAAGGCTCCGAATCCCTGAACGTGGCTATTGCCGCTGCAATAGTCTGCGCAGCTTTCCGTAGAAACCTTCCGCCACTGCCCAGATAGCCAGGTATATCAAAAGAATTCCCGTATTGATCACCAGCTTGGGCACCAGGTCCATGTGGCTGAACAATTGCGAGAACAAATACAGACCTATTCCCACAGCAATGTAAAACCCGTTTCGCAGCCAGTTATAAGGTATGGGATAGCGTTTGCGTCCCATAAGCGCGCATATTACGGTCATGGTCAGGTAGCTGGCCAGGTGGCCCCATGCGGCGGCAATATACCCGTAACGCGGTAAGAAAAGCACGTTAACCACTAATGTCACGGCCAGGCCGGCCGATGTAATGAGCACGGCATACCCGGTTTTTCCGGACAGCTTAAACCAGATGCTGATATTGAAATAAATACCCAGCATAACGTAAGCCAGAGCCATGACAGGTACGACTACGATTCCTTCCCGGTAATTTTCTCCCAGTATAAGTCCGAACAGGTCAATGTAAAGCAGTATCCCCAAATAGACAAGCATGGTAAATCCCGTAAAATAATCCAGGACCCGGGCATAGGTTCCCGGGGCATTTTTATCCTCCGATTGCCCAAAGAAAAACGGTTCGGCTGCGTAACGGAACATCTGTATAAACAGGTTGATCAGAACGGCCAGTTTGATGCCGGCCTGGTATATGCCCATCTGGGCCCTCCAGGAAACATCTTCCGGTATCAGAAAACGGAACAGCAACCGGTCGCTGAAATCGTTCAGAATACCGGGTAATCCCGCGATCATCAGCGGCAGCGAATAGATCATCAGTCGGGTCCAGAGTTTCCTGTCAAAGAGAAACGCATGTTTTCTTATCAGATCGGGAATAAATAACAAAAGGGCCACCACGCAGGAAAGGAATATGGCAAACAAAACGTAATTGTAATCCGGCACGACAGGAATAAAACGCTCCAGGAAAGAACCCGGATTGGCATGCATAAACCCGGAAGCCCACAGGAAGAAGAGCAAATTGAACCCCAATTCACAACAGATCTTAATGGTTTTAAAAACCGCAAACTTCAACGCTTTGTGTTCGTAACGAAGGCGGGCGAAAAGAATGGCCGTAATGCTGTCCAGCAGAAGAATTCCCGCCACGTACAAGATGCATTGCGGGTTGTTGCCGTAACCCAAAGCACCGGCAATGGGTTGTCTCCACAGAACAACTGCAGCAAAAAACAGCCCGGCTACCAGGGTTACCGTTGCCAGGGAGGTTGAAAATACACGGGCAGCTCCTGCCTGATCGTTCTTCTGTCCGGCCAGCGATGCGTACCGGAAACACCCGGTTTCCAGACCCATGACCAGCACCACCTGCAACACGGCAATGTAAGCCATAAACTCGGCAACCACTCCGTATGCTGCCTGATCGGTTAGCACACGGGTGTACAGGGGCACCAGCAAAAAGTTCAAAACCCTGGCCAGGATGGTACTCATCCCGTACACGGCGGTTTCCCCGGCAAGACGTTTTAAGGCATTATTCCGGAAAAGCATCATTTCATTATTTTATACGTTGCCTTACGGCTTCATACAATACTACGGCAGTAGCCGCGGAAACATTCAAAGAGCCGATTTCTCCCAATTGCGGAATGGAAACCAGCTGGTCGCACAATTGCATAACGCCGCCGGATATTCCTTTTCCTTCAGCTCCCATAACAAATGCCGTCGGACGGCAAAAATCAGCATCGTAAATGGTTTTGTTCAGACCGGCAACCGTACCGATTACGGTAAAACCCGATTCTTTGAGATAATACAGAGCTGTTCTCAGGTTGGGAACCTTGCACGCAGGAATACGCAACAAAGCTCCTGCCGAGGTTTTGATGGCGTCCTGATTGACAGCGGCCCCGCCTTTGGCAGGCAGGATCAAAGCCCCTACCCCGGCACATTCGCAAGTGCGTGCTATGGCTCCGAAATTGCGCACGTCACTGACTCCGTCCAGAAGCAGGACTGTGGGATATTTGTTGTTTGCCGAGGCTGCTTCCACGGCTTCCTCCAGAGATATGTAATCCAACTGAGCCAGGACGGCCATCACCCCCTGGTGGTTCATGTTTCCGCTCATGTGATTGAGTTTTTCCTGCGGAACGTACTGAACGGGAACGTTCTGTTGCCTTGCCAGATCAGCAATTTCCGTTACAGAATGATTATCCATCCCTTTTTTTATCAGTATTTTTTCCATTTTTTTGTTTCCGGTCAGGGCTTCCCTGACGGGATGTATTCCGTATATGCGATCTTCAGGCATACTTATGTGTATTAATAAAAGTATCTAATTCATCGTGAGCTTTTTCCCACGCATTCATTGCGTCTTCCAACGCTTTCTTTTCTTTTTCGTACAACTGGTAAAAAGCCGTAGTGAATCCTTCCGGAGGCGGGGACAATAACTTCTCATCCATTATTGCCAATCCCTTTTCGTGTTGTTCAATCCGGTTCTCCCATCGGATAACGTTCTGTTGCAACTTGCGCAATGTTTTATCCCGTTCTTTTTTTTGCAGGTACATTGCATAGGCATCATTTTCTTTAGTGGTCGGAGGAATTCCGCCCTTACTTTCTCCTGCCGTTTTTTCTTCCAGTTCCCGGAGTGTTTCCAGTTTTCTTTTTTCCATGAAATCCCGGATTCCTCCCAAATGTTCTTTGACTTTCCCGTCACGAAATTCGTAAATCTTATCAACCAGTCCGTCCAAAAAAGTCCTGTCGTGAGATACTACTACCAAAGTTCCGCCGTATTGCTTCAAGGCTTCCTTCATTACTTCACGCGAGCGAATATCCATGTGGTTGGTAGGTTCGTCCAGTGCCAGCACGTTATAGGGTTGTAGCATCAGTTTGGCCATGGCCAGACGGGATCGCTCGCCTCCGCTTAACACACCCGTTTTTTTGTCCACTTCTTCTCCACGAAAAAGAAACGATGCCAGAATATCGCGCAATTTCGTCCGCACATCTCCAACGGCTATTTCATCCAGTGTCTGATAAACGGTAAGGCTATCATCCAGCAGTTCGTCCTGGTTCTGCGCATAATAACCCAACAGGACGTTGTGTCCGGTTTCAAACCGCCCCTCCAGGATTGTTTTTTGACCGTTCAGCAGTTTCATCATAGTGGTCTTTCCTTCCCCGTTCCTGCCCACAAAAGCGACTTTTTCGCCCCGTTCCACGACCATATCGGCTCCTGTAAATATAGGGCCTTTATCGTACCCTACGGCTACGTTCTGGCATTTGAATACAATTTTACCACTGCGGGGAACTTCGGGGAAAGAGATTCGGATACGGGCGTTATCTACCGGATCAATTTCTATGCGCTCCATCTTCTCCAACTGTTTGATACGGCTTTGTACCTGGTTGGACTTGGTGGGTTTGTAACGGAAGCGGGCTATGAAATCTTCTGTCTTTTCTATGGTTCGCTGTTGGTTTTCCCAGGCAGCTGTCTGCTGTTCCAGGCGCTCTTTGCGAAGTTCCAGGTATTGGGAATAGTGCGCTTTGTAATCGAATATTTTTCCAAGTGATATTTCAATGGTTCTTTGGGTGACGTTATCCAGGAAGGTACGGTCGTGGGATATGACCAACAAGGCTCCCGGAAAAGATTCCAGGTATTGTTCCAGCCAACGGAGGCTTTCAATATCCAGGTGATTGGTAGGCTCGTCCAGCAGCAGCACATCGGGACGTGAGAGCAGCAATTTAGCCAGCTCAATGCGCATGTTCCATCCTTCGGAAAAGGTGCGTGTTTGCCTGCCCAGTTCATCGGGTTTAAAGCCCAGTCCTACAAGCGTCTTCTCGGCATTTCCGCGGGGATTGTCAGAAGACAGGATCTGCAGGCGGTCGGTTGCCTCGGTCAGGTCAATTACCAGTTTTTTGTAAGTGTCTGAATCGTAATCCTCTCTAAGGGAGAGCTCCTTTGTGATCCTTTCGGTTTCCTTGCGAAGGTTCTCAACAGCAGCAAAAACAGTCAGGGCTTCCTCCAGTACCGATTTGTTTCGCGCATGGGCCATTTGTTGCGGCAGGTAGCCTATCTTCAGATCACCGGAACGTACCACGGTACCTGATGTTGGCTCCAAAATTCCGGCCATAATCTTTAATAAAGTGGATTTCCCGGCTCCGTTTTTCCCTACTAAAGCCACCCTGTCACGGCGATTCAGCACAAAAGAAACATCGGACATCAGGTCCAGGTGCGCAAACGAAACGGTTATGTTGGAAAGAGATATCATTCTACGGTCCTCCCTTGTGTGTCAATAGTATGTATTAATCCGTGATAAACGACTTTCGACCTGCCGTTTGAAAACCGGGAAACGGTATCGTAAAGAAAAGGAATGATGGTTTCACCTTGCATGTTTATAAAACCCCACGCACCGTTCAGGCGCATTCCTGCAAGGCCGTTGGAAAAAGCTTTGTGTCCGTCTTCATAGATGAAAGGGATCACCGTAATCCCGTTCTTGTCAATAAACCCGTATTGTTTGCGGATACGTGATGTCATCAGGTTCAATTGTGCAGCCAGTGCAATACCGTCATGAAAATCATACAGTTCCACTAATTTCAAAGAAAAAGGAATGGTAAAGGTTCCCGTTTTGTCAATAACTCCGAATTGCCGGTTATGGTACACTACCGCCAATCCGCTGCTGTAGTGACTTATGGAATCGTATTGAGGAGTTACAACCACGGCCCCGTCCTCAGACAATACACCATAGCCGTCCTTATCACGCACGACTGTCATACCATCGCGGCATGGACCAATCATTTCATAAAAACCGGAAGGATACGACAGCTCTTTTGTATTTCGTAAAGCATACCTGTTATGGTCACCGGTAACGATCCACTCCTGACCGTGATGGGGATAGATTGTATCGTACACCGGTTCAATAAGTGTAGCAGCTTCATTGTTTAGCAGTCCGTAATGACCATCCAGGAATACCCTGTAAGTATCAGGGTTGCAGACATCCACTTTTTCGTATTTTGCAGGGATAAGCGGTTGAAGTTCTCCCGGAAGGTGAAACCCCTGTTTGCCGTTCCGTATCACGGTAAATAATTCCGGCTTGTAGACAAATATACTGTCATAAACAACGGGTATAATCTCCGTTCCCTTGTTGTCCAGAACACCCCACAGAAGGTCTCTTTCAACGAACACGGTATTGTCCCTTACGGCAAGACTGTCGTACGGATCTGCAGCAGAAGGGTTTCCCCGCGGATGAATAACAGAAAAACAACCGTCTTCATGATACATCACCGGGAAGGGCAATGTTTGTGAGTAATAAGTATGGGAGATCTCTTCTTTTTGCAGGGGAATACGATAATTTCCTTTCCGGTTGGTGATTCCGTACCGGTTGTCCTGTTTTATTATCAATACCTGTTCAAGCGGTATGACGGTGTCGTATCGGGGCTTGATGATCCATTTCCCTTTGGTATTAAGCATACCGTACCCGGTTGTCGTATATACACGTGCCAGACCGTTTCTAAAGGGTTCCGCCACGAGGTACAGATCCCGTGTTAAAAGAAGTCCCAGCGTATCTGTATAGTTATATCCTTTTCCGGGCACATAGACGGGACCTGCCTGAAAATCAACAGGTTTAAATCCGTCGTTGTAAAGGTCAACGTGTTCGCGAATGATATCCGGCGGGGCCGGTTTGTAAAGAGTTATCAGGCGGGCTTTTCCGTACCCGTTCAGAAGATTGCTTTTCAACAGCCAAAAAACGGGCTGTTTCCAGAAAAAGGGCAAAATAAGCAGGATCACGCATACTATAACGATCCCGCCTGTTATCAGAAATAGGGATTTACGCTTTAGAGGTTTCATCTTCTTCTGCCGACTTACTGTAACATACAAGTATACTGATTTCGTAGAGAAGATACAAGGGCAATGCTACTATGAACAATGTGAATGCATCCCCGCTTGGTGTTATTATGGCGGCCAGAACCAACAGAATGACGGCCGCGTACTTCCGGTATTTCTTGAGCAATTCCTTTGATACAACCCCCAGTCGGGATAAAACACGCAAAAGGACGGGCATTTCAAATACAATTCCCATAATAATCACAAGCCAGGTGAACATATGTATGTAGGATTGCAGGGTGATCTGGTTTTCCACCATTTCACTTACCTGGTAACTGCCCAGGAAGTTTATGGTCAGCGGAAAAACAAACAGGTACCCTACCACCACACCCAGGAAGAACAGCAGGGAACACCAGGCAAAGGCACCTACTACGGATTTTTTCTCGGTAGGATACAAAGCGGGTTTTACAAAAAGCCACAACTGGTATAATAAAAACGGAGTAGCCAGCACAAAGGCTATACTGAATGATACACTGATGTGAGTGAAGAACTGGGCAGCCAGTTCAATATTTTGTAACCGGAGTTCAAAAGGCTCCGGTGAAAAAGAGGAAAACCCGGTCAAAGCGGCCAGGGATTCCATCCACCTGTAAAGGATGAAATCGGAAGTTCTGGGAGCAAATATGACGGTCTCAAACACAAAGTTCTTATTCACAAAGACAACTACCATTAATAAAATCAAGGCAATTGCCGAGCGAAACAAAACCTTGCGGAACTCGTCCAGATGTTCCCAAAAGGTCATTTCAATCGTATCCCGGGAAGAATCGGCCACCTCGTTTACTTCAGATCCTTATCAATCTCTTTGTCTTCTTCTTTCAAATCGTCTTCAATGCCTTTTACACCGTCTTTGAAACTTTTTACCCCTTTCCCGATGCCTTTCATCAATTCGGGTATTTTACGACCTCCGAAGAGAAGCAGTACAATCAAGGCAATGATGATGATCTCGGTGGCACCCAGAGTGCCGAACAACAATAATTTATTCATATCCCTTTAGTCTTGTTTTACAAATTTATGTATTTTTCCAATACTTCCGTCAGAAAACGCGGAGCCCTTACCGGGGTTCCGCGCGAAACGTCCACAAAAGCGAGTGTTACATAACCTTTGGCCAGAAGCACGCGTTCCGGATTATATATATCGTAACGGAACGTAATGCGTGAACGGGGCATTTCTTCCAGGCGCGTTTCTACGGACAACACTTCCCCGTAATGTGCAGGATGTATGTAATCACAGTGTACGGCATGTACCGGCATAATGATTCCCTTCTTTTCCGTTTCTTTATAAGGAACTCCGTAATGCTCCATCATTTCTTCGCGGGCCGTTTCAAAATAGCGGATGTAATTGGAGTGGTGCACCACACCCATTTGGTCTGTTTCGTAATACCTGACGGTAATTTCAGTAGTATATTTCATCATGATCATTCCAATATTACAGCTGTGTCTCCGGGAAGGTAATAAAGCAGTTTGAAGTTATCCGCGGTCAGCTTGCTTCCGTCGGCACCCTTGAATTCATCTCCCTGGTAGGAAGAAGACATCCGGACAACCAGGTGTGTCATTTTGAGGTTTTCTTTTCCGGGAACTTTATCAAAGACCATGCGGGCACGGGTCCAACCGGCTGTTCCTTCCGTCAGGATCTCGCTTTCAGCGATCAGTGTGGGACGGTTTTTCAGGTCATATTCCCAGGTTCCTCCTTCGTTATAGTGTAATTCGGTGGCTATAACCGCTTTGTCAGGTCCGCTAACGTTCACCGGATCCTTGAACGCAGGCATACCAAAAGCTCCTTTGTACGCCTGGGTATAGACCCGTTGGCCTCCGGATTGGTAATTGTAATCAATTTCAAAACCTACGGGATTTGTATCTGCCGTAAACGGGATTCCGAAATCGGACATGCTGGTGGGATTCATTACGGCATCCACATCCATACTGAAATTGAATTTTCCCAAAAATACAGCTCCAGCCGCCAGACTGGTCACGTTGATCACAATCAAATTCACGGATTTCAATTGTGTCAGCATCAGTGCCGCGGTAGGACTGTCTTTCCCGGTTACACTTGTGGTTCCGATAACCTGTGCATTGTTTCCGGTAGTCCATCCGTTCCCGTTGGAAGGCAAAATATTACGTATGCCGTCCACTGTTCCCCACTCTTCGTAGCCGCTGTTGTAAACTTGCGGAGCATAGATCAACCTGATCTGCCATTCCCGGACGGTTTCGTCCTGAGCCATCACACGAAAGCGATAAGGTTCTTCAAAAGATAAGGCAAGCGGTGCTCCGGATGTTATTCCCTGAAGCCTGGCTCCGGGGGAAACAGCAATCTGCGGTTTGATAGCCAGCAAAGCACCCGGAGAAGGCCTGTTGCTCACCAGTAACGTTATGGTGCCCGGACCGGATTCCAAATATTTATTGTCAAATTCAAAACCCGAGGAGGGATTCCCGGTAACAAATCCGGTTACTTCAGCCTCTGAACTCCTTACCGGAGAACGATCTTCCAGCAAGAGGGTCCACGTAGTCGTATTTGTACGGCTTTCAGAAGTGACGGTGAATTCAAAGGTTTCATCCGTAGAATAGAAGACTACCTGATGATCACAGGCATTCACCACGTTACCTTCTACCGTGGCGTTTTTGGAAATGCTCATGACCCCGTTTACCGTTACCGGCATTTTGGAGGACCAGTCATTGATGATTAGGGAAACCGTCCGGTTGATCGTGTCCACTACACCCCACTCTTCCAGGACCATGTTGTTTGCCGTTTCCGTAGTTCCCTGGTAACTTGCTATGCGATAATCAAGTACCAATGCCTCCAGGTTTTCTGTGCGTTCATCCGCCAACTGCAGCGTCCAAAGAGCGGTATCTCCGCTTTCGGCTTCTACTGTCAAAGGAATAGCCTGGTCGATCGTACTGAACACCATACCCCCTGAATAATCTTCCTGCAATACGGCGTCTTCAGATAATTCCAGGCCAAAGCTGTCAATCACAAGGGGAAAATCATACCCTGCCTTGAGTACCAACGTAAGTGTTTTGTTTTCTTTATCGATTGTGGCCAGGGGAGATTCCAGCTGTACCATGTTTTGTTCAGAGCGGTAACTTTCAACGGAAAAAGAAATGACATCTGTTCCTGTACTGAACCAGGGATCCATCTTTAACAGCCATTGTTTTTCATTACCGGATTGCGAGATGACCGTAAATGGTATTTCTCTTTTGTAGGTCTCGAAAAACAGTTGTTCGGGCAGTACGTATGTAGCACTGTCCGAAACAATTATATTATATGAAGTTATCTGCAAAGGAAAATCGTTGCCGGAAATCATAGGAATGCTTACCAGAGAATTCAGGGTATCCGGCACGGGTTCGCCCAGTTCCATCTGGTTTTGTGCCGAGTTGTATGCCAGAACTTCAAAAGAGATCACTTTGTTTTCCGGGTTCAACCACCTTTCCCAAACCAGATCCCACTCACGTGCCTGCAAAGACAGCATGTCCAACAGGTAAAAAGTTTTTTTGTCTTCCCATCCCGAAACCGTGAAAACATTGCCGGGAGCTATGTGAACAGGGATTATGTAGGGCTGGAGACCGTATTCCAAAGATACGTTCCAGGGAAATGCTGTGCCGTTTTCACGAATACAGACAACCAGGGTCCCGGCGGAAGTCTCGGCCTGTATACTTTCCATCAGCGGCCCTTCGTTTTGAAAAGACACCGTGTAAGGTCCCGAAGGTGCCATACGTTCCCATATATCGGGCTGTGTTTGTGAAATATCGTCCACAGGTGTAATACCGGTCAATATCACCGACCATGTTTCCTTTTTCCCGCTTTCGGCGGTAACAGTAAACGGGATTGCGGTGTCGTAAGCATTGATGGAAAAATCCTGTATTGCCTGCCCGTCGTCCAGGCGGGCTCCGGGACTGAGTTCCATCTGCAGCGATACGTTCAAAGGTAAGGTTTGTCCTTTTAGTGCAAAAATGACTACCCGGTTTTCAACCAGGTCAATAATCACTTCACGGGCAAGGGGAAAATTGTCAGGGGAATAGTCCTGCAACGCGGCAGCCGAAACGGAAGCCAGGTCGCTGCGGGGAGCCACTTCAATACGGATCTCGTAAGTGTGTACTACACCACTAAGGGCTATCAGGTGTATTTTGCGAATGGTCCCTTCATTCTCAAAAAGGAGCGTATTGCCTTCATCCATGCCCAGGATCTTATCAATCTTTTGGGCTGTTTTTATATCCAGTGTGACAGTTACCGGGAATTCATATTTCCCGTAATCCATGGGGAGGGTGATTTGGTCTCCTTCCACTACGGGGGTGTCAAAAACAACCTCCTGTGGAGACACCGCGGTGATTCCGCAGGAAGAAATGTCGGCATTGTCATCCAATTCACTTACTTTCACGCATTGAAAAAACAATGCAAGTGAAAGAAATGGCAGGATCAGATGTCTGTATTTCATTTTAATGTTGATAATTGCTGCTCAAGGGCAGCAATTTTTGCCAAAGCATCCGAACGTTTTTTCTGTTCTATAGCTACTACCTGTTCCGGAGCACGTTGCACAAAATCGGGGTTGCTGAGTTTCTTTTCAACTGTGGCCAGGAACTTATGATAGTACTCAAGTTCCCCTTCC
>Ga0265294_10003778_pt1 | contig 19166 bp, 10 predicted proteins | sample MunlanPumphouse3_FD_192504 | JGI IMG/M metagenome (GOLD analysis project Ga0265294, IMG submission 192504) | Groundwater microbial communities from a municipal landfill in Southern Ontario, Canada - Pumphouse #3 | ecosystem: Environmental > Aquatic > Deep subsurface > Groundwater | place...
CGGAAAAATAAAAGCAAAACGTTTTGGGGAACAGTTTCTTGAACTCATCACCAGTTATATCACAACCTACGACCTCGAATCACAAATGATTCATTTTCCAGAGACCGAAAAGAGGAAAAAGAAAAAATAATCATGCTGAGACATTATGGTAAGAACCGAAAATCACGTTCTTTTGTAACCATAATTACAGATCACTTCCCGGAGTGATTCCACAAGCTTGTGTGTTGAATGACCCTTTCCCACGTCCTAATATCACTCATCTTCATAGAGTGGAACTAACTCTATAGATATTAAAAACTTATATATAGCGTGATATACTCATTTTTAAATTTTAAAAACTATGTTTCTCAAAACATCACTGTTCTCTATTATTATTAATTCTGAATTATTCCAAATAATCTCCTTTACACCTTGATAATCTGATGGTATTGCTGCCAGAAATGCTATGAATGATTTATTAATCTCTTCATTTGCATCAATGAAATCATAAATATTACAACCGAAAATACTACTTTTTTTTGCAACAATAGGTAAGGGTTCATGCAATCCGGTTGTCCCAAACTCTATACCAAATGCCAATGGAGTACCATTATTCATTGAACGCCAATAATTAACCCATGGATAGTCCTGAGTCTTCCATACATACCCCAACATTAAATTGTTCTCTATGTTGCATGCTGTTGTCCATCCAAGTTTATCATCATCTCTGAATTTAAAACTGCATACTCGAGGCCATTCATTTTGGAATTGACGTAAGCTAATTTTCTGATTCTGATGGGTGACTTCAGGCCAATACAGTACAGGTTCTTCCTGATTCAATGTACCATCCTCTTTGTTTTCAAATCCCTTTTCGGTATTATTATCAATAAGGGTGTTACAGTTAAGGAATGGAGGAGCTATTGTAACATGTTGGACAATATTAAATATTCTCCCAAACTTATTCAGATTTTTAATCCTCTCTGTAACCTTTATGAGTGGCTGATCGTCCAAAAGTTGTATATCTCTGGTTAATTGCAATCCTCCCATGGGGAGTACACAACTCATACTGGTTTCAAGATTGTTTCCCGTTTTTTCTGGGTTTTTTAAAAGATCCCACACTAGATCATTCACTTCACCATGGTGTTTAAAACCGTTTTTCTGTTCCCCTTCCGATGGAGGCCCCCAACGGTCGAAGCAAAGGAAATGACCTCTTAACGATGATTGCGAAGTTTCTTCTTGTTCCCAGCTAATTGGATTCAAAGAATTCTCTTTTAGATGGAAATCTGTATAAGCACCTCCTTCTAAGTTTATTGTGACAATAGAATTCCTGTTCTCAAGTATCAGTAGTTTCTTCATTTCAATTTTATTCCAAGAGTTAGTATTTCGTGAGGAGCAATATTGAATTTTGTGCTCTTTTCGATTACCTGTGTATTAAAATCATTAGCAATATCATTCTCAAGAAAGTTTAATTTCCTCACTGTATGAATGTTTTTTGGTAAATGAAGAGTAACCTGTTGATTATTTCCTTCAACTTCCACAATACGAATAACAAGTTCATTAGTATCCTCAGCTTTTTTCATGCCAGTCATGTAGGCCCCTTTACCCTCAAGAGAAATAAATGATTCTGAATCAGGGCGAGTAGCATGAGTTTTTACTAATGCCAATGAAGGTGGCTCGTGTGCTTCTATTGGAAGGTTAAAATCATCACCTTCGATCCAAACACCATTCTTCCAGTCATCCTGATGAGGAAATAAAGCATAGCTTACGTTAAATTTACCTAAGTTGGGATAGATATCGGGTGATCCTGCTGCACGCATAAGTGTAATACGAAGTTCTCCGTTATGATACGAATGTCCGTATTTTGAATTATTCAACAAAGCAACACCCATTTTCCCATCGCTAACATCAACCCATTTTTGAGCAGGAACTTCTTGACCATCGTACATTTCAGTAGCAAAATCATATTTTCTGCTTTGCGATGTTAACCACGAAGGAGCATCCTTGCCGTCAATCTTTCCATCTATCGGGCGTTCGACAACATTAAAAGATACATTTGAGTAAAATTTGGGAGTATCAAAATTAAGTGGAAACACTGCACGTAACATCGGAGAATCGATACTGTCGTTTCCAGTTTCAAGCCAGTGTACTTCCATATCATACTGAATTCTAGGATAGGATTTAAAAATATAGGTTCGTTCAATGAATCTTGATTTACCCCATGTTTTGACAGTCTCAATACATGCACGAACAGGACCTTCTTCAATTACCGCCACACTTTCAATATCTTGGACATCTTCGCTTTTCACTATTTTGTTTATTGTCCATGATTTCATACCTCCCTTTTTGTCTTCCAGGAACATTCTTAACTGATTAAGTTCGGATCCTTGCTTCACATATTCAAAGTTGCTCCTTTTATCGTAAAGACTTGTTATTCCTCCAGTTTTCTTGTTAAATTTAATCTTGAAGAAATCTGTTTCAAAGGTATTGTCATTCACTAATAGAGAATTAGTATCATCACCTGTCTGATTTACATCGACATAATAGGTCTTATAACCACCTGCTGGAATGGAGTCGTCAATAAACTGTACTTTTGTGGTAAATCCAGGAGGTGTTGATTTTGAAAAGACAATTTGTGCTGGATATTTTTTTCCTGAGCCATCTCTAACCAGAACGGTTGCTTTCTTTTCTCTATCTACCGGAGTAAACTTTTTACCATAATAATTATCGGCCCAAGTTCTTACTTGTGCAGCAACGGGTTCCTCATGAGAGTAAACAGTTGCTTCAATAATAGCTTTTCTTTGATAAGGTAATAAATTATATGCTACTACCGGTTGCCCTAAATCTTTTTGAAACGTAACTTCATCGGCCATCTTAAGAAATGCACTGTTTTTAAGTTCTTTCGATTTCCTGTCGGTTTCTATATATCTGGCTACCGCATCACGATTCGCTTCATAAATTGCAGAGCCGGGAAGAATGTCATGGAACTGATTAAACAACACTGTTTCCCACAGTTCATTCAGCTCATTTTTTGGATATGGATCTCCATTAATCCAACGCAATGTATTAAAGAATTCGCTTCCGTATAAAGAGTTTTCACTGTTACGATTACCCGATTTGATATCAGATACAGTCGTATAACAACCTTCAAAAATAAACTGCATCTCACCATGATGAGTGGGACGGATACTCATTTCTTTGGATGCACTTTTAAAAAAATCACCGACTGTTGTGAATTTTACAGCAGGATAGTTTGGCAGTCGATCTAGTTCATGAACCATCTCGATATTTTCTCTTGTAGGACCACCACCATGATCACCAACGCCTGTTATCTGCAAAATACGGTGTTTATCTGTATCGAATTTATTCAGTTCATTCTTTAAATCCGGTGTGATAGTACCGTTATATGTATCATTGGCATAGCAGAGTACAATTGATCCATCAGGGCCTTTCCACCAAAATGTTCCTACATAGGGTTTACAGCGATGAAAATAATAGTAATCTAGTCCTGAAAGCTTCAACATTTGAGGCAACTGAGATGTGTGACCAAAATTGTCTGGCAACCACCCTATATTAGCAATACGTCCAAAATGTTGTTGGAAATAGCGTTGTCCGAACAAAAAAGAACGCGCAATTGCTTCTCCAGAAGAGAGATTTGTATCACCCTCTGTCCACATTCCACCAACAAGTTCTAATCGACCTTGTTTTACATACTCTTTAATTCTTTCGAAAAGAGCTGGATCTACTTTTTCTACAAAACGAAAGACTGCAGCTTGGCTTTGTGCCATGGTAAAATCTGGAAATTCATCCATAAATGCCACCGTTTGACGCAAATTATCGTTTGCCATTTTCATGGTCTCGAAATAGGTCCATAACCAATTCATATCCATGTGAGCATGACCTACAACATGGATTGTGTCTTTTTTAACACTATTTTTTTCTTTGTTACTTGTTGATTGATTCAACAGATTCCCACCACTCATAGTGATTGGAAAGCAACATAAAATTACAATGAGTGCACAAGAATAAAAGAAATTTGTCCTCATAATACTAAAATTTAAATGTTGTATCTTTCATTAACATCGTTATGATTCCTATACGAACCATAAGAGAATAGAGGTTACATAGATTATTGCAGGGGCATAACTTCTACTTCATAATAAGCACCAGAAGCATTAAGCTGTGTCACAAATTGCGGTATACCTTTTATAAGATCCAGCGATTGTTCATGAATGTGGCCTGCAAAAACTGCGAGAATATTCTGGGCATTAATTACTTCCTCTCTAAATTTCATTGTTGTGGGATTGTGCCCGTTTTGTGGCCATGGGTTACGTTTTTCAAGTACATATGATGGGTCGGTAGTAGTATTCCAATCGGGATGAGCACATCCAAATCCGACGCTTCTTCCTTGTGCATACAAAGGAATATGCATCATCACAATGGTCGGTTTGCCTGATTTTATTTGCTGTTGTAAAAACGCAAGCTGTTTGGGTAAGATCTCATACGTAGAATTATCAATAAAAAGAAGACGAATACCTTTGATATCTACAGAATAATTCAACGGATTGTTTCCTTTATACATCTTAAGAAGACGTTTGTTTATCCACTCTTGACGTAAATCTACTTCAGAACCCTCCATACCTTCATAATGCCAATCATGGTTTCCGCATGTATAATAATATGGAATTCCAGACTTATCTAGAATTTCAGTAGTCCAATCAATCGCTGCTTCAGATGGATAACTAAAAATGTCTCCCAATAATGCTATTGCATCTATATTTAAATTTTCTGCTTTATTGACTGTTTCGATGAAAGCTTTTTCCGGATTTGTATCTTCCCCAGTTTTGAAATGCTTTGTTACATGATATGCAGCAGCCATTCGATTACTGTATTTACGATAGTTATCCTCTCGATCATCACTCATCCATAAATGGGTGTCAGATGCAATCAAAAGCTTTAGTGTATCTTTGGTATCTGGTATGTAAATTCTAATCTTATTTTTGTCTAATGAGAATGTAGGTTGATGAAAAGATGAATTATCTTGTTGTGCATGTATAGGAGTATCTATCCACAGCAAAGTCATGATGAGAAAAATAACTTTACTTGGAGAAATAGTATGCAGTTTTTTTGTTTTCAATGTGTGTGTTTTGTGAAATGAATAACTCATAAGAGAAAGAATTATTAAAAAGGAAGAGGCGGGAAAAACCCGCCTCTTTATGGGTTCATTAATTAATAAAATCTGATATTATCAATTTTGAATACCATTGGAGCTGTAATATTTGTGTGATAAATACGAATGAAATTCACTGCATTCAAGTTTATTTCACCACCTTTACGTCCATCTTTAAGTTTTAGCTCGATTTTGTTCCAGCCGTTTGTTACTTCAAAGTCCTCTCCAAATCTCCAAGCTAATTCTTCCACGTCTGGTCCTCCAGAACTGGTAATTTCAATACTGCTATCTCCAGCTTTCATTGGACTTGTATCCAGGATAAATAAAGAAAAAGCAAGTGTTCCAGTTTCTTTATCTACCTGTGTATCAAATGGAGCGAATTTCTTTTGATAAATTACAACTCCTTGTCCTTCTGCTTTAATAGAGAAATTTCCTTGTTTCGCATCTGTATCCAAACTGAGTTGGAAACCACCACTACCCCATCCGGTAAGAGACTCGCAGTCATCAATTACATTTCCTGGAATTTCGGGTTCTACAGGAGGAAGAGTTGAATAATCAATTTCTATCTTTTTGGGTTCACTGTAATTGTATTTTGCTTCAGGCATACCTGAAATCAGTGCTCCAACTCTAAAATAGAATGATGGTTTGCCATCCGGTATGATATCCATAAATGGATCCAACTTCATCTTCAAGGTAAATGTTTCATCAGGGCTTACATTTTTATTTATTTCCGCAACGTTCGCAAGTTTTCGTAAGCTTTGTGATACGTTTGGATTGAGATCTGCAAAAATAGCGATTGATTTTACAGGATAATCCGCAACTTGTTCAAGTTGAAATGATGCAACCATATCGCGACCTTCGATTGCGTAAGATACATTTTTTATTCGAATATATGGTTCAGTTACAATGTTGTATTCTGTTTCCCCTTTTACTATAATCGTATCTGCAGGTAATATAAAGAAATTACCTCTTCGTGCCTGAATATGGTATTTTCCTGCAAACATAAGATCATTTCTAAAACTACCATCCGTTTTAAATCTCATTTGCTGCGTGGGAGGATTTGCAAAATCGCCTAATTCAATATAATCAATACGAGATCCTTCCAAAATTTCCTGCTGGATGGGTTCTCCCGTTTCGGAATCAATAATTTTACCGAAAATCTTTGCATTTGGAGCATCGTAATTGTCTAATTCACACGATGTAAAAAATGCCAATATTACAACAATAATAAATAATACTTTTTTCATATGATTATTATATTTTTTTTGATTAATAGTGTGGATTCTGTATTAAGCCACTTACACCGACACCTGGTATTGGTTTGTAATACCATGATGGATTAAATGTGACTTGTCCTCCTCTTGGAACATTGGTTCTTACAAATATATATTTCATTGTCCGTAGATCGAGTACTGGCATCAATGCTTTTCTCTCTCTTTGAGTAAATATTTCATGATAATTTCTTCTTCTTAGTAAGTCCCAATATCTCTTGTTTTCATAAACTAATTCAAGGCGTCTTTCTCTTAAAACGTTTTCAATGGTAAGAGGAATATCCGTTTTATGAGCTGCACGCTTTCTGATCAAATTAAGTCCTTCAGCAGCCAATACGGGGTCACCTTGTCCACTTTCCAATACAGCTTCGGCATAATCTAGCAATACTTCAGGATATCTAAAATCAATCCAATCTGTGGTAGAAAAGTTCCATCCTAAACGTGGAGTATATGAAGAATTCAAAAACTTTTTGAATCCAAATCCGGTTCTTGTCATATTACCGCCGAATGTACTGAAGCCTGAATATAATGCTGGATCTGAAGCTCCAAATGTGTAGTACATTTTCCCATTTACGTCCATTCTCTCGTCTGCCATTATAACCGCTTTTCCATCAGGCTGAATATAACCAGCTTGAATGATTATTTTCGTATCTTTCCAAATAGAATTCGGGACAATGACTGTTGCAAACATACGAGCATCTTTTCCTTCGAAAATATCCTGAGGATCATCAAATTCTAAATACTCTTTTCTGGCATTATATCCGGAATAGTCATTTACTACCCCATCTTTAGTGGTAACAATAGGAGAACTTTTTCCAGGGTTATCGTAACGCTCGTATTCGTCAATCAATTCTAATGTTGGGTTGAAACGTCCTGGGTGTGGCCAAGCTCCTCTCGTCTGATTTGGATTACCCCAGTTGTCCTGGTTACTTCCGTATCCTGCTCCAATTTCATTGAATCCTTTGATAAATATTGCTTCTTCAAGAGCGTTGTTTGGATCTTCAAAAATTAAACGATAATTTTCAGTAGCTTCATTCGGATTTGCGGGATTTTGCTTGTAAAGAGAGAAATTACCTGACTTAATAATTTCCTCACATGCTTGAATACATTGTGCATAATATTTATCGGCAGCACTTTCCGGCATACCTACTAAACCATTATCAACAGCTTTACCTGTAAATTCATATTTGTCCCAGAATTTTGCTACAGATGCAGCATGAAGAGCAGCTCTTGATTTTAAAGCCAATGCAACCCATTTAGTAGCTTTTCTTCTTTTCGGATCTGGATCTTGATCCAAATACACTGCAGCTGAGTCGCATACAGCCATTACGTAGTCCCAAGTTTCTTCTTCTGTACTTCTTGGCACATATAGACCTTCAACATTTAAGAAATCCTGCGTATCAGTAATTAAAGAAACACCTCCATATCTTTTAGCCAATGCATAATAATTATATGCTTTCATAAAATAGACCTGTCCCATAAGGTTGCGCTTTACCTCTTCACTTACAGAAGTCAAATTACCAATTACATCTTTCAAAAGATTAATTTCTTTATTGAAACGATATCCGCTTTCCCAATAGTTATAGTCATTAGCTCCTAATGGAGAGATTGAACTGTTTTCAGAACCTATTGCATTATCGGTAAAAATAATTGGATACCGGCCAGCATTATTTGCATCTCCCGGGTTATAATTCAAGGCTTCGGGGGTAGCATTGAAATCTTCAATAGGAATTTGTCTGTATAGATTGGCTAGATATGCATCAATACCTTCCTGACTTGAAAATAGAGCATCACCTGTAATCTTATCTGTCGGCTTTACATCCAAAAAACTATCGCTACAACCAACAGTTAAGATCAGAATAAGCATCCATATTGAATATCTAAAATAAAAAGTATTTTTTTTCATATTTCAAATTATTAAAACATAAGATTAAAACGTAAGATTAAAACCGAGATTTATTGTTCTAGAAATTGGATATACCCATCCAGCACTATAGTTTCCTGTTGCAACTTCAGGGTCAAAATATTTCAAGTATTTATCTGTCCAAGTATACAGGTTATTCATATTGAAATAAAATCTTAGCCCATCAACACCAATTTTATTAACCATTTTCTGATCGAATGTATAACCTACTTCCAAGTTTTTGAAACGCAGATAGGATGCATCTTTCCTCCATGCGTTACTCTCTTCGTATAAGCGAGCAGCATCTGCATATTGTGTCACACGCATTGCTGGCCATTCTCCAGGAATCCATTTGCTGTTTCGATCATAAGGATCTTCCCTGTGCCACCTGTCATTAAAATATGCCGGTAAGTTAGCGTTTTGCCAGAACATTGTTGCATAAGCATGTGAATACCTTTTTGAGAATAAAGATGAACCTTGGAACAACATGCTAACATCTATTCCTTTATAGTTTGCTGCTAATGTCAAACCGTAATTCATTAATGGTACGTCTTGTCCAAAGAACATCGGTTTGATGTCATTACCATCAATCACACCGTCATTGTTCAAATCTTCGTAAACCCAGTCACCAGGAAGAACCCATTCATTACCCCTATTTCCCATATAAACTGGAGCATTGAGAATTTCCTCTTCATTCTGGAATTGACCTATGGCATTATATGTCCATACAATTCCTGTATTTCTATTAACTTGCTTACCTCTATACTTTTCCCATGAACTATTTGGTGCTGCCTGCTCAACATAAAGATTTTGCTGGCGATTAAAGTTAAAGTTTCCGGAAACGTAGTACGAAAAGTCACTGTTTACTTTTTTCTGATGTGTCAAAGAGAGATCAAATCCTTGAATACGGTCACTATTAAGATTTTCTTGAGGGAAGGATCCTCCGAATGTATTGGGTAGAGTTACATTTCTATACGCAGGAAGTCCTGTTCTGTCTCTTCTGTATATGTCGGCAGTAAAAGCCAATTGTTCATTGAACAATCCTAAATCTATACCAATATTGGATAATTTAGATTCCATCCATGTCAACTTTTCGTTTACTATAGCAGGAGAACCAATACCTTTAGTCGTTGTACCGTCTGAGAATTCATACCATCCTCCTCCAGAAGTGCTGAAAGCAGAAATATATTGAAATGGAGAACCAGCGTCTAATCCAATTTCACCAACAGATCCCCTCAGTTTTAAGTTAGAGACAAAGTCCAAACCTTTCATGAAATTCTCTTCCGAGATTCTCCAACCTACCGACACAACTGGGAAGAAACCCCATCGTATATCAGGATGGTAGCGATATGATCCATCGTATCTACCAGCAAATTCAAAAAGATATTTTCCTTTATAGTCATAATTGAAACGGCCTAGATAAGATAAGTTTCTTACATCAGTTTGGTTACCACCAGTACTTGAGTCTTTTTCATCGGCAAAATCAATTTGATCATTTGAATAAAATTCATAGTATTTTCTAATGCTTGACCATCTTCTGAAATTCCTCTTCCGCTCATGAACTAATGTAGTTTTAATTTTGTGATCTTCCTTTATTGTATTTTCATAATTTATCTGAAATTGGAAGTCAAAGAAAGATGTGTTATAATTGCTTTGAGAAATACTAGTAGGATAGTTAAATGCTGTAGGCACATAAGAATCTGTGTCTTTATCATAATCATATAAAAAGAATTTCTTTCTTAATGATTTATCGAGTACTGCATTTTTATCGTACGCAGTAAAACCTCTCAGTGACAATCCTTTTACAAATGGAACGCTGTATATCAACTCAATTGATGTTTGGGTACCATCATTATTTGATTCGTTGTATCCAAATTGATCAATATAAGATAGTGGAACAGGGTTCATAGCTTGTCCATCTTGTGTCCTGTTATAATAGTTAGGATTATTGTTGCTATATACAGTTCTGGATGGTAAAATGGAAATAACCCCTCTTTGTATCTCGTGCATTCCGCTACTAGGATCCAACCTTTTATCGGAATATAAATTGAAGTTGATATTTGCTTTAATATTATTAGTCAACTGTGCTGATAAGTTTGAACGTATATTAATTTTCTGATAATTAATATCTCCAGACTTTAGCATACCATTGTTTTGCAGTACATTCCCATTCACGAAAAAAGCCACACGTTCGCTTCCTCCCTGGGCTGACAAATTATATTCCTGATTATTACTGTATTTTTTAAATGTTTCATTATACCAGTCAGTACTTTCATATCCAGGACCTCCAGCTTTCCATAAATCAAGATCCTCTTTAGTCATATAAGGAGCATTACCATAATTTAAATCAGCTTCTGTACGTAGCAGATTGTATTGGTATGCATTTGACAGAGGTACCTTATTTGTTGGTTGAGAAAAACCAAAGTTTGAACTAAATTGAAATTTGGTTTTTTGATTTGAACCTGTTTTGGTTGTAATCAGAACAACACCATTTGCTGCGTTAAGTCCATAAATAGCAGCAGAAGCATCTTTTAAAATAGTTATACTTTCAATATCTTCGGAAGCTAATCTTTGGAAATCACTTCCAGGTCTTTCTACACCATCAATTATAAACAAGGGTGTTCCAAATCCACGGATATTAATTGCATTGTCGTATATACCTGGTTGTTCTGTGTTGATTCGAATGTTCAAACCGGGTATTTTTCCTTGAAGTTTATTAACAAGGTTCGTTGATTTGGAAACCACAATATCGTCGCTCTTAATGCTGGATATTGCACCTGTTAATGTTTTCTTGGACTGTGTACCATAACCAACAACAACAACCTCTTCCAATGTTTTTGTATCTTCTACTAAAACAATTTCTACTTCTGTTCTTCCATTGATATTAATATCTTGTGAATAATAACCAATGTACGTAACATGTAAAATTGCGTTTTTAGCAATCTGTAATGAAAAATTACCATCATAATCGGTTACAGTCCCATTTGTGGTCCCTTTTTCAATGATGTTGGCTCCAATTATAGATTCTCCGTTTTTATCAACAACCTTTCCAGATACTTTAATTTTTTCCTGTTGTTGGGATGTTGTGTTTAAGTTGGCATAAGATTCAGGACTAATACTTAAGGCAACAACTAGAAAAATGAACATCAAATTCACCTTTTTAAGCAAGCTTTTCCTCATTAAAGGAGGAGTGACAAAAGATTTAATCATATTACTACATTATTTAAATTATTAATAAGGAATATATTTATGAAAAGTTAACTGTCATATAAAATTGTATATTTCATTGTAATTTATATAGCGAAATATATTTACATAACCGGTTTAGCAAATATTAGAAACAGTAAAAAAATTTAAACTCATCAATATTAGAATAAATTTGGTATGATTTGTTTATTAATTAAGCACGACGCTTAACCGGTTTAGCATAATTAAATATTGCAAATATAATATAAATATATATATGCAGCTATAGCAAAACAATGTTTTAATTTTAATTAACTTAATGTTATTTGTGGAAAAATAAATATCATGAATAAATAATCAAAGATTTGTTATTAAATTGGATTGATTTATTAATAAATGATCATTAATGGTCATAAGAATTTGGCGTTTTAATCAGAAACCATTCACTATCATTTCATTGTACAAAATTTGATAGTAAATATGTTTCTGCTTCCACACTCCATAATCCCTTGTGTCTTTTACAGATATTGGCCAGTTCTTTAAAGAAGTCACTTGACTCACCCAACTTTTCGAAATCTGTAATAGGCGTAAGCGGCATAGATAGATGAGTATAAATCAATTTCTTTCCTCCAGGGATATCGGGTAAGTCGTTTGTCGTCTCAGCTACTGCATCAAGGCCTCCGATATGAGTGACTAGACCAGCCGGATCAAGACCCTTATTCATTATTTCAAGCGCTTCCAACATATCATCGTTGTTGCCTCCGCTAGTACCCACTATATGTGTATAAGCGTAATGAACGTTGTAGAAATTGAGCATCGCACTAAAGTTGGGATCATTTGGCCCAGCAAAGAAATTAAGACAGCCATCAAATGCAAGGATTGCATCTCCTTGCTCTACAACTTGTTTCACAGGTGCAAAAACAAACACGTCATCATACCCCTTGTCGCCACTTATTGCTTTCAGTTCCTTAACCGGATCATTTACATTACCGGTATTGACATAACGTAAATCAATACCTCTTGAGGCGGCAAACTCTTGTGTATAAATCTCAGCGGCACGATCCAATCGTGCTTGATTTACATCTGTCACAACAAGCAATGAAGGTTTACGATCTTCACGATGTAGCACATAGTTTATTGCAGCAAGCCCCATAGGGCCTACGCCTGCAAGGATTGCCATCTTACCACCATCCACTATCTCCATCTTGTGTGCATAGCTTCCTGGAGTAGTATGATAATTTGCATGCATTGTACCGATCACACAAGATAGTGGTTCGGCAAGTGAAGCGGGATAATAACCTTCTCCGCTATAAATGAGCAAACAATTTTGCTCCATTACCTCGTTTGGAATGATCACATAGGTAGCATCACCTCCAATGTATTTGTAACTGTAACCTGGAGCACTAAGTATACCCACAGGTCCATCCTCATAATATAGTGCAGGCTGTATTGAAAACTTATCTCCTGCTTTGAATTTACTTTTCCATTTGGTTCCTACTTCAAGCAATTCACCTGCAAACTCGTGTCCAATGATGATTGGGTTTTCCGCAACATCATCTGGAATACGTTTATGATCTGCACCTTGTGAAGACGCCTTGTAGGAAGACATACAAATCGAATCCGATACTACTTTAGCAAGAATCTCATTCTCTTTGATGGGTGGCAAATCAAACTCCTCCAAACGAAGGTCTTTTTTACCATAAAGCCTAACTGCTCTTGTTTTCATATATCAATTTTTTATTGGCAACTTAGCCATACTTTTACTGCTTTTGAGTAATCTTTATAATTATCAAAATGTTTTATTAAATATCATAAAGATGTTTACCATCTTTTTCAAAGTCTATCACTCCCTTGTCGGTCATCGGATGTTTCATAATTGCATCCAACACCTCATACGATGCAGTGACTGCATGACAACCGACCATACTTACTCTATAGATCTGGTCTACATTTTTAAAACTAGCACCTAGTACCTTACATTTTAATTGATAAGACTTGAAGGTTTCGACAATATCTCGAACTACATCGATTCCATGAGAAGAGATATTGTCCAGTCGATTAACATAAGGTGCCACAAAATCAGCTCCAGCTTTTGCTGCAATTAAAGCTTGTTGTTGAGTAAATATTGCAGTTGCAGTAACTTTCATCCCTGCATCCTTTACTAATCTTATGGCTTTATATCCCTCTTTGGTTACCGGGATTTTAACATAATAGTTATCACCCAAATTAAAATAATCTCGATAACGCTTAGCTTCTTGCAATATATCTTCTGCCAAATGACTAATCGTTTGTATATGCAACATCTTATCTTTTATACATTCTTGTATAAGGGGAATAACTGTTGATAAAGATTTCTGCTCATGGGATAAAATATTAGGATTTGTTGTAACTCCTTCCATAGGAAAATAATTAAACAATTCCTTAATTTCATCGATATTTGCTGTATCTGCTAAATATATCATACATTTTATTTTTATATCAAATTCCTTTTTTCGCCCGTTTCACCATCTCGCCGTCGGTAAAATTCTGTCCGGGAATATACCCTTTCAGCGGCTGAATCCGTTCGTGGATGACATCCAGGAACCAGGAGGGTTGCGGGAAGAAGGCATCTTCCAGTTCATGTGCCGGGGTAATCCAGTTGCGGGAACCCAGTACGCATACAGGAGCATCGAGGTAGTCGAATGCCATCTGTCCGATGTTTGCTGCCAGGTCGTTCAGGAAGGACCCGCGGGTGGTGGCTTCACCGGCCACGATGATCTTTCCGGTTTTCTTTACCGACTCAATCACCTTCTCATAGTTGAAGGGTACCAAAGAGCGGGCATCAATCACCTCGGCGCTGAGACCATATTTTTCTTCGAGTTCTTTTGCTGCCTTTAAAGCCGGGTAGAGTGTATGTCCGACAGTGAGGAATGTGATGTCTTTTCCCTCTTTCTTCACATCGGGTTCGCCCAGCGGAATTTCGTAATAGCCTGTGGGAACACCTCCTTCGTGAAACTGTTCTCCCATGTCATAGATGCGCTGGCTCTCGAAGAAGACTACCGGGTCGGTGCCTTGCAATGCCGCGTTCATCAGACCTTTGGCGTCGTAGGGTGTGACCGGGAAACAGACCTTGATACCGGGGATGTGTGCCACCAGCGAGGTCCAGTCCTGTGAGTGTTGGGCGCCATATTTGGATCCCACGGATACGCGTACCACCACCGGCATTTTCAATACGTTGCCGCTCATGGCCTGCCACTTGGGTAGCTGGTTGAAGATCTCATCTCCTGACCTGCCAATAAAGTCACAGTACATGATCTCCGGAATCACCCTGCCGCCGCACATGGCATAGCCGATGGCCGTACCCACGATGGATGCTTCTGCAATGGGTGAATTGAAGAGGCGATGATATGGCAAAGCCTCGGTCAGCCCGCCATATACGGCAAAGGCCCCACCCCAGTCGCGGTTCTCTTCACCGTAAGCGATGAGTGATGCATCTTTATAGAAACGGTCGATGATAGCTTCGAAGATACCGTCGCGCAGCTGGTACTGCTTCATTTTGCTGTAAAGTTTTCCTTCGGCATCGAAGGCAAAACGTTCCTTGTTGGCGATCTTTTTTACGCGTGGGTTTTCCGCCATCGGCATCAGCACTTCGGGCTTTGCATCGGAGAAGGATTCCACCGAACCATTGGAGAACATCATCTCTCCGATGATATCAGCATTGTCCATGCGTGGGGATACTTCATCGTTGATAGCCAGCAGGAACATCTCGTTCACCAATTTCTGAATATCATCCGCTATCAGGTCGAGGTCGGCCTGTGAAGCCACCCCGGCCTCGAGCAGTTGCTCACCGTAGCTACGAATGCAGTCCTGTGCTTCCCATGCCTCGACCTCTTCTTTGGTGCGGTAGGAAGAAGCGTCGGAGGGCGAGTGGCCGCTGTAACGGTAAGTGAGAACATCGAGCAACACCGGGCCTCTTTTTTCTTCGATTACTTTACGTTTGCGTTTATAGGCATCGATTACAGCCAGCGGGTTGTAACCATCCACCCGTTCGGCATGCATCTGTTCGCCATTCACGCCGGCGCCGATGCGGGCTGCTATGCCGTAGCCCATGGTTTCACCCACGGTCTGGCCGCCCATGCCGTATTGGTTGTTCATGATGTTGATGATTACCGGCAATCCGCCCTTCATATCTCCTTCCCAGAGTTCGGTGAATTGATCCATCGCGGCAAAGTTGATGCCCTCCCATACCGGGCCGCATGCCAGAGAGGCGTCGCCGATGTTGGCCACCACCAGTCCCGGTTTGCGGTTCACCTTCTTGTAGAGTGCTGCGCCCACGGCAATATCGCCCGAGCCGCCCACGATGGCGTTGTTGGGATAGACACCGAAGGGTGTGAAGAAGGCATGCATGGAGCCGCCCAATCCCTTGTTAAATCCTGACTTGCGAGCAAAGATCTCCGCTAGCGTACCGTATACCAAAAAACGTTTGGCCAGTTCTTTCACCGACCCGTTGAAATCTTTTTTTACGATATCGAAAACCGTCCCATCGAAGAAAGTCTTCATGATTTCGGTGAGCTGGGCGTCATCCAGCTTGTGGATGGCCGACATTCCTTTGGCCAGGATCTCACCATGCGAACGGTGGCTACCGAAGATAAAATCATCCACCGTTAGCGTCCAGGCCATGCCCACTGCTGCGGACTCTTGTCCGATGGAGAGGTGAGCCGGTCCCGGGTGGTTGTAGGACGTACCGTTATATTCCCCCTTGGTCTTGATCAGGTTCAACATGGTTTCGAACTCACGGATCAACACCATGTCATGATAGATGGTTTTAAATTCTTCGTTGGTGAAATTATCTTTCTCTTCTTTCACACTCTTTTGATACTGGTTGACCGGGATGGGCTGAAACTCTACGAACCCTGGCTTGCGTACCTGCGACGGATCAATGTTTTGAACTTTAGGCATTTTATATTAATTTGTTGATGTTTTACTTATTGATTATTTTCTTCTATACGGTTAAAAACTAAAAACCACCTCCTTGAGAATTTCGCTGACGGTAGGATGAGGAAATACCACCTCTTGCATTTCTTTCAGGGTCATTTCCTGTTCAATGGCGATACAAGCACCGTAGATAATCTCGCTGGAAGGATTGCCGAGCATATGCACGCCAATCACCTCTCCATGCTTTTCACCTACCAGCACTTTACAGATTCCTGTGCCACCTTCATTTTCAGCCACAAAACGTCCTGCATAGGCCATGGGCAGTTTGGCTACCTTATAGGCTATGCCCTTTGCTTTGGCCGACTCTTCGGTCTCACCCACGCCGGCTACTTCGGGGTTGGTATATACAACTCCAGGTATGGCGTTGTAGCGCATCATATCGTTGCGGCCGATAAGGTTGTTCACCACTACCTCGCCCTCGCGGCTTGCCGTATGGGCCAGCAGTGAGAAACCTGTCACATCGCCGGCAGCAAATACGCCGGGAATATTGGTGCGCATCTTTTCATCCACCTTGATGCCATTGCGCAGCAGTTCCACACCCAGGTTTTCCAGGCCAAATCCCTTTGTAACCGGGCGACGGCCCACGCTCAACAGAATCTTTTCACCTTCCACAGTGTGGGTTTCGCCCTCTTTTTCGAAAACAACCTTGTTGCCCGCAATCTGCACCACCTTTGCATTCAGGTTGAATGCAACTCCTTTTTTTGCATAGATGTCACGAAGCATGGCCGACACTTCAAAGTCGAGGCCGCCCAATATTTCCGGGAGCATCTCCACCACAGTCACTTCAGTTCCCAGACTATTGTAGAAGCTGGCGAACTCCATGCCGATTACGCCGCCGCCAATCACCACAAGTGATGCAGGCCGTTCCGTCATTTCCAGTATCTCCCGGTTGGTAAGAATCACTTCTCCCGCTTCCTTCAAGCCCGGGATGGGTGGTACGGAAGCCTCCGATCCGGTACAGATGAGCAGATTCTTCCCAATATATTTCTCCCCATTGCAGGTCACCTGGATCCCTTCTGCAGAGCGACTTTCGATAAAAGCCTCTCCTTTCACCACGGTGACATGGTTTGATTTCATTTTGCCCTCTACGCCTGAAACAAGTTTGCGAACTACCTTTTTCTTGCGGGAGACTATTTTCTCATAGTCGAAGCGGATATTATCTCCAGACACACCATATTTATCGCCATGTAAGGCATTCTCATATATCTTGGCACTATATAGCAACGTCTTGGTGGGTATGCATCCTTCGTTGAGACAGACACCACCCATTGCTTTTTTCTCAAAAAGGACTACGTTCAATCCAGCGTGCCCTGCTCTCTCTGCTGCTACATACCCGGCAGGACCGCCACCGATGATCAGTAAATCTATCATAGTTATAAATATTAATTTTCAATCAAAATTGAATTTCCATCGTTTCAATTTCCGTGGCAATTTGTTTCAGGAAACGGGTTGCTTCTCCCCCATCCAGAGAACGGTGATCATAGGTAAGGCTCAGTCCAATATGGGGCACAAAGGCATACACCCCGTCGCCCAAGTCTTTCGGACGAGGCAGGATTGTATTTACACCGAGGATGGCCGACTGCGGCAGATTGATCACAGGAGTAAAAATTTCGACTCCGTAATTGCCGAGATTCGAAACGGTGAATGTGGCGGCCTCTGCAGCTAGCATGTCTGGATTCACGCTGCCACTGCGGCAGGCCGTGGCGAGCTCCTTGAGTTGGTTGGAGAGTCCCACAATGGAGAGATCATCGGCATTGCGCAATGCAGGCACCATCAGCCCTCTTTCTGTATCCACAGCCAGGCCAAGGTGTACTTTATGAAAATAACGTTTGGTATCGCCCAGAAAATGGGTATTGACTTCGGGGAATTTTTTCAATGCGTTGATTACTGCATAACAGACCATGTCGTTCAGGGTGATATTTGCAGCGATCCGTCCTTCCTGCTGTGCAGTTTTTGCTTTCTTCCTAAGCTCGAGAATGCGTCGTGCATCGGCCCCCAGATGATGGGTGAGCTGTGCAGAATTCTGCAAAGAAGCATGCATTGATTTGGCAATCAGCTTACGCATGTTCGACAACTTTTTATCCTCGTAATCCACACCATAGACAGGATTTACCGGAGCGGCCAGATCGGCTGCACGGGTTCTGCCTGCCAGGCCTGTACCCGCTATTTCAGGTTGCACACCTTCCTCGAGGGCCACCATTTTTGCCAGCGGTGTCATTTTCGGACGATCGACGAGACGTGTCATCACATCTTTCTCCACAATCCGACCATTGGGACCCGTGCCATCAAGTTGTGACACCGGTATCGCATTCTTTTCGGCCAGTTTCTTTGCACGAGGAGAGATAAACCGATTTTCGGAGGTCGTAGTTTGTGTCTCTACGGCAGCCATCACTTTGTCGGGCGCGGCCACAGTCGCGTCCGCTGAAGGAACGGCATCTTCAATGATTTGTGCGGGGGCAGGAGTAGATAATGCGGAAATATCTTCACCCGGCTCACCGATGATCATCATGTTTTCTAGAACTGGTACTTCATCACCCTCACCGTAAAAAGAAACCAGAACTGTGCCATCAACTGGTGATTCTTCTTCAAAGGAAGCTTTGTCTGTTTCATAAGAGAATAAGATTTCTCCCTTTTTCACGATATCACCTTTTTTCTTGTGTAAAGTTGTAATGATACAACTTTCAAC
>Ga0265294_10003780_pt1 | contig 19153 bp, 18 predicted proteins | sample MunlanPumphouse3_FD_192504 | JGI IMG/M metagenome (GOLD analysis project Ga0265294, IMG submission 192504) | Groundwater microbial communities from a municipal landfill in Southern Ontario, Canada - Pumphouse #3 | ecosystem: Environmental > Aquatic > Deep subsurface > Groundwater | place...
AATTGTTTTAGATGTATAGCAGAAGAAGTTAATCCGTTAGTAGATATGAGTAGACCAAATGTATTCGTTAAAAACAAGCCTTATTATTATGGTGTTAGCATTAACGATAGTTTAACTGAAAGTCAAATACTCTCATTACTTAATACTGATATGGCAAGGTCTTTACCAATTAAGACAGAAGGTTATGTTACAGAAGGAGAATATATATATTTTGTATATCCAACTGAATGGGGAGTATTAGGTAGTATTATACAAAGTGCGTTTAATACAATACATGAGTTTGATGTTTCTGCTTATACTGTTAACATTGCTACATTAGAAGGGGCTACATCTTATACAGTAGTTAAAAGTTTAGACTTACATGAAATAATAGAACCTTTAGTAATAGAATTTAAACTATGACCAGAGTAACTGCATACGCACCATACATACCATTAGTTACTGGATTTCATATTACCAGTGCTAATTTAATAGATAATAGAACGGTTGTTAATACATTGGAGGATATGTATGATTTATCATCTATTAGATTGCCAAATGGTTTGGAGTGTTTAATATTAGATGCAGTTAGAAGTGGAGATACTATAGTAAAATATAGATGGTATGATGGTGAATGGCATCCTATTAGTTATGGTGTGGATGATTTTAATCATACTGTATCATTTGTAATTGCTGATTGGGAAATAGAAATAGATAAACCATATAATGAGTATTATATTGAGGTAGTGCATACTGGGAGTAAATATCCTTCACATAAAGTATTTACATCTACTGGTGTAGGTGTACAATTAGAATATAAAGAAATTAACACATCGACGTTTAGATTATATGCTAGACATCCGTTCGATGGAATATTAACTGCAAATTAATAAATGTTATGCAATATAGAAGTGATTTAATATTCATTAATCCGTTAGACATACGTGATAAAAATGGTAATGTTCAATTATCTTTTCCAAATCCAGTTGCAGGTTCAGATAATTACATAAGTGTTTTAAATGGAAATTCATCTGCGCTTGATCAATATAAAGGTGTAGGTTTTTCATCTAATGGTGGAGGTACTAGTATAGATATGTACTTTAACCCAAAGGGGGATGGTATAGCAAGAATATATTCATCTAGTGCTACCCCTTATATTGATTTAATTGCAGGAGTAGATATGGCAATTGCAACAGTTGCTTTTGTAGAAAGAGCAATAACAATTGGCGTTATTTACCTACGTCCTGTTGTAGCAGTATTTGATAATGTAGGAGCAGCTTTACCTACTGCTTCACCAGCTGTAATAGACGGCCATACTGTTGTAGATGGAGATTATATATTATGTAGGAATAGTTCTGATACATATAGTAAATGGATTGTACAAGCTAGTATAAGCGGTAGTACAATTACATGGAGTAAGGTAGAAGATTTTATAGAAGAAAGTGCAGCGGGTGAAATTATGTATAGAGTTGGTGCTACTACATTTGTAGATAATGATAGTGCTGATCCAGACATAACTAATCAACGTTTGACATATAATGGTTCAGAATGGGTATTACAGTCTAATGATATAGCTACTAGTTACACTGCTACAGAAGGGGTTAGATTAGATGTAGATACATTTAAATTGGCAATTAATGAATTATCCTCTTTATCTACTGTAGCAGATACAGACTATCTTGTTGTGTATGATGTAAGTGAAGTAGACCCTACTCCAAAACATAAGAAGATAACGGTGTCTGAATTAATTTCATCATACAGTTATGATTTATTTGTAGGTGCAGATGATTCATCTACTAATACAGTTGCAGATGGGGATGAAATTAGGATATTAAAATCTTCTACTGATAATTGGGTAAAAACTACTTATTCTGATACAGGCATACACAATATTAGAATTGAGTATGGTTTAGATAAAGGCATATATAGAATAATTGGAACTAATGATAGTGGATTACCAATTGAAGTAACTGGGCAAAAAGGTAAGATTTATAGGCCTGCTTTTGCAGCTACTTGGGATAGTGGAACAGTTGGTGAGTTTTTACATAGTACATCTTTGCCCTTAGGAATAGTAGGTACTGCTGGTAAATTAGCATTATTGAGTGGAGAAGCTACTCAGCATTATGTAGAGTTAACTACACAAAGTACAACTGCTAATCAAACTTATTATTTACCTAGCGCATATCCTTCTGTTAATGGTAAAGTTCTATCATCTACTACAGCAGGTATTATGTCATGGATAAGTTTATCAGAAAATACTGACGAATTAGTTGCTGCTTCTTCTGGTAAAACAGCAGGTTATTTAATTGATGTATTAGAAGGTATTGGGGCAAGTCCAAATAGTGGTATTCGTGTAACAGAAACAGGAACGATAAATAAAGTATTTTTACAAGCTACTGTATCAGACGTTAGCACGTTATCATTAACTGGTGCTAGAAATGTAGCATTATTTGATACTGCTGGCGATGAGATAATTGCAGGTAAAGCTACTGTGTCTGCAATAAGTTCTTATTTTTTACTTGCTAATTATCAAAATTCCACATATAATTATTATAATGGGTCAATTGGTGTATATGAATTAGTATCTACTGATTTTATTTTAGTTGGTGGAGAATATGTTTCAAGTAAGGCTATATCAACTACTTTTAATATAACTACTTATAGCAGTGATTATTTATTGCCTATTGTTCAACGTAAAAGTAGTACTACTCCCAACGTATGGGAAACAATAACTTGTGATACAAGAGTTAGTGTAGATACAGTAGATATAGCATTTAGCAATGCTCCTTCAGCGGGAGAAATATTTAGGGTTACATTAATATTTGACCCAACTAGATTATAATAAGAAAGGGATACTATGTATGTACATTCGCTAATTACATTACATAATATTAGTGTTGATCATCCAGTTAATATAGCTGGTTCAAATACCTTACATTTATATGCGAAAGAATCGTATCTATACACATCTATTTATGATCCAATAGAGGGAGCAACAACTGAATTAATTACATCTATTGATATAAATAATTTAGCTGATCATGGATTAGTTTATTATAGATTAGGTGGTGAAGGTGGTAGAAATAAATTTAGGTGTCTGCCACCTAATACTACTTCTACTAAGTTAGTATTGTCTAGTTATATTGCAGATGGTAGTGTTCAATTATTTGAATGGGTAGATATAGATGATTGGTTGCCAACTCTTCCAGATGTATATTGGAGCAAAAATGAATATGGGATATATCCCACTACTGTTTCTGATTCAGTTGCAATTGGAATAGCTTCTGTGAATACAACTAACCCATATAAATTATATGTATATGGGTCGTGTGGCATATTTAATGGCAGTGTATATGTAAATGATGGGCATATAGTAAATGATGGGGAATCGAATATAATTGGTAACTATAAAGGTTATTTAATTACTAATCATGTAAACGCAATAGATATATTATTAGATAGTGGAAGCGTTACATTAAATCATTTATTTGCATATTTAATACCTAATGACTTAGGTTCTATAGGAGAGGTGTCATACATTGGCGCTCGCTCAATAGAAAATAGTTTAAATGATACAGGATATGGATTCAAACGTGATAAGAACACTACGTTAATAGCTGGAAATACTACACTTACTATTAATTTTGATAGTTATGAATTAGAAAAGGTTACTTGCAATGCTAATTCGTTAATTACGTTTAATATAGTTAATCCGATAGTAAATAAAATATATACTTTACAATATACGTCAAATGGTGTAGGAGATGATATTGCGTTACCAAGTTATGCAAAACTAGTATCAGGGTCGTTTTATCCAGGTCATTTAAACTATATACAAATAATGTGTATAGAAGCATCTCCTATTTATTTGGTTACAATTAGTCAAGAATCAGGTGAATTAAAAAAAGATGGTTTAAGCATAACTGAGTTACTTGATGTTCCAAGTAGTTATTCTGCATATAAAGATACGTTTATGCGGGTAAATAGCACTGGAACATCTATCGTTTTTTCTTCCTTACTGGGGGGAACAATGACATCTACCAATGGATACGTGCCAAGTTGGAATGGTACAAGCGGTTGCTTTTTAAATGATGGGTATGCAATTTCTAGTAGTTTATATATAGATTACACAGATTCTTATTTAGCAACAGCAGATGTAATTAAATATGCAATTGATACAAACAAAGTTCAATCAGTAAGTACTAGTTCAACAATAGATAGTGATACTAAAGTAATATTAGTAGATAAAACAAGTGGTAATATAACATTGACTTTTCCTGATTTAACCGCTGATGGAAAAGCTAGAGTATGGAAAATAAAAGATATTAGCAGTAGTGATAATAATAATGTAATAGTTATTGAGCCTGCTGGAGTTCATACAATTGAAGGGCAATCTACCTTTACTATTGAAGGTAATGGATTTGCAAGAGATATTATATTTGTAACCAATTATTATATAGCATAATGAGTGATATAAAAGGTGGGCACAAAAAGCTAATTTTAAATAAATCTACCTCACCTAATATAGAAATAAATTCCTATAGCCAAACATTTCTATCTTTTATGGTAGCTGCTGATAGGGATTTATCTATATTGAATAGATATGGGGGTAATTTTGTAAAATTAGATTCTAATCACAATGACAAATATACTATTGTATGTAGTAATAATCATAATTTATATTATACGTATGGTTCACCTACAAGTGGAAACTTAAACATATTGCGTAAGTATGCTAATAATAATCCTGATCAAGAGGAAACAGAAATTAAATCTGGTAATGAGTTACCTTATTTAATTTCAGTTGCGTCTAGAGTTGGAGATACAGTAGAATCATTATTATATACTTGCACTGATTCAGATGGAGTATACACATTAAGAGTAATGAGATATGATTTTATTAGTCATTCTATACTTAGTGAAATTATAATTGATAGCACCACTTACAACGAGCGACCTTATTGGTGTGGTAACTGTGTATTTTCAATATCATCTATTATTCATAGAATAAGTGTTTATCCTTATACAATATCCATGCACGTTGGGAAAGGTGCTGCCATATCTGGTTTAAGTGGGAACGTAATAATATATAGTAAAGTTGAAACTGTAGATGAATACGAGCATGACCCTTATTATTCAGTTTGTAGAATACAAGTTAAATTAAGTTATAATTATGGTGCTACATTCTTTGATATAACAGATAGGATAAATAGTGATTTGCCATTTGATATTAGTTATTATGAGGAAATTGATGGCAAGTATTATATATACTATGATTCCTATGAAGCTAGACAAATATATTGGACTAGTTCATCTAATGGCAGAATACTTTGTGGATTTCACATACCTAATAATTATAAGGGGGTAACTGCTACAACTAAAACTAGAATATATTTAACTTTTAATTATGGAATTACATTTGAAGATTGTATAATTGTTGATGATCATCCTGAGTTATTAATGTATTATGTACCTGTGTGTAATAATATAGGGGCAAATGGTAATATATTATTAGGTAGATATTTTGATTGTTATGAAGAAAGTCAAGATTATCCAAATCATTTACAATTGACTGTATATAATGTTTATACAAATGCTAGAATAGATATACCTAGCTTAGACACATTAATTAATACTATTTCCCCAAGCGATTATGTACAATGCACGTATGAACTATCTTCTGACGGAAATTATATTATAGTTGGGGCTAGTGTAAAACTTACAACATTAGGAATGTATAAACTATTATACATAAAAGTAAATATAAAAGATTTATCTTCACCTAGTGTAGAAGACTATGATATACATCCTAAACATTCATTATTAAATCATTGGCTTTGTCCAATGGTTGCAACAAATTTTTAATTATGTATATACGAAACTTAATTGATATATTAGATATAACGTCTACCAATTCAAGCGTTGGAGATAAAAGGTTATTGTCTAGAATAGGTACATCTAATTGGTTAGATGACATATCTGTGCATAGTAGTAGTGATGTAACTGGTAGTAGTGATAGTGTTTTACTCACAGAAAAACATATAATTTCTTTACCAATATCTACGTTTACTAATGACTTAGGGTATTTAACTGGAACAAAAGTAACGTCGTTTAATACTAGAACAGGGGTAGTTGCTTTATCAAAGAGTGATGTAGAAGATGTATTAATTGGATTAATTACTTCTCATACTCATAACTATACTAATAATGCTGGTACAGTTACATCAATTGGTATATCTACTCCTACTGGATTTAGTGTTAGTGGGTCACCAATAACTTCTTCTGGAACAATAACTATATCATTTTCCACAGGTTATTCTCTACCTAGTAACATTAGCCAATCTAATTGGAATACTGCTTATGAATGGGGAGATCACTCTAGTGTAGGCTATTTAACCTCATATAGTGAAACTGACCCAGTATTTATTGCATCTGCTGCGTATAGCATTACTTCTACAAATATTACTAATTGGAACAGTGCGTATAGTTGGGGCAATCATGCAAGTGTAGGGTATCTTACAAGTTATACAGAAACCGACCCTGTTTTTCAAATATCAGCAGCAGCTGGAATTACTACAACTAATATATCTAATTGGAATAGTGCGTACAGTTGGGGAGATCACAGTGAATTGTATTCTTTAGTTGGGCATAATCACGATGGTGAGTATGAACCCTTACTAATTAGAAATACTGCGTTTAATAAAAACTTTGGTACAACTGCTGATACAGTATCTGAAGGTGACCATACACATAGTGATTTACATTCACATACAAATAAGACGATATTGGATGGAATTACCAGTACTGATGTAAGTAATTGGGATACTGCTTATGGATGGGGAGATCACAGTTTAGCTGGATATTTAACTACAGTAATTGCAGGTGGAACAGATGGATATGTACAGTTTAACAACTTAAATTCATTAGCAGCAACTACTATATATTATAATAATGTAAATGGATATACAGGATTAAATACAACTTCCCCAGTGTCATTGTTAGACGTTAGAGGAGATTTAACAATATCCAACGATGCAAGTGCTGTTTCTACATTTATGTCTTTAAATTATGTTGCAAGTAATCTAAGTGGAACTAAATTAGAATATGCAAAAGCATTGAGTATTGTAAGAGATGGTACAACTGATAGTGAGGATGGTGGATATATTATATATACTCGTAAAGGAGGTGCATTAACGTCTGATCTTTCTATATTAGATGGGATAATAAATATTAATCGCTTATCAATTAGTGATAATAATCCAATAACTTGGGATACTGGGGTAAACACTTATATAAAAGGATATATAACCGGTCTATTTGCAAACATTGATATATGTACTTATGGTGATATTAATTTACTGGTAGATGATCCGGATAGTTCGTTTAATATTGAAATAGATAATGATATAGTTGCTGTATTTAATTCAAATGGATTAGGCATTGGATTAGCCCCCTCAATAGCTAATTCTATTTCAGCAAGTGGAACAATTACAGCAGGTACGTCATTAACTAGTAATGGCACACTAACGGTTAGTGGATTAACTACAGTAGGTGGGCATATATTACCTAGCACTACCGATAGTTATACACTTGGATCAAGTACATATAAATTTCACGATCTGTGGTTATCAACAGATATATTTATAGGAGATTCCTTATACTTTAATAATTCATCTTCGCCAAGTAGAATATATCAAAGTGAAGGTGAAGATATTGAAATTTATTCTAATGGTGGTACAGTAAAGATAAATAAAGCAGTTAATATACAATTAAGTACAATTGGTGGTACTTTAGAAGTAGGAACATCTTATGAATCAGTAGCACAGTTTAATATATCTCCTGATATGGCTGGGTTAAGATTAATTGGAATGTATATTAAATGCAAACGTAATGAAGAATATACATTATATATTGATGTATGCAGTACACCAGGAGAAGCATCTAGCGAATCTTACACTTCCTTGTTTACTACTGTTCCAGCATACGCAACTACAGGTAATATGTTACGTTATTTCAATGGAGTTAATTCTTCCACTAATGTGTTATCTGATAGAGATATTATATCTATATTTTGTAAGTATGGTTCTGTACCAACTGAATATGCAACTGACGTAGTAGTAACTTTAATATTTGATATATAATTATGTGGGATTTAACAACAGCAACTGCAACATATAACTATAATTTAGGATTTAGTCCTTATGGTTTAGGGTTTAATTCAAGTGGTAATATAATGTATGTAAGTCTTGCTTCTTATATAAAACAATACGATTTAAGTACTCCATGGGATTTATCAACTGCTACATATAATTGGAAGCAAGTAAATTCAGGTACGACTTTTGTATGTGATCTGTATTTATTTGACAGTGATAAATACATGTATACTTTAACTGAAATTAGTGGTATTAGATATATAATAAAATTTAAATTTGGCACGGTAGGTGACATTACTACAATTACAGAAGATTCTAAAGTATCCGTTGATGGAATAGATATAGGTGCTAATGGATTTCATATAGAAAGTGATCTATCTAAAGTTTATATAACTGGTTCGGTATCAGATAAAATAACTAAAATAGAATTTAATACTAATGGTGATTTAAGTACATTAGATTTTACTAATAAACAACAAGTTGCAACTGGCTATGCGTACAGTGGAGGTTTGTATATAGGTAACAGTGGTCAAAATTTATACATAGGTAGAACTATCGTAAGTGATAGATTATATCAACGTAATATGACAACTTCACATGATTTAAGTACTTTAGGTGGAACATATACAACGTTATTAGTGGGACAACAAATTTATGGAATAATGTTTAAACCTGATGGAACTAAGATGTATTTAGCAGATTATGATGCAAGTTAAATAAGAGAGTACGAGTGGATTACTGTACATGAAAGACCTGCTACTAAACCAGCAGATGAAACAAAATTTATACCATACATTATAAACACTTAAAATTAAATAATATGCACGACAACGCAATTAATACAACAAATGCAAAAGTACAACAATGTATTGATTTATATGATCACCTTATGAGCAAAGTAACTGATTTAGAAAACTATTATTTTGCGTGTGGTGTGTCTTTAGTAGAAGATACTGTTGATGTAGGGCAAGGAGTAACATTTGGTGATTTAAGAAATGCAATTACTTCATTGATTGCAATTAGAGATTTAGGTATATCAAATGGTAGAGCGCACTTAACCAATCTTTATAAAACTAGATAATTATGTTTAATAGTAATGTAACCTATACTTACAATTATTGGAATGTAGATTTAAAATATATGGCACAACATGGCCATAATGATTTAGGTATAGGGGATGGTTTGTATAGAACTTCACTTGCATACATTGCATACGGTGATAGCAAACTAATGGAGGGCATTTTTTCTTCCTTCCGGGAATTTGGAATGATTAATAAAAAGGCTATGTATGTGCAAGGAGCAAGAGCACCATTTAGATATAGAGAAGATGATTTTTCTAGAGATCAATTTATATTAGCGGTTAGTGCATTATACATTAAAGGTAATACAGATAAATTGAATTATATTATAGATAGAATACCGTATAGATTAAGTAGACGATTCAGAATGACCCCTACTCTATGGTTTTGGAGTAAAGGTATTTCAGGTAAAAATAAACGAGTTAACTTGTTTATTTATAATTTATTAGAAACAATAACTCAGTTACCTATAATTGCTATATCGAAATTAGCAAGTAGATTAATTGGGCTTAATGTAAGTTATAGTATAGAGGAATTATTATCTATTGACCCTAGTATTCCATATTGGCATTTTGATACAATTAATAAACAATGGATATGGAAAACTGAGCCTTCTAGTATAATGACGTTATCACATAAATTTTATAATGAACATTTAATGAAATTGAATACAAGGTGGTGGTATAAATTAGTCAATGCTTTCATTACTCCATCTTATTCTATTTTTTTAAGTTCTATTATGGCATACTGTGGAGGTAGTAAATTAACACGTAATTTATTATTACGCAATGTTAGTGAATATAATACACTAATTAGATTGTTATTAAAAGATCGTAATTTTGATGTAAATAAATCATTGTCTATGTATACCCCATGTACAGGTATGATATGGGCAGATGAGTTTAATGGAACATCAATGAAGTATAGATTAACTGAAAAAGAAAGTGAGTATAATGATATATCGTATGATATAGTAAAACAACTAGCAAATGATAAATTATAGAAAGAAACGTCATAGATTCAAATTGAAATTAAGTAAAGCAGTACCTTTATTTAATGAGGTTAATAAAGATAAGTTAAAAGATGACTTTTTATCTATGAAGTCAGATGAACCAATGAAGAATGAAACTATTGAAAAGTTAAATAATGGTATGCAAAAACAAATTAACAAGTCACTTAAAAAGTAGTATTTTATTACTATTCACCTTAAACCAAGTATTATTAACATTAACTATATTGTAGAATGACAGATACACCTAAAAATGAAAAACCTAATAAAATAGGTAAACTACTTAAAAACATTTGGAACTTTTTAGATGGGCATAAAACAAAGATTGGTACAGCTATATACTTTGCCAATGAGTTATTTGGAGATAAATTACCCCCTACATTAAATGTTATTTTAAAGACAACGTCTGAAATAGTAATTGCTTTAGGGTGGGTACATTATATGTACAAAGGGAAAAATAATATAAATAAACTAATTAAACGAAAGTAATATGGCAAATTTTAGTAATGATGCAATGGATAGCATGGTTAGCTATTTAGATCATGTTGTAAAAGCAGGAATAGCAGAACCTATTGATGGGTTAGTATTTAGGTTTATACTTAAATTTATTGATAGTAAACTTATTTCTAAGCTACCAGAAGAAGATGTTGTTCAACTTAATCAATCTATAGTAAATATATTTGATGATAATGTAATTACTGTAGATGAGCTAGAAACTGAAGTTACAACATTATCTCTTATCTTAAGTAAATACATTAAAACTCCATTGGTAGATAATACGCCAGAAGAAAGTGCTATTATTGAAGGTGTCTTATTAATTATTATTAAGTCAGTAGAACTTATTATTGAAAAAGCAAAGTCTTCAAAGGCAAAATAATTGAATATTTGTATTGTTGAATTTAGATATAAAGTACAGAAAGTAAGTAATGAAAAAAAAATATAAAAAATACTATATTATTTTCTTAAATACTTGCAAATCTGTACTTTATTGTATAAATTTAAGGACAGATTACTAATGATGTAAGTTAAACAAAAAGTAATTAATTATGACAAGACGAGATGTTTTTAATTTTATTAGGTATTTTAACAAATTAAAATTACCAAAAGAGAATGGAAATCATACACTAAAATTTGCACTTGGTGTTAACAAAAGTAGATTAGAGCCATTGTATAATGTAATTATGGAGAACATTGATAAAATTGATGGATACCAAGAATACTATACAAAGCAATCTGAACTACACAACAAGTATGTAAACAATAAAACTAATGTTGAAGATCAAGTAAAAGTAGATCCTAAGTCTGGAACTACAATGATAGATATAGATGACAATAAATATAAAGAATTTGTCAAAGCGCAAGAGGCATTGAACATTGAATACAAAGATGTAATTGAAAAGGTTAAAGCATCTGAAGCTAAATTTCAAGAATATCTGAACGATGAAATAGATTCATCTATTGCTCCAAGTATAGCTAAAGTAAAAATTACTGATATACCAATGGATATATATGACGATGAAGAATATTTCTATTTAATTGGGTTTATGGTACAAACATAAAATTAAATATACAAATGAACAATTCAGAAGTAACGCCTAATATAATAAGTGCAATTGCTGTGTTGGGATCAGCTGTTATAGCAGCAACAGGTGCTATAATTGTAGAAAGAAAGAAAGTTAAGTCTGCTCAAAACAATAAATATAAAATAATTAATGATAGAATTACAATAGATGGTGAGATACATGGTATGCTAGGTGGATTATTAGCAATTACCAATGGAGATAGAGCATATATATACCAATTTCACCCTGACCAACATCCTCAATACTTTAGTTGTTCATACGAAGAAGTTAGAGCTGGGATAAGTAATGAAGTTACCAATCGGCAACATTTATTACTTTCTCAGCATCCTTGCTTTTTACAGAAGTTAAAGGAAGATAATGCCACTTGTTCACAAATAAGTACAATGTGCAATGAATTATTTGGTAAGCTATTAAAATCACAAGGCGTTCAAGTAGTATGCTATCGTGGTATAAAAAACAGTGCAGGTTATTTAATTGGATTTATTGGTATAGATTATACTGATAATCTTACTAGTTTAAATTGCGACATTAACTCTATTTTAGAGGATTTTGTATTTTCAATAACAAATAAATTAGCTAGCTATGAAAAATAAAAAAATAGTATTTGTGGACGATAACCCAAACGATTTGGTTTTGTATGGGGCAATGCTTAAAAGTATGCAATATGAGGTATTGCTAATTAATGACCCTACAATAGCGTTATCTAAAATTAATGAATTTAAGCCAGATATTATCTTTTTAGATCTTAATCTAGGAGAAAACATATCTGGTTTAAGTTTATTAAAACAAATTAAACGCACTAATTTCAAAGGTACTATATGTATATTAAGTGGTATGTCTGATTCAAATATCATTCATCGTAGTTTAGAAAATGGTGCAAATGAATATCTATTGAAACCAGTGTATAGTAATTTATTAAATAATGTAATAGAACATTCAGATGGCAACATTAAAGGATATAGCAAACACTTGTTTGGCAGTTGCTAAAGTAAAACCAGACACAATTGACTACAACGCTCGATTAGTGGAAGCAGTACAATTGTTTTTATCCGGTTATGCTAAACGTATACGAGATGATAGCAATAAAGGCAGACCAACCGAAGCGTATGAATTTGAATATACAGCAAATCTTTATTTTAACGATCAACGTAAAATATTGCGTACTGTTAATAAAGTATATGCACCAATTAGAACTAATACCTATGCACCTTTTCCATTTGTAGGATCAGATGATGGTAGAGTAACATTAATGTATATTAAGAAATCTACATTTTGGTCATTCAAATATAGTTATTTTCTATCATCCATTACTGGATATACGTATGAGAACGGATACATTTATATATTAAATAACAATAAGCTATCCTCTATACAAATAATATCTTCATTTGAATTACCTCATTTAGTAGAATTAGGAAACGAAGAGATTAAAAAGTTAGAGATTGGCGATGAATTAATGTGTGAGTTTCCATGCCCATTAGATATGATGAATTCAATTATAGCAGAAGTAGCATCTTTATTAATATCGCAACCAATTAGTAATGGCCAAGCATCAAACTAAATATAATATAACTAATTATTATAATAAATATCTTTCTGTATTAGAGAGTAATTATGCTCCATTGACAGAAGAAAGAAAAGAAATATTTATAATAAAAATAAAGTTATATAAAAAAATATTACCTAACCTATCAGATATAAAAAAGATACGTGGGTTAGCTAAATTTCTATCTAAAATAGAGCTTTCTCCTGTACATTTTACTAATAATGAATATGGAAAGTATTCTCAATTAGTTAAACGTCATTTACCTGAGCAACTTGCAAAAGATTGTATAGCAATAATGGCATATACTAAACGTGATAAAGAGTGTATGTTATCTATACAAAAGATATTAATATATAAGATACCTGCTGCTGCATATAAATTAATATTAGATACTTATTATACTCACATAGCTAATTGGGTATTACAAGGGTATATATTTTATATAGGTAAACACTTAGGTAAAATATATATAGAAGAAACACATAAGAATTTTATAAATGAGTTTGGTAACCTACGAGGCTTAGTAGATCGTGGCACATCGTTTGTTATATTGGAAGAGTTAGCTAAATCCCAAGAAGATCAAGGAATGCACACATTATATTCTGATTATAAAGTAAATAAGTATTATACTAGAATGCAATTCATTCATTTAATGAAATCTTATACTTATTCACCAGATAAACCAGATTTGCCAAAATGGATAGTATATCATACAGATGAATGGATTCCATATTTTAGATGGGGGAATAGAGATAACTCTGTATTACAATTAAAAGATTACACTTTTAAACCTACGAGTTATATTAATACTCCTTTACGTAACAAATCAGATATATTAGAAGCTGCTACTTCAATAGATGACATTTTAAATTGTAATGAATTAGGTGCAAAAGATAAAATGTTTTTAATAAAAAAATTCGATAATAACTTTTATAAAAATACAAGACATGATATACCATGATATATCTAGTGAAGTTATTATAGCTAAGATTGAAAATAGCTATACTATTACTAGTTCAACAGATTGGGTTAATCGAGCACCTGAATGGATAGCGGATGCTATGGCAATAATAGATATGCCACTTTCATATAAAATGCAAGAACCGTATGAAATGGAAATAAGTGGTAAACGAGGTAAATTGCCATGCAATGTAGAAAGAGTATTATTTATTACAAAAGACGGTAAGGCAATGTCATATATTGTAGATGGTGCAATGTTACAACCAAATACAGAAATTGAACTTAGTGGAATATACTATTACGAATACACTAAATCAGGGCATATAATGTGTAATTTCACTTCTGGAACTGTGTATGTATATTATAAAGGCTTAGATTCAGCATATAATAAACTAACTGGCCTAAGGTTTCCTTATATACCATATAACAGGGTTTTACTAAACGCATTAGAATATTATGTATTATTTAAAATATTACAAAAAGGTGGTGCTGTATTGGGTTTTAATCTATCCGATAATAACGAATTTACTAATCCTGCATTGGCTTGGAAACTATCATTAAAAGCAGTGAGAATATCATTGTTAGATGATTATTCAGAATCAATGGAGAACATTGACAACGCTAGTCTTGGCTTTTTACGTCCAACGTCAAATGAAAAAGACAAAAGAGATTATTTAAACCTTATTTAATTAGCTATGAACTTTACACAAGGAATGTTACCAGATAAAAATTTATACAGTAGTGTAGATGGTTCTTGGGCGATGGGTAAAAACATACGACTTGTAAATGGTGTAATTGAAGTAGATTACGGTAGTGTGTCAGTTGGTAGTATTGGAGGACATTTAGTAGGTGTATGTAATACAGGGGAAGAGTTATTTATTTTTACATCAGAAGAAGAAAGTGATGTAGATAGAATATATAAATTTGATGGTACTACAGTTAGTACAATATTAACTGCTGATTTAGGGTTATCGTATAATGTAGAATTAGACGTAGTTTATAAATACAATATGCGTAACGAATTAATACTTGCATGGGTGGATGGGGTAAATAAATTAAAAGTATTAAATGTTACTACATTACCATTTATAAATGGAGTTACTGGTATAAATAATGTAATTGCTAATCCTAATGATTTAGGTATATTGTCAGTATCTCCAGAAGTAAAGATACCATATATTAAGTTAGGTAGATCTTCTGGAGGGTCATTAGGAATGGGTGTATATCAAATAGCAATTAGATACAAATATAAAGATGTTGCTAGTAAATGGATTATATATAGTGAAAGAATACTATTGTTTGGTAAATCTGTTGCAGTTGAATTAAATGTTAACCCTGATACATCGTTAAACCCTTCTTCACCTACTATGGTGAATTATATTCCTCAGTTAAGTTCATCAAATGCAAACAATTCACTTTTAGTAACATTAACTGGGTTAGATAGTAAATATGATACTATAGATATAGCTGTATTAAAAAGTTTATTGACTGGTGGTTTTGAATCAACTTGTGGAATAATAACAAATATACCTATCTCCTCATATATATCAATGACCCAGTATATCAATGGTGAATATAATAGTTATGTTGAACTAGATGTTATATTAGAATCAATTTTTTCTATATATAAACCTAAAGCAATCACTAACTTTAGAGATAAACTATTAATTGCTAATTACGAAACTTTATCACCTGCTACAAACATCGCATCTACAATTACTAGTAATAAATTAAAATGGATTGTAACAAAAGGTAACTCTAAAGATATTACCTTTAAATGGGGTGAAGTATATGCTATTTATGCAGCGTATGTGTATGTAGATGGGTCATTATCTCAATTTGAACCATTAGTAGGACGGGAATTAGATGAATCTGATAGAGCTGTATATACACCTATCACAGAACTTAATATGTTGGGGGATGACCCTAAGCAATTTCATATATTAAGTACAGTTAAGAATGTTGTGCAAGATGATGATTGGAATTTAATTGGTGACTTTGGAGCATGGGAAAATGCAAATGAATACTACGAGGATGGTAGTACAAAAGTAAGACACTTTAGATTTCCTCATAAATCAATATTATACCATCCTACCTCACTTGATCATACATGGACTGGATGGGGTGAAGATGATTGGAAAGAGGCTAAACTAGGAATAACTATAGATTTAAGTGAAGTTATACTTCCAGATAATGTGCAAGGTGTTACATTTGCCTATGCTAAACGAGATTTAGGTAATTGTACTGCATTAGATGATTGTGTGTATAGTACAGTTGCTAAAGAAGAAGATGGGCCTCCTACAACATACGGTAGTTTAACTCCATACTTATTAGTAAACAATAGATTTGTTCCTAGCAATCCATATTTATATTTCATACATAGTGATGGATATGTCCTTAGCGATGAATATGTTCAAATGCTACCAGACTTATCTTTTAAAGTAGAACATAATACTGTGCATGATAATGAATATTGTGCAGATAGATTACATACTACGTTGGTTATGGGGGTACTTAAATCTAGAGCAGTTACCATAATGAATGATGTTAGAGATACATATAATTCAAGGTATTCTCAATCATTAGTATATTTAACTTATTGTAAAAACGAAGACATTGTAACTTCTTATAATGGTGATGTATATACATCTATTGGATACTTTATTAATTATTCATATAGAACTGATCTTAATACTACCCTATTTAATTTTGATATACGACAAGGTATTATAACTAGTCCAATAATAAATGATTTTTTAGATATATCAGGCATTCCTTTTTATGAAGGTGGATTACTATCTGAATTTGAAAAAGGAGTTCAAACTTTATCAGTGGATAGATATTATGTTAGGTTAAAAGGAACGAGTGAGTTATGTATAAATAAACCATTTATATTGGTTAAAGATACAGATAAATTATACAATAAGCATTATAATGATATATTAAATTCATACCAACGTACTGGTGAATTTGATAATTGGTATTTATTTAATCCAAATGATTACTATACTATTCCAAATATAAATGGAAGTATATATCAATTGATTTCTTATGGTAACGCATTATACATACGAACCAATAAATCGTTATATATAGCTAAAATACGAGATACATTTGATATGACAAATGGGTCAGTTGGTATTAAATCTGGTGATTTATTTGATCAGTATCCACAAGAATTATTACCTACCTCACAAGGATTTATTCAAGGTAATTCTAAATTAGCTACATGGTTAGGTAAATTAGGAGTAGTTATTGTAGATGTATCAACATCTAGTATTTATATATTAGGAGAAGAGTTAGTAGATTTAACTATAACTAATAAGCCCTATTTTAAATCTATATTTACATCAATAGATAATTCACATTTATCTTCATTGTCTGGAGTATGTATTGCTTACAATGAAGAGTATAATAGATTATTTATAACCATTGGTGAAAAGGTACTTACCTTCGATTTAATGTCTAAGTTTTTAATTAGTGAACATAATATTGGTAAGAATTATATGTTCTCTTTATTAGGTAAACCTAGCCCATATTACATAAATATAAACAATGGATACAAAATATATAAATTATCAAATTCTACATATCCTACTGAATCGTACATAGATGTATCTTTAAGTAGTGAAGAATTACTTACCTTTGGGTTGAATGATGTGTCGTGGGTAACAGTCGGTGGGGAAATGAATACAATTGATTCAATTGCTATATGGAGTGAATATGGAGCAACTGGGGTAATAGATATATCTAGAATAGATATAGTTAATGATGCTACTACAGGGAACACATCGTTTGATTTAGATGGCGTGTATAGATTCAATGAAATATTTAATAGAGTAATAAATACTTCTTTACCTTTTTATTCAGGAAGTATATATGACCCACAATTTACAACAGATAATATAGATGTTAGTGATAACAAAGATTTAGTAGCATCCCACTTTAAAATACGACTTTACTTAAAGAAAGTTAGTAGAGTAATTACAAATAGAAATTGCAAATTGAAAACTATAAATGTTAACCCAAAACAATACATATCTAAATATTAAGTTATGGACCCATTAAGTGCAGTAAGTGCAGTTGCTTCTTTAGGAATGAATATATACAATATCGTTGAAGAACGCAAACGATTGAAAGAAGAAGAAGCATTAAAGAATAGGCAAGAATTTGCTAATTCTCAATCAGTAGATGCAGCTGAATTATCTAGTTTCAAATCATCTATGGGTGGAACAACAATGTTTGCATTGGGTGGTAAAAATGCAAGTAATTTAAGTTTTTATCCAAATGAATTACCTATATCAAATGGAGTTAAACTTTTGCAAGGTGCTCCCCACGAGTTAGGTGGAATAAGTAAATATAGTCAAACTTCAACTGGTCTTCATAGAGATAATATAGAAGCAGAGGGTGGTGAAGTTGAATTAGCTACCCCATTAGGTAATTTAATGCTATCCAATAGATTAGCCCCGTCAGATAATATTAATAGTAGTTATGCTGAAAAGGGGTTAAAAATTGGATTAATGAAACGCAAGTACGATGGTAAAAATGATCAGTTTAGTCGTAATGCAGTAAGACGATTGTCAACTGCATTAAAAGATGTTTATGATGAGCAAGAAAGACATAAAGCTAAAATGGGATTAGATAACCCTACTAATAAATTAGCAATGGGGGGTAATGACTGGTTATCCACTGATATTCCTCCAACTATTACTGTAGATGGAATTGAGATTAATATTTTAGATTTGCCTAGTAACATTAATGATATAAACACTCAAGCATATATACCTCAAGGTACAGTTAAAGTAGGAGATAAAACAGTAAATGCTCGTGCTTTATATAATGCA
>Ga0265294_10003781_pt1 | contig 19151 bp, 23 predicted proteins | sample MunlanPumphouse3_FD_192504 | JGI IMG/M metagenome (GOLD analysis project Ga0265294, IMG submission 192504) | Groundwater microbial communities from a municipal landfill in Southern Ontario, Canada - Pumphouse #3 | ecosystem: Environmental > Aquatic > Deep subsurface > Groundwater | place...
GGTGGCCGCTGTTTTGGAGAATTATCAAGAGGAAGACGGCAGTGTCAGGATCCCTAAGGTACTGCAGCCATATCTGGGTGGACGGGAAAAAATTAAGTAATAAATCAAGAAGGGTGGCAACGTTTGTTTGTCACCCTTCTTGATTTATTAAAGGTGTTGCCATATGATAAAGATGACTATGTAGGGAGGAAGGGTTTAATAATATGAAGCAGGGAAAAGTGAAGGTTAAACCTTTTGTCAAATGGGCAGGTGGAAAAGGACAACTTTTAGATGAGATCAGAACAAAATATCCTGAGGACTTAGGGCAAAGTATAAACAGGTACTGCGAACCTTTTGTTGGCGGAGGAGCTGTTTTGTTTGACCTTCTTTCAATGTATAGCTTCAAGGAAGTTTTGATTAATGATATTAATGTTGAACTCATCAACACATATTGTCAGATCAAAAATCAGGTGGAAGATTTATGGCAACGACTTGAATCTTTACAAAATATTTATTGGCCTCTGGCTAAGGGCGAACGAAAGAAAACGTATTTTGCAATACGCGAGCGTTTTAATTACCTGAAAGTAAACGGTAATGAACTGGTTAACTTGGAAAAAGCAGCTTTGTTTATCTTCCTGAACAAAACCTGTTTTAACGGTCTCTTCCGCGTTAATAAGAAAGGGCTGTTTAATGTGCCGATGGGGGCATACAAAAAACCACTTATTTGTGATATAGAAAATTTACTTACTATTAATAAGTTATTGCAAGGCATACAAATTCGTTGTGGTGATTATAAAGAGTGTGCCGATTTTATAGACCAAAATACTTTTGTATATATTGATCCACCTTATCGTCCGCTTTCTGTAACCGCAAGTTTTACAGCTTATTCAGAGAAGGTGTTTGATGACCAGGAACAGATGGCCTTAGGCAGATTTGTAGATGAGATTCATCAGAAAGGGGCCAAGGCTGTTATTAGTAATTCTGATCCTAAGAATATGGATGAGCATGATAATTTTTTTGATAAAATTTATAAAAAATATAATATTGAGAGAGTCACCGCGAAACGGATGATTAACTGTAATAGTGAACGTCGCGGAGAAATAAGTGAACTGCTGATCAGTAATTATTGAGGTGATTGTTTATGAGAATGATAGATAAATACAAGGAATTTGGTGTTTTTTCTGAAAACGCGGCCTTTGAATATCTAATGACACATTTAAAAGACACTATCCGTACCTATGATTTTTTTGTAGCGTGGGAAAAGGTGCTTGGTAATGTGTCAGAAGTTGAGGTATCATTAAATATTCTTAATACCTTAATTGGGAAAGATGATCTTGAAGTCAAACTCAAAGAACTTATAAAATCTTATCCGGAGATTGTTCCTGTAATTCCTTTGCTTATTGCCGTTAGAGAAACTTCAATCAAAGTGGCTGACATGGGTAGAGATATTGAATACTCTTTCGCAAGGCGTAGACAGTATACGGATGAAGAAATTAACAAAATTGTTTATTTTGCCAGTAAATGCGGATTGCTTAAAATATTGGCTGATCAGAGTATTAAAAATCTTGTAGATTATTGTGTCGGTGTTGAGGTTGGGTTAGATACTAATGCTCGTAAAAACAGAAGTGGTAAAGCAATGGAAAATTTAACAGAGGTATATGTAAAGACAATCTGTGATAAACACGGTTATGATTATATTGCTCAGGCAAGTGCGGCTAAAATTAAAGCTGAGTTTGACCGTGATATTCCTACGGATAAATCGGAACGGCGCTTTGATTTTGCGATTAAGGCAGGAAAAAATATTTATTTGCTTGAAGTTAACTATTATAGCCGTGGAGGCACGAAACTGAAGTCTGTTGCAGGTGAGTTTAAAAGTCTTTTTGAACTTGTGAAAAAAGAACCGAAGGTAGGTTTTGTTTGGGTTACTGATGGCCCTGGTTGGCTGACGGCTCAATATCCGCTTCTTGAAACATTTAATGCGACAGAATATGTTATCAATATTAAAATGATTGAAAACGGTTTGCTTGAAGAAATTATTACTCGGGGACTATGATATGGATAGAAAAAAGGAAATAAAATGGGAACCTGATAATTTTGAATTGCAGATGACAACAGTGTGGTCTTTCCCGGAACGCGGAGATTGGGCAACTCATAACTCAAAATACAGAGGGAACTGGTCACCATATATCCCTCGTAACTTGCTTTTGAGGTACTCGCAAGAAGGATATTTGGTGCTTGATCAGTTCGCTGGCGGTGGGACTACCCTTGTTGAAGCGAAACTTTTGAACCGTAATATTATTGGTGTAGATATCAATCCTGAATCTCTTGAATTATGCAAGAAAGCAGTTGATTTTATAAAAGAAAACTGTGGTGAGGTAAATATAAAGCAGGGTGATGCTCGTAACCTCAGTTTTATTTCCAATGAGCAGATAGATTTTATTTGTACACATCCGCCATATGCAAATATTATTCAGTATAGCGAAGAGCTTGAAGGTGATTTGTCACATTTAAAGGTTCCTGCATTTTTAGAAGAAATGAAAAAAGTAGCTTCTGAAAGCTATCGTGTTTTAAAAAAAGATAAATTTTGCGCAATTTTGATGGGAGACACAAGGCAAAAAGGGCATATGATTCCCATGAGCTTTGAGGTTATGAAAATTTTTGAGGAAGCAGGATTTAAGCTGAAAGAGCTTATTATTAAAGAGCAACATAATTGTAAGGCTACAGGTTATTGGAAGACTAATAGTGTCAAGTATAATTTTTTGTTGATTGCACATGAGTATTTGTTTGTCTTTCGGAAGTGAAGAAGGTAAGAACGGTCGTTATTAAATGCTGTTTAACTTGACAGTAGGTCTTTTTATGCCTATAGTGTATATAGTGTATATATACGGGGCGAACGGTACGTACGGTTAAGGTGTTGGCAGAAGGAGGGACTTCATGGATATAATTATTAGCAATTCATCAGCAGACCCTATTTATGAGCAGATTGTGCAACAGATTAAGAAAGAAATACTGACGGGGGAACTGCAAGAGGGAGAAGCCTTGCCCTCCATCCGGAGTTTAGCTAAGGAACTGCAGATTAGCGTGATTACTACGAAACGGGCTTATGCGGAATTAGAAAGGGAGGGCTTGCTTGAAACAGTAGGAGGGAAAGGTTCTTTTGTCGCCGGACAAAACAAAGAGCTTTTACGGGAGAAGCGTCTTAGTATTTTAGAAGAAAAACTGACGGAAGTGATTAAAGAGGCTAAGCTTTTGCAAATCAGCCGCCAAGAGCTTACCGAGATGTTGGAAGTTTTATGTGAGGAGGAGTGAAGATGGAAGAACAAGGGGATAACCTGATTGCGGTAAAAAAATTAAGTAAAAAATTTACCGGATTTGCTTTGCAGGAGATTAGCTTTAACTTAAAAAAAGGCGATATTATGGGTTTTATTGGCCCTAATGGAGCAGGGAAAACGACCACGATTAAATTAATGATGAATTTATTGCAAAAGGATGAAGGAGAAATCAGGATTTTTAATCAGGATCATCGGCGGCATGAAAGAAGCATTAAAGAGCGGATTGGGTTTGTCTATGATAATCAAGAATTCTATGATGAATTAAAAGTGGGCGAGGTAGAAAAGATTGTCGCTCCGTTTTATCGAAGCTGGGATAGCAAGGTCTATACTCGGCATCTAAAAGATTTTGAATTACCTCAGTCAAAAAAGGTTAAAGATTTTTCCAAAGGGATGAAGATGAAATTCTCCTTGGCGGTAGCTTTATCTCATCAAGCAGAGTTATTAATTATGGATGAACCGACTTCGGGATTAGATCCGGTCTTCAGGCAGGAATTTTTGGATCTTCTTCGTGATTTTATGGATGAGCAGAAAGGTGTATTGTTTTCCACCCATATTACCTCGGACTTAGATAAAATTGCTGATTACGTTACGTTTATAAATCAAGGGCGCATTATTCTGAGTTCTTCAAGGGAGAAAATATTGGAGAATTACGGTTTAGTTAAAGGTGAAAAAAAGCATTTGCAGCAGGAGTTGTCACCGTATTTGATTGGACTGCGGGAGGGCAATTTCGGTTTTGAAGCCTTAACTGCCGAGGCTGATCGTCTGCGTTGTAACTATAAGGGAATTATCGTGGAGCGGCCGACTTTGGAGGAGATTATGTTATATCTGGTAAGGGGGGCGAAAAAAGATGTATAGCCTGATTTTGAAAGATCTGTTGATTCAAAAAAAGACGTTGGGGTTTATTTTAGGGTATAGTATTCTCCTTTTGTTTGTTTTTAATAGCCCTGATCTGGCAGAGATGGTTTATGTTATGGGGGCAATGGTGAGTTCTTACATTTTGATTTTAGGTGCTTGTGCGTACGAAGGTAAAGGAGGCAGTGAGATCGTTTTGAACAGCTTCCCTTTGCGCCGGAAAGATGTCGTTAGGGCCCGGTATTTTTCTGTTTGGGTATTTATGTTTTTATCTTTGGTGATTTTTGGCTTGGGGGGAGCAATTATGAAAGGGCTAGGTCTGCCATTCCCCCTGCGGTATCTTAATTGGGTTGATGTGGTGGGAGTTGCGGTTAGTTCCCTTCTCTTGACCTCTCTTTATCTACCGTTCTATTTTAAGTTTGGTTATATTCAGGCGCGCCTCTTTAATGCCTTTATGTTTTTGCTCTTTTTCTTTGTTCCTGCTTATGTGATGAATTATTATCAGGAAAATAGTACAAAGGAATGGTTCCGGCAGACTATCTTTTTTTTAGACAATCATCCTGCTTGGTTAATTGGCGGCCTAATTATCGTGCCCTTCTTGATGCTGTTGATGTCCTATTTGCTTTCGGTTAAGTTTTATCAGGCTCGGGAGTTCTAAGATTTACGTAGCTCATTCGTTCTAGACTTGTGCGGACTGTGGTATAATTAAGATAGAAATGGATTCTGTAATTTTGGGGCGTTTGGGAGAGAGGCAGATGAATTTCATTAAATATTTAGGAAAGGATTTAGGCTATGATTGGGAATAAGTATTTGCAAGCTTTATTTAATTATCCGGATAAGGATACAGGCTTAAATCAACTCCTGGAATTATTAAAAACAAAGGATAGGGAATTCATCGATAGTTTGTTTGAACCGGTAGATTTAGAGGCATGTGATGACCAAAAAATAAAATATTTAACGATAGTATCAGCTCTCATAGATTATTATTTACAGATTCACAATCTGGAAGTTCCCCATTGGTTGAGAAATGAGAAGCTAGCTTTTAAGACTCCTTATTATCATGGCAGAAGAATAAGTGATTTTGATAAATTAAAATTGCAATATACAAATCCCGGTCCCTTTAGGGCCCGAAATGTTTATTTTGATTTACACGGTATTGAAAGAGTTTAGGTAAGCCGCTGGGGAGATATCGCGACCTATGATGATTGACTTTCGCGGGGCAACGTGCTATATTATATTTTGCTGTTTTAGTTTTAAGGAGGGGTGTCCGAGCGGTTGAAGGAGGCGGTCTTGAAAACCGTTGAATCTTTGCGGGTTCCGTGGGTTCGAATCCCACCCCCTCCGCCATGATGAGAAATAATTACCCTTGGGTAATTATTTTATACAAGCAGATGAAAAATAAAGGATTCGAACGGGCGGAAAAAGAAAATGTGACCTTAGAAACATTTTCCCGCCCCGGCGTGAAAGGAAGCGAAAGCTTCCGGCGCGAATCCCACCCCCTCCGCCATTTACGAGGCTTTCACTGAAGAGACAAAACATATAAAAAGCGACAATATCAACGAACAAAAACTTATTTTAGAGTTTTTAGCGAGAATATGCCTGCATCTTCTCGTATTTTTTAAAATTTATATTTGCACAGATGCTATAATAAAAATTTATATTTGCATTTTGCTTTGTTTTTGCAAATAAAAAGGTTATGCTTTAGCTATAATCACTCAAATGCAAATACCGAGGTAAGTTACTTATGAGATCAGGAGCGTGTGTAAAACAAATACAGGGATGTCTGCCCTTTATTCCCAAGCCATTACCACCGGAGCCTTTAATTATTGATTGGGGAATACAGGAATTGCTTTCAAAAGCAGATAGAGCACTTGGTAGACTTGATGGAATTACAGAAATTCTACCCAACCCGGATTTATTCGTATCAATGTATATCAAACAAGAGGCAGTTCTTTCTAGCCAAATTGAAGGAACTCAGGCATCTCTGGTGGATGTTCTGGAATTTGAAAGCAAAGGAACACAAGAAACAAAAGATATTAAAGAAGTTGTAAGCTATATTAAGGCAATAAACTATGGCTTGAAAAGGCTAGATATTTTACCATTATCATTGCGTCTTATTAAAGAGATACATCAAATATTACTTTCGGGTACTCGGGGAGTGAAAAAAATCCTGGTGAATTTAGGTCTACACAAAACTGGATAGGTCCATTAGGTTGTACTTTAAATGAGGCTACATTTGTTCTACCACCGGTCTTTGAAATGAATAATGCCATGGGAGATTTAGAAATTTTTTTACATAATGGAAATGTAAAACTTCCATTGCTGATTAAAGTTGGATTGGCACATGCACAATTTGAAACAATCCACCCATTTTTAGATGGCAATGGGAGAATGGGTAGGCTTTTGATTACTTTTTTGCTATGTAGTTCAGGAGTATTGAAAAATATTAGTGGAACAGCAAGAAATCGTGTGTTTATCTATAGCGATTATGTCGCTTTGTTCGAAAATATCTGAGGTAAACACTGTATAGCTGAAATAGAAAAACACAGGGACAATTAAGGGGGATAATATCCCCTGTTTTTATCAACAAAACAAAGTTGCATATCTGCTAATAACTTGTTATACTAATGCTTGCCAACATTCGCAAATTTGCTTAAATGCTGGTTCCGCCAACTTAGTTTTTAAGCAAAGCGGGGTTTGACTTAGGGACTCCTTATTGTGTATAATAATAAGAGTCAACTTCGTGGGGAGAGATGGCCGAGTAGGTTGAAGGCGATCGCCTGCTAAGCGATTATACGGGCTAAAACCTGTATCGAGGGTTCGAATCCCTCTCTCTCCGCCATCAAAAATTAGCTGTGCCCGTAGCTCAGCTGGATAGAGTATTTGACTACGAATCAAAGGGTCGCAGGTTCGAATCCTGCCGGGCACGCCATGAACTTACTGCCGCAAGCGATTGCGGTTTTTTTATTTTCGCTAAAAATTGTGTTTAACCATTATTTAGCCACTTTTTAACCACTAAGTTTTGGTTAAAATAAAAAAAGACCGGTTCCCCGGTCTCGCTATTTGAAGAAATGGTGGTCCTAACGGGCCGGATAGGTACATCTCTATGGGGTTCGCGGGGTGGGGCGAGGAGATGAAAAGAAAAAAGCAGCCGATTATGGCTGCTTAATTTTAAGATGTTTTGCTAAAGCTCTTTGTAAAAGCTGAGAGTAGTTTACATTTTCTTTTTCTGCAATAGTATTTAGCCATGCTGGTATAGTTAAGGTTTTTTTGACCGCTTTGTTTCCAATTTTTTTTGCGTACTCATCTAAGTCCACACTAATAAGGCTTACAAAACCATTTTCGTATTCATTAGCAACAATACTTTTAATGTCTGACGGTTTAGGTAATGCTTTATTATTTTCTACTTCGTCTAATAACCAGCCTGATGCTGCATCAATGGCCATATCTACAGCTTCAGCTAGAGTATCACCTTCTGTTATACAACCCGGTAAATCAGGAAAGGTTACGGTATAACCGCTTTCTTCACAGGGATAGAAACAAGCAGGATAAACCAATTTCATTATAATGACCTCCTTATATTTTTATTTTATATTTTTGATTATCCTCAAGTCGGGAGCTATTTTAGCCCCGCTTGCTTGAGGATGGAGTTTGCTGTTTTAGTTTTTAAGTCTTTGCCTGGATGATATGGTATTGTTATTTTCCCGGGTTTGGTTGGATGTATGTAGTAGCGGTGTGAGCCTTTCGTGTATAAGTATTGCCAACCATCTTCTTTAATTATTTTTTCTATTTCCCGGAATTTCATTGTTTCTTCATCTCCTTTCTATGGTTTAATTATAACACGTATGACACGTATATCAAACGGTTTTTTGAGATATTTTAACTTTTTTATTACCCACAAAAGAAAAAGCGGGCGGTTGACAGGATACTAGAAAAAACTTATACTTATAATTCGAGGGGTAATTTAAAATAGAAAACATTTAATCAGCATTTAACCACTTTTTAACCACTAAGTTTTTGATGATATGTGATAATATAAAACTGCATGAAACAACAAACCTTGATATATCGGCGTTTTTGGACTGTGCGAAACGATACAAAACCATTAAATTGGACTCAAAGGGTCGCAGGTTCGAATCCTGCCGGGCACGCCATTTATGTTAACTTAATGGTCAGTTTCTGACCATTTTTAAATCATGTGACTATGCTTTAAGCTGCGCCCGTAGCTCAGGTGGATAGAGCGGCGGATTCCTAATCCGCGTCTGCCGCAGGTTCGAATCCTGCCGGGCGCACCATTTGTTTTCTGGATAAAGATTATGAGCGTGTCTGGTGTGTGATATGAGAAATCATGAAATTTTTATGCAAGAAGCCCTTTTGGAAGCGCGGAAAGCCTTAGCTAAAGGGGAAATACCTGTAGGAGCCGTTGTTGTCCTAGAAGGCGAAATTATCGGGAGAGGTCATAATTTACGGGAAACAGAACACGATCCTACGGCTCATGCAGAAATAATGGCGTTGCGAGAAGCCGGGGGAAAACTGGGGACTTGGCGTTTGGCGGGGGCTGTTTTATATGTGACCTTGGAACCTTGTCCGATGTGTGCCGGGGCTTTAGTGCAGGCCCGTCTCGACAAGGTCGTGTATGGAGCCGATGACCCCAAGGCAGGTGCGGCGGGTACTCTTTTGAATATTCCTCAGTTTCCGGGCTGGAATCATTTTGTGAAAATAACTGGAGGTATCTTGGCTGATGAAGCGACAGCCCTTTTGCAGGAATTTTTTCAAGAAAGAAGAAAAAAGAAATAAAGGGTAAATTATTGCCTTGTGTATAAAGTATGGAGAGTTGTCCGAGCGGTTGAAGGAGCTGGTCTCGAAAACCAGTGTACATGTAAATGTACCCAGGGTTCAAATCCCTGACTCTCCGCCATGGAGCTGTTAATTTCAAAGATTAACAGCTCCTACCTTTTTAAGCGGCAAAGATTTTTCAATAATCTTCGCTGTTTTTTTCTTTGAGTGGTATTCTAAGTGGCCGTAGATGTTCACCGTTGTCCGGATGTCGCTATGACCAACCCAATCGCGGATACGCTCCATCGGCCCTTCGTTGGCCATCATCAAGCCTACGCACGAATGCCGCAGATCATGAAACCGAACATGGGGCAATCCGGTCTTTTTGAGTAAATCGCCGTGCCTGTTGGTTATATAGTCCGGGTCGATGATTTCCCCCAAGGGATGGACGCAAAGATATCCAAGCCACTTATTGCTGTACGAGTTGTCGCAAAGCTCCCTCAGTTCCTTGTTTTCAGCTATTTTTGCCTTTATCCTTTCTTCGACGTAAGGGATTAAGGGATTAAGGGATTAAGGGATTAAGGGATTAAGGGATAAGTACGGTTACTCAAATCCGTTTTGAGCTTGTCGGACGGAATATATATTTTCTTCTTGTCGATTACTGCCTTTGTCACGGTATGATTGGCTTGGAAGAATTTGTGCCGAAAGTCAAGTTGAGATTCCCTGATGCCAACACACTCACTGCGCCGCATCCCATAAAAGCCACCGAGCAGTATGGGAATTTCAATAATATCCCCTACAATAAATTCGAGATAATATTGCATTTGGTCGGCATTAAGTGTGGCCGCATTGTATTTCTCAATTTTGTGCAGGGTATCGGTCAGACCGACCATTTTAAGCATTTTGGTAAGTTCCATATGGTTCCTCCTTTCAAATTATTCACTCACCTGCCATTGACATAATGAGTGTAGCATAATAAAAAAAGACCGTAAAATGTGCAGATCGTTTTTATTTACTGTCGCCGCCTGCACCAAATTTTAGGTAGCTTAATAAAAAAGGCTTAGGAGTTCTGTAAGCTCTCCCAACCTTTAAACATTCAATCTTATTTTCTTGTATCAAACCGTATCCAGTCTTTAGGCTGATGCCAAGAATTTCACACATTTGCTTTATATCAAGTACATCAGGGTATCCCTTTAGCATGATACAGTAGGCTTTTTCCTGTGATAATCTTTCTATAGACAAAATAAAAGCCTCCTTTCAACGCTTATAATCATGCAGTAGAAGATGCGCTTGAGGTCGGATGCACATATATAAAGGCACAATCAGGCGCACTTCTGACTTGCATTTCTGTTTTGGTTTTATTATTTCATGGTTTTTCCGGCGAAGGTTGGTTGACCCTTCTCATAGGAATTTCACCTCTCCCAGGTTCTCTGCAAGCCGCCCCCATTGCGTGATCCCGCTTAAGCGGGGCTGTGGCTGGACGGAAGTATCATTATCCCTCCGTATGTGTCACCGCCTTAAATGTACCCAACATTTATTCATTGCACGGGCATTAACCGCTCGCACCTTACCTTTATCTAATCCGCTACGACATGGATATATTGGCTGCAATCCGACTGATGTCGGACAGGTGGTCTTGGCGTACCTGCAATCGGGCTTTCCCTTTCAGGACATACGGGGAATGTACCGGAAAACACCTATTCAATTTTCAAGGTTCATCTGAGGGGGTAGAAGTTGTCCCTCTAATAACCCTTTCATTTTTGGGGCAAAACTTAGGGGCATTAGGAAAGATTTTTTAAGAATTTTTCGATATTCCGTAAACCACGTTCAATCGATTCCCAAATGGTACTTTCCCGGACACCTTCGGCTTTTGCAATGGCTGCTTTGTTCATTCCCAAAAAGAAGTAGGCATAAATACGCTTGGACTGCTTGTCCGTCAGACTGTTAATAGCTTTATATTTATGCCCAGACATTTCATTTTCTTAAATCTTTTATTAATGCTATTGACATATAAGGTCTATTGCAATAAACTAAAGGCGAGGTTTATCGCGATAGACTTGAGGAGGTTTTATAACACATGGAAAAATATAAGCTGTTTGATGCGGAGTATAAATTTGCGAGTATTGTCTGGGACAATGAACCCATCAATTCAACAGAGCTTGTACGGCTTTGTACAGACAAACTCGGTTGGAAGAAATCCACCACCTACACGGTTTTAAAAAAGCTCTCTGACCGCGGTATCCTGCAAAATAAGGATGCGGTTGTGACCGCACTTGTCAAACGGGAGGATGTGCAGAAGTACGAGAGTAATGCAGTGGTGGAAAAATCCTTTGAAGGTTCTCTCCCGAAATTCCTAACTTCTTTTCTTGGTGAGAGAAAAATCACCGAACAGGAAGCTGAGGAGCTGAAGCAGATTATTGAGGAGGCGGTAAAATGAGTGCCTTGCCAGGACTGTTTACAACCATTCTTAACATGAGCATCACTGCATCCTATGTGGCTGTCGGCATAATTCTTGTCCGCCTGCTTTTAAGAAAAGCCCCAAAGATCTTCTCTTATGCCTTATGGGGTGTGGTGCTGTTTCGGCTCATCTGCCCCTTATCCTTCACTTCCGCTTTTAGTTTTTTGGGACTGCTGAATATTGACTCGCAGAACAATGCGGGTGTTTTGGAATATGTGTCCAATGACATTGGTTTTATGCAAGAACCTACTGTTCAATCCGGCATAGGCAGCATAGACAGCGCAGTGAACCCATCCTTGCCCCAGACTACACCAATCGCAAGCGTAAACCCTATGCAGATATGGATGGATGTTTTCAGCCTTATCTGGCTTGCAGGTATTGTTGTTCTGCTTTCCTACAGTGTGATCTCATACATAAAAATAAAGAGGCAGCTTCTAACTGCCACTTTAGTTAAAGACAATATATATGAGTCAGATCTGATCGGTACAGCGTTTGTCTTCGGGTTTATTCATCCGAAGATATATGTGCCTGTGAATGTCGGAGACGCCGACCTTTCCTACATACTGGAGCACGAACGCACGCACATCCGCAGAAGGGACTATCTAATTAAGCCCTTTGCATTTTTCGCACTCATTCTCCACTGGTTTAATCCGCTTATGTGGTTGTCCTTTGCGCTCATGAGCCGGGACATGGAGATGTCTTGTGATGAAAGTGTTCTGCAAAAGATAAGCCAGGATGCCAAGGGCGGTTATTCCAGTTCCCTGCTTTCACTTTCAGTAAAAAGAACCGGGCTTTTTGCAGCCAATCCACTGGCCTTTGGTGAAAGTCATGTAAAGGCACGAATTAAGAACGTACTGAATTATAAAAAACCTGTATTTTGGGTGGTTATTACTTCGGTCATTGTCTTAATAGGTGCTACTATTGTACTGCTATCAAATCCCCAACTCAGATATTCGAATCTAACATTGGCGAACGTAGAGAGTATGACACTGGTTTCTGAGTTAGATGATACGAAATCTACAGTTATCACTGATAATGCGGAATGGGTTGACATCATAGATATGATCAATACCGCTAAAAGAAGTAAAATTCCAGAAGAGTATAGGCCTACTTATGGAGAGCTATACCCAATCTACAATACCCTAACGGTTTCGGCAAAAGAGCAAGGAGCAGCGAAAACATATTCATTGATGATCTACCACCATAAGGATTGGGATGTTTTTCACGGAGAATATGAATACAAACTTGCGCTTAACTGCTCTTCAGAAAGTAATAAAACAGAATTATGGGGACTCCCTTATGCCGAATGCTACCAGCTGATGGAATGGATAAATGGAATACGTGATAGCAAACAAAATAATGATATCAGTAATGGTGAAGCCTCTGATATGAACTTGAATACTGCTGGTATTGCAAAATTAGTAGAGGACAACATAAGTATCATTATGTCCTCACCAAAAACTTCTTCCAATCCGCAGGATTACATCAACGCTCATCAGAATGAATACGAAAACTTCTTTAAGTATGGCGGAGAAGACGCCCTGCAATACATGCTAACCCAGTTCGAAGCTGGCAACGCTGAAGGATTGCGAGGGCAAATCATGATGAGGTTGTGCAAGGAGCTTTTGGGAGCACGTAATAACATTACCGACGAATCTCTGTCCCCACAGGAATGGTACAATGCCCTTGACATCCGTCAGGAGATTGAACTTCCACATTTTGAATATGATGGTCAGGACCCAATTGAAAAGCTTGTCTATGCTACGGAAGTCGAAAAAGATTCAGCTTCTAACAAAAGAGGCGGTTTTATAATTGTCGCACCAAAGGTATTCGGAAGCTGTGAGGAAGAGGATATGCTAAAGGTCTTCGTGACCACTTATAGTGCGAGATATAAGCTTTTTGGCAACACTTTATCGCAAGAAGGTGGCAGCATCATTCCGGCGGCAATTACTTATCGCAAAGATAATAACGACAGGTATGTCCTTGAGAAATATGAACAAGCAAGAGATGGCTCAGAATTTGGTCCTTCTGTTAGGGAATATTGCACGATGCCCGTATCTGGAAAGGAAATCAAAGGGCTTGCAGACATGATCTTCAAGCATTATACAGACTATGAGGATATCCGCATTTTGCTGCATGATAACCTGTTTAAGCATTTAAAGAAAAATGGTATTAAAGATGCTACGCTTACCAATTCTCAAGGTGAGGTTGAATTTTCCATGAGTAATCCGAATTACAAACCGTAAATCTCTTAGTACTTCCAGAATCCAGAACAAAAGCAGCAAACAGGCAGACTTGTAAAATAGCCTTATTAGCTGCTTTTGTTTTTTATATTTAGCTTTACAAGCAATTGAAGAAGCCGTATTGATTCTTTCACCGTCATTTCGTTGAGAATATTTCAACGTTTTCCGGCGAAATCCTCAAAATGTTCTGTTGTGTGTTTGTGATAACTTAAAAGTACCCCACTATTCTAATTGAAAAGTGCCCCACCCTAAATTAGAATCCTATGTATGTACATAAGACTTACATCGGAGGTTGGGGAGTTGAACAAGCTGTTACAAAAACAACAAATTATAATAGCGGCATATTTAGAGGGAAAGTCATATAGAAGTATAGCTAAGGAAATTGGAATAAGCAGAAAAACTGTAGCCAAATATGTCAGAGAAGAGGAAATAAAATTCCACCTTAAAGAAAATGAGCTATAAGGGTTGTTACAAAATAAATGGTTTTTTTGAATATGTCGTACCTCCCCTTGAGGGATTTTGGTGGCAGGATAATATCAAGGGTGTTGATTATTCTGATAAGCGCTCCTTTAACTGGATTTCAGTTATTCGCTTGCCGGATTTTATAAAAAAGTCTGATTTTGATTGGGCGGTAACCGAGGCAAGCAAAAAGAAGAAAACAGATTGTTCCTTGGCAGAGTTTTTAACCATTGATGAGGGCATTTGTGTTCAAATGATGCATATTGGTTCATACGATGATGAGCCTGCAACCCTTGCAATGATGGACGAGTATTTGAAAGATAACGGCTATGAAAATGATTTGTCCAATAGTCGTCTGCACCACGAAATATATCTTTCCGACCCAAGAAAAACCGAACGCTCAAAGCTTAAAACAGTTATTCGCCATCCAGTAAAAAGAGTGAAATAGTATGACTGATGATTGCACTGTTCTTTTGAACAATTTAGATAAGCTACATACAACCTCTATGGGAATAGAACGTATCAAAAGAAATCTCTGCCTCGATACCACTGATGTGGTTAGATGGTGTTATGACCAATAAAAGCACCTCGTGCCCAGATTAAACGCAAAGGGAAAAACCGGTATATAAATATTGATAATTGTCAAATAACTGTGAATGCGTATAGCTACACAATAATAACAGCACATAAGAATAATTGATTTTATTTTTCATAAAGTACTTCTCCTTTTTCAGTGTTCATAATAAGCTACTTGAAAGCCTTGATTTGCCGAAGTGGTAGTTGTTGACTTTTACGCTCTCGGAGCGAATTTATATAATCCCATCAAGCAGATGCATATGCACCTGCTTTTTTGTTTCCTACAAGTTGATTTTATCAACCAAAATCAACCGCAAATCTATCGATTTTTACAAATTTATGAGTATAATTATATATATGAGGATGGTGATAAACTTGAAAGAACTTAATATTGCAAAAACACTCGTATCCAAACGCAAGGAAAAAGACATAACACAAGATGAACTCGCAAGTTATATCGGGGTATCAAAAGCATCTGTATCAAAATGGGAAACAGGACAAAGTTATCCCGATATTACATTTCTGCCACAGCTTGCCGCATACTTTAATATTTCTGTTGACGAGTTGATAAATTATCAACCGCAGATGCTTACAGATGACATTCGCAAGCTGTATCTTAGGCTGTCAAAGGATTTTGCAGAGAAGCCTTTTGAAGATGTGTTGAGTGAAATAAGGAAGATTACGAAAAAATACTTTTCCTGTTTTCCTCTACTTTTTCAAATGGGATTAATACTTATTAATCATAATATGCTATCAAAAGACGGTAAACAGCAAGATATAATTCGTGAAGCGGTCGATATTTTTACTCGAATAAAGTCAGAGAGCGATGATTTTACACTCTGCAAGCGTAGCAATGTAATGGAAGCAGTTTGTTATCTAATGTTAGGCGAGCCGATTAAAATCATTGAGTTGCTCACAGAAGCAAACGCTCCGATTATGAACGAATGTAACCTTTTATCGGTGGGTTATTCGATGAGTGGGAACATTGATAAAGCAAAAGAGATTTTACAGGTTGGACTCTATCAAAATCTATTAAGTCTTTTACAAAATCTCACAAGCCTTTTACAACTTGAAGCCGCTAATGCAAAAACCGCAAACGGGATTATCGACCGTATTGCAGCAATATCCGATGCGTTTGATGTAGAGCATCTTCATCCTGCAACTATGCTTACGGTATATCTGAACTTAGCGGCTATTTTCACTATGCAAAATGATACTGAAAACGCATTGTCGTCACTACAAAAATATTGTGACTTGGCGGTCAGCAATATTTATCCCTTGACACTCCACGGAGACGAATTTTTTGACAAGATTGATGAATGGCTGTCAGAGCTTGATTTAGGGGTAGAAGCTCCACGGAACGAGAAAACAATCAAGCAGGGTATGATAGACGGTGTAGCGAAAAATCCTGCATTTGCTGCTTTGTCTGATAATTTTAGGTATAAAAACATCATCGAAAAGCTAACAACAAATTTAGGAGGGTAACAATATGGAAAAACTAATTGAATATCTGCCGTTTTTAATTCCCGTAGCAATCATACAACTGGTGCTTGCTATAACCGCACTCATCCACGTTTTGCGGCATCCGCATTACAAATTTGGCAACAAGCCTTTGTGGATTGTCATTGTCTTGTTCGTAAATTTAATTGGACCTATTGTCTATTTTGTTTTCGGGAGAGGTGAAGAATGAGCATTCTTTCAATCCAAAGCCTTAATAAAAGCTTCGGTGAGCATAATGTCATAAATGACCTCACATTTGCTGTACCCGAAAACACAATTTACGGCTTCTTAGGACAAAACGGTGCCGGAAAAACAACCACTATGAAAATGGTGTTAGGACTGCTTAAGCCCACAAGCGGCAGTATAACGGTATGCGGTGAAACGGTGAGCTATGGCGAAACAAAAACCAACCGCTATATCGGTTTTTTGCCCGATGTTCCCGAATTTTACGGCTATATGAAGCCGATGGAGTATCTTGTATTATGCGGCGAAATAACAGGGCTTGATCGCAAAGCAGTAAAATTAAAATCTGCGGAGCTTTTATCTCTTGTCGGGCTTGATAAGGCAAACAAGCGTATCGGTGGATTTTCCCGTGGTATGAAGCAACGGCTCGGCATTGCACAAGCACTGCTTAATGAGCCGAAGCTGTTAATCTGCGATGAACCGACCTCTGCACTCGACCCTATTGGGCGAAAGGAAATCCTCGACATACTGCTTTCGGTAAAGGGTAAAACCACCATTGTGTTTTCAACGCATATTCTCTCTGATGTAGAACGAATTTGCGACCACGTTGCGGTTTTACATCAGGGGAAATTGGTGCTAAACGGCACACTCTCGGAGTTGAAGCAATCACGGCAACAAGAAAAGATGCGTATGGAGTTTGATAGCATTAATGACAAGGAACGCATTTTATCAGCCTTGGCGGCGCAAAATATTGTTCCGACAAAGGTTGAAACTTTAGAGCCATCTTTGGAGGATTTATTTTTGGAGGCGGTGAAATGAGAGCGTTTATAGCCTTTACCAAAAAGGAAATTACAGAAAGTGCAAGAACATATAAGCTGCTCATCATCTTTGCAGTATTCTTGTTGTTTGGTATGCTTAACCCCATAACCGCAAAAATAATGCCTGAGCTTTTATCATCACTCTTGCCGGAGGGAATGACAGTCACCCTTGCCGAACCAAGTGCACTTGATTCGTGGAAGCAGTTTTACAAAAATATGTCAACGCAGCTTATTATATTTGTCATTGTGTTCAGCGGTGTTGTGGCAAACGAGCTTTCAAAGAGTACGCTTATAAATATGCTGACAAAAGGGCTGCCCCGAAAAACCGTTATGCTTTCCAAGTTTACATCAGCAACGCTAATATGGACACTTGGGCTTCTGCTTTGTTTTGCCACAACCTACGGTTACACGGTATATTTACTACCGGGCAAGCTACCGAACATTATCTTTTCGGTATTTTGTCTGTGGTTATTTGGTGTATTGCTCATATCGGTAATGCTTCTTGGTGGTGTATTGTTTGGGAATATTTACGGCTCACTCCTTGTAACAGGCGGCTTTTCGCTACTTCTTATGCTGCTTAATATCGCTCCCAAGTTGCAAAAATATAATCCATACTTGCTATCATCGGGGAATATGTCACTCCTTACATCGGATATGGCTGCAGCTGATTTTTCGTTCTCAATAGTAATTACTTGTATTTCAATTTTATTCATACTCATTGGAGCGTTAATGATATTTGATAAAAAGGCGATTTAAAGATTGTAAGCATTCGCTTGATATGGGCCTTTTCAGAGTTACTAAGGCTAATCTTGATTACTACGAAATTGTGGGCAAACCGTGCTATTATAGCTTGGTTTGCCCACTTCCTATTTCACCATCATAATCCAAGAATAGTCCATACATAGAGTGGTGCGGTCAACGTAAATACGAGGCAGGCAAACAAAATCGCCGGTGCCGCCCATTCAAACTGACCATGCTTGCGATAATCAAAATAAGCCATACCAGGCTTTGCAAAGAAAAACACAGCCAGAATTAAGTCGATAGCGGGGAATACAACATTATTTACTACCGTTTAAATTTGCCCGGATGCGCTTCTCCAAGTACCTTCAATAGCTCCTGCCACATCGCCTGTGGGTGTCGCATATACACTGGTGCAGAACACAAAGGATACCATCAACATCAGGCAGAGGACGAGAAAATATTTTCTATATTTCTTCATAAAAACCACCTTTCTTTGAAATTCAAAACCGCAGGATTGTTCCTGCGACCTTGTTTCTTTTTCTGATTTTATTGCTTACGGCTTCTTAGGACCGGCATGCCAATCCTGCCACAGATTTCCTCGAATAGTCAGGCTGTCTGCAAGGTTTGCGGATAGCATACCCTCGGGGGTCCATGCATCTATGAGCCATGTGTTGACGGTATAAGCCCCATCAGGCATCCGGATAGGACTGAAATGAGTGCGGTTTTTATAGGTTGAGTAGTTATTCTTCTGGAATTCAAACCACCCTGTACTCATTCGCTCCAACAGCCGCCAGTAGGTTTCATACCTAAATTCAGGAAAGTAACTGATTGCATTCTGTGGCTGAGTGATTGCCGAGCTTTGGTTGGAGCTGACGCTTCCTGTGACGGTCTGATTAATCCCGTAGCCAGATTTCATCGTTCTACCGCTTGCCGTAGGATTTTTGTTGTCGCATTTAATGCTCATGGCAGCGCTTAAACCTGCGCTATAGCGGTAGCTATCATTACACCTTCATTTCCAGGACTCCATGTGTTGGTGCTGGTTCCACTTCCGCCAGTATCGGCAAAGGCATTCATGGGGAAAAGCAGGGATAAGAACCCATTTCATATGAAGCTATCCATAATGCCCCGCATCGTCCACAAAATCCACCGAAAATTCCCTAACAACATATGAACAGGAGGAGCCGCAGCTTTTGAAGGGACCGCACGGTCGTTTGTCAGGTAGAATTTTTCCGAC
>Ga0265294_10003782_pt1 | contig 19148 bp, 19 predicted proteins | sample MunlanPumphouse3_FD_192504 | JGI IMG/M metagenome (GOLD analysis project Ga0265294, IMG submission 192504) | Groundwater microbial communities from a municipal landfill in Southern Ontario, Canada - Pumphouse #3 | ecosystem: Environmental > Aquatic > Deep subsurface > Groundwater | place...
CCAGGAACAATTGTCCGTACAACCGGTACTGCAATATCTTTTCTTGAAAGGTCGACGACAAGGGCGTGTTCGGCTACTTTTCCGATTTTTTCAAGCACCACATCGATATTTTCCGCGGGACTCTTTTGGGATAGATCTGGAATTTCAGAAAGAGTTATGCTTTCACCCTCCTCAAACCAGAATTTGTTAAGGCGCTTCATGCGCTCATAGCCTATCTCCCGTATAAACCCTTCTCGGGCCGTATCCTCTCTTGCACCCTGGATCTGGACAACTCTTGACTGGGCAACTTCTGTAATTGCTCTTGAGACTGCAATTTCAGGTCTAAGATGAGAGCCTGCTCCCATAACTAAAAGAGCTGGATCTTTCAGTTTCACGTCGTCTGCTACTGCAATTACGGTAGGGATCCCCATATCGTTTGGAACATTCCAGAGTTTTAAGAATACTCCCGCAGCCTCGAATTTCTTAGCAAGTTCATAGAGAGAACCTTCTTCTTCCCTGAGCTTGATTTCCTTTCCAAGCTTTCTGTTAAACTGAGCCTTGCTTATGACATCTCTTTCGATAACTTCTAAAAAACCATGTAGGATCGCTTCTTCAAGCACGTTTCCAGAGGCAAGGCCATTTGTGTTGCTCCGAAAGAGCCTTAGAAAGCGACTGGGCGCATTGTATGGGTGAAAAACTGCACACGCGCTTACGAAAACCTTTTCTTCACGCAATAGATCGTAGGCTTCGACCCATTCCTGCGGGGAGTAGGGTAGGCTTCCTTCGGGACAAAGCAGGGTTTTTGGGTCAATTACATTTTGAGTGTTCAAAAGATTTTCATAGGAATCTGCAAGGATAGGGGCTGTGATTTCAGATTTGATGTTGGCGTTTGTGCCTGCTCTTTCTGCAAGGCAGCGCTCAAAACTTTCCATGATTGCCGATATACGGGCCCTTTCTGGAGTACTTCCCTTTCCTGAATAAATAGAAATTGCCCCTTCAGCCGCACTCGGCCGGATTGAGGAAAAGACCGGAATTCCTATCCGATCTAGGTTTGTAATATCAGCAATCCGGGTAACCCCTATTTTCTTTAACTGAGCTTTTGTGTTTCTCAGGGTTGAAGCTTCATCATACACGCGCTGACTGCCTTTGAGGTATGAAAGAGATCTGTCTATTTTTATCTCGGACATATTGGATACCTTTTTACCTTTTTCCTGCGGCCAAATTTCCGCTTTTTTCTGAGTTGGCCTGTGTTTGCTTTTCTTGGAATTAAGAGGGGGTAGCTTTCTGCTTGATTCTTGAAAGTAGCAATAAATAGTAAAAGTGAACCACCCCTGAGCTAAAGCTTCAGGGGTTTTAAGCTGCGTGTTATAAATAAGGAAGGGGACTATTAATATGTTAGAGGGATTATAAAGGGGTTTTTCTGTGAACATAAAGCAGCTCTTCCTAGAAAAAAATATAGGGGGTTTGGATCTGTTGCTGAGAGCCTTTCTTGGCTCCTTTGCAATAACTGTTCTTGCAATGGATTTTGTAGAAAATAAGCCGCTTTGGAATTGGCTTTTAGGGCTGGTTGCTTTTACGGGGCTTTTTACATCGATTACCAGGCATTGTTCTCCTTATGTCTTGTTTGGGATAAATACGGCTGAGCAGAAAACAAGCACAAAAATCGCAAATTTGGCCAAAGGCTCAGATAAAGAAAGGGATAAAGAAAAGAATCGAGACAATTGAATAGCTATAAGCTTGAATCATTTGAATTAAGGGGGGTTTTTATGGATACGGAAAAATACAGAATTTTAAAAATAATTCTACTTCTGCTACTTGTAGTAGGAATATGGATTCTGGTTTATCAGTTTGGCACTTTTCAGACCGGGCCTCAATTCGCTCCTCGCTATGAAGAAAGAGTTTCCGGCTGGCCGGAATCACCAATGGGCTGGGGAGAACAAATGCGGCCAGGGGGTTTTCTTTCCGAACCTCCGAAGTTGGATTTTAAGTCTGAAGGAGAGCTCATTTACCATACAGGTTACAATGAAAGTGGGCAGTTTATAGAGTTTGAGTCTGGCCCTGGCTGGCTTTATATGCATGGGGGAAGCTGTGTCAGTTGCCATGGAGCGGACGGAAAAGGGGGCCGTTTTGTAATGATGGGCACAGCAATTGCTTCGGATATCCGCTATGAGGTACTAAGTTCGGAAGCCCATATGGAGAAACTTGAAGTAGAAACGGAAGAGGGGGTTGAAGCCAAGCAAGAAGAAGAGCACCCTCCCTATACAGAAGAAACTCTTAAAAGAGCAATCAGGGAAGGGCTTGATCCTGCCGGAAATGCCCTTGATTTTACAATGCCCAGATGGGCCCTGACAGATAGCGATTTGGATGAAGTTGTAGCTTTTCTAAAAACGCTCTGAAGGGCTGCAATATCACTTCAAATCCAGCTTATTTATTTCCAATTTCTAATTTTTTCTCAAGGTTTGTCAGGTTCTCGCATCCCTTTTCTGTTACAAGCACCATATCTTCCAGTCGAATTCCGCCTATTTTAGGATAATAAAGGCCAGGCTCGATTGTGATAATGTTTCCGGCTTCAAGTTTATTTTCGTTTTCCCCAATTCCAGGCAGTTCGTGAATCTCAAGGCCAACCCCATGCCCTGTGGAATGGATAAATCCAACCTCAGCTCCGCTCTGGTAAGTATCGTATCCTTTCTTTTCAAACCCTTTGCAGACTGCAGAATGGATTTCCGAGGCTTTAATTTCGGGCTTTATCATTTTTAGGGCCGTTTCCTGAGCTTCGAGTACAGCTGCATACATTTCTTTGAGTTCTTTGGACGCTTTTCCATAAAGCACCGTGCGAGTCATATCCGCAAAGTAGCGTTTCTTTTTGCTTCTTGGAAAAATATCAAGAATTATGGGCTCTTTTGCCCTGAGCGGTCCCAAAGTAGTTCCGTGAGGATTTGAGCTGTCAGCGCCACAAGAGACTATGGTTTCTTCCGCCTCGCAGCCATAGTCAAGAAGAGTGTGATCAATTAGGGAAAGTAGCTTTTTGCCGGTCAGCTCGGAGCCTTCGTGCCAGAGAAATCCCTCTTTTTCTTCAGCCTTGCCTATAAGCGCGGTTGCAGCCTGCATTGCAGCTTCTCCAGCTTGCTGAGCTTCCAGGATGGCTTCGATTTCTTTTTCCCCTTTCACTTTTCGCAATTCTCGAAACGGATTTTTTATGGGCAGCACAGAAAAACCTGCTTTGGTCAGGATATTAGCATAATATACAGGAAAATCATAGGGGACTGCAAGCTTTTTTATTCTAGCTTCTCCAAGTAGCTCCGAAAGGCAATCCGCATAAGCAAGAGCAGCATCTTTTTTTTCCTTTATTTTTTCCCGATAACCGAAATCTTTTAGGGTTTTTATATCGGAAACCCTTGATTCAAGTTCAGCTCTTCCCTTTTCCATTTCTGAGATAAAAAGCGTCTCTTTTCCGGAGAGGGTCTGAAGATAAGCAAAAGCGTCTGAGGCCAAAAAATGGGTTGCATAAAAGATATCTGCAGAATGCAGATCTCCTATCATCAGGTAAGCCTCGGCTCCGGCCTCTTTCAGGCTTTTTTTAATACTAAGTTCTGTTTGTGCCATGAAACCTAGTAACCTTCATTAATAGATAAAATTGTTTTTGTTTTGGAAAGTCTGAGAGCAGAAACATCTAAATCTTTTTTCGTGTATAGCCCTCATTTATAATTATCTGAAGTTTATAAAAAAGAATTTTAGCTTAGATTTTTCATGGCTGTCTCTATAATTTGAGATTGGAATTAAAGCCCGTGATGGTTCTATTCCAAATGCATTTTTTTCTTTCTAATTTCCTCTTCTTTATCCTTATTCTCTGTTTTTATTATTTGTACTTTTTATATTATATCATAAATATATCCACATTTTTTACAGAACGTATAAAGTAGTTGGACTCCGATATTCCATAGATACACATCCATAGAATTTCCTTACAGGTTACAAAAATCGTTCTATAAAAATAGGGGAATTATTGAAATCAGTGCCATTTTTGTAGCTATTTATGGAAATTTGGGTTAATGGATTATTTATTTTTGGGGTTAATATGGTTAATGTGAACTCACCCCGAGTAAGGCCTCAGGGGCTTCCTGGTTCATACCCTAAAGCAAGGGAAGAGCGCTCTTTCTAAATTTAAAACTCTTATTAATTTTCAAGTACTTCTGCTTTTCCGAGATTAATTTCCGTACTTGAGAGTGTATATATATGACGGAAAATATACATCAGTACTGTGATTAATAAAAAGTACTGCTTCGATTCCGGGTCGCAAAGCTGGATAAGGCGTCGGAGCAATAGACTTGGAGGGGATCTCTTTGCTTAAAATAACTCCCTATCTTGGAATTCTTGTTCTTATTGTATCGATCGGAGGCTTGTGGTTTCCTGCTCTTGGATACTTCATGCTACTTATTTTTGCGGCAATTTTCCTAATCAGTCCCTTTAGAGGACGCTGGTTTTGCGGAAACCTCTGTCCCCGAGGAAGCCTTATGGACTTCTGGATAGGAAAACTTTCAAAAAAGGAAAAAATACCCAAAGTTTTCAGGAGTTTCTGGCTTCGAATTCCCCTTTTCCTGCTGCTTATGGGCTTTATGACTTACAGGCTTCTAAGCGTTATAGGCAAGCTTAACACTTTTGATAAAATTGGTCTGATTCTGGTCAGCATGTGCCTTATAACCACGGCGATTGCAGTCTTTCTTGGAAGTTATTTTAGGCCCAGAGCCTGGTGTACTTTCTGCCCAATGGGCACAGCCCAGCGCCTTCTTGGAGGTAAAAAGTACCCCTTGCAGCTTGACAGGGAAAAATGTATCCAGTGTAAAAAATGCGATAAAGTCTGCCCCTTGCAGCTTGAAGTCCACAAAGGAGAGCCTCTGCCAGATTGCCTTAAATGTGGGCGCTGTCTTGAAGCCTGTCCGAAAGCTGCCCTCAGGTTTTAATTTTTCCTTTTTTTCTGCAAAAAGAATTCTCTCAAGCTCTAGGCTCAAAGCTCCTTTTTTGAAAAAAAGCCTATTCCGAAAAGGAAGCATTAAAATCCATTAATGAATACGGTAAGCCCTTTTTTTCAATTATTAAGGTTTTTCACTCAGAAGAATACTTATATAGAAGTGCTTGCATTAAGAATAGGTAAAATTACACGCTAAAAAAGAGCGTGGCCTTTTTCAATCTAATAAATAAATCCTATAAATTCAGATCACAGAAAGGAGACTGAAGCTTGGCAGCACAACCAATATTTATTTTAAAGGAAGGAAGTAAAAGAACCCATGGTTCCGATGCCCAGAACAGCAATATCATGGCCGCAAAAGCCGTTGCGGAAGCGGTCCGGACTACTCTTGGGCCTAGGGGTATGGATAAAATGCTCGTAGACGGCATGGGTGATGTTGTAATCACAAACGATGGGGCAACCATCCTTAAGGAAATGGATATCGAGCATCCTGGCGCCAAAATGATCGTGGAAGTTTCCAAGACACAGGACTCGGAAGTAGGAGATGGAACAACTACCGCAGCCGTGCTTGCTGGAGAACTTCTGACAAAGGCCGAGGAACTATTGGAGAGCGGAGTTCACCCAACCCTTATTGCCGCAGGATATAGGCTCGGAGCAAAGCAGGCTGAAGAGATTGTAAACAGCATCACAATCGATGTTTCCCCCGAGGACAGCGAGACTCTTGAAAAACTGGCCGCAACTGCTATTACAGGCAAAGGCGCTGAGGCTAACAAAGATCAGCTCTCAGCTCTGGCCGTAAAAGCTGTCAGGGCGGTTGTAGAAGAAAATGAAGGGGAAATCACAGCCGATATCGGGGACGTTAAGATCGAGAAAAGAGCAGGAGGCAGCATTCAGGATTCCGAGATTGTCGAAGGGGTAATCCTTGACAAGGAACGTGTTCATCCAAGTATGCCTGAGCTTGTTGAAAACGCAAAGATCCTCCTCTTAAGCGTCCCGATTGAACTTAAGAAAACCGAGACAAAAGCTGAGATTAAGATTTCAGCTCCGGATCAGATGCAGCTTTTCCTGGACCAGGAAGAAGCAATGCTCAAGGAAATGGTGGATAAGGTAATCAAAACTGGTGCAAACGCAGTCTTTTGCCAGAAAGGAATCGATGACCTTGCCCAATACTATCTGACAAAGGCAGGCATTTTTGCAATGCGGAGGGTTAAAAAGAGTGATATGGACAAACTCTCCCGGGCAACCGGAGCAAAAGTTATTACAAGCCTTGACGAGATTGAGGAATCTGATCTTGGTTTTGCAGGTCAGGTCGAAGAAAAGGATGTTACAGGCTCCAGAATGACCTTTGTTACGGGGTGCGAAAACAGCAAATCAACTTCCATTCTCCTCCGCGGCGGGACCGAACACGTTGTAGAAGGGCTTGAAAGAGCGCTTGAAGATGCGCTTCGTGTTGTAGGAGTGGCCCTTGAAGACCAGAAGATTGTAGTAGGCGGGGGAGCTCCTGAAATCGAGCTTGCCTTAAGGCTTAAGGAATACGCTGCAACCCTCAAAGGCAGGGAACAGCTTGCTGTTACAAAGTTTGCCGAATCGCTAGAAGTAATCCCCTTAACTCTTGCAGAAAACGCTGGACTCGATCCTATCGACATGCTTGTTGAACTGCGTTCTCAGCACGAGAAAGGAAACAAACAGGCAGGCTTGAACGTCTATACCGGTAAAGTAGAAAATATGTTCGAAAACAACGTCCTCGAACCTCTCAGAATCAAGACCCAAGCTGTAAATGCAGCCACAGAGGTTGCAATTATGATCCTTAGAATCGATGATGTAATTGCTTCTTCAGGAATGGGGCCCGATGGCGCTCCGATGCCTGAAATGGATATGTAATTTTAAAAAAACTCCTTGCTTTGGGCCGAAAACTTATCGGCCCTTCTTTTTTCAAGTTTTTTTTATCTAGCTTCATAGCAGGAGATTTCTCTTGCATCTACAAGCACGGGTTTTCCGATTTCGTTTGAGATTACAGTTTGAACCCTGGCCATACACCTGCATTTGAGCTGGATTTTGGCAGTTGCAGCTTCCCTTTCCTCAAGATAGAGCTCATTAGCCATTAAAAGAGCATGGGTTGAGATCTGCTTTTGCACAACCCTTGCCACAAGGCCCATGGTTCCATTGCTTAAGTCTTGCAGTCGGGAGGGAGTAAGAAGAACTGAATCTCCTGGAGAAAGGTGAAGGGCACTAAAGAAATTTTGGGGACTTCGGAGTTCGAGCGTTCTTAAATTGTGATTTTTCAGAGTCTCTAGCACAGAATCGGCTATTCCCGTAAAAGTGATATACTCCATAGAATCACCCGTACATTGGGAATTCTTTCTTGATTTCACCTTTCTGTTCGGAGGTCTGAACATCCTCTGCAAGTTTATGTAGTTCAACTTCTATGCGCTCAGCCTGTTTAATGAGCCTTTCGGTGTCTACTGAGAAGCCGTAAAGTTCGTTTAAAACTTCCACTACCGCAGAAGCGGCTCTAGGATCCGGGTTTTGCGTCCGAGTTGCTCCAAGCAGGCTAAGGGCGGGCAGTTCTCGGAGTAGACATTCGGACATTACACTCCCTGAGATTCCAGAAATTGTGCCCATCTGGAAAATCTCGACTTTCTCTTTAATTTTATCCAGCATTTCCTGGGTGGTTGCAGCTCCGAAAACCTTATGGGGCCCTTCAATTATCGCAATTCCTGCAATGGAGGCAATCTCCTTTACGTTAATTGACTGGGCCCAATCTACAAGCGCACTACTCACATCATAGGAAACAGAATGGCTGATAGGGATATCAGAAATTACTACAATAAGGTTGTGCTTCTCGCTTTCATAGATCCGGACAGGCATGTTGATAAGCCCTTCATAAAGGACGGCTATTGAAGGAAAATACCTTGAATCAATGGAACCTATGTACTCCATATCCATTTCTTCAATAAGATGCTGGCTTGCTATATTGCCTACAAGCCCTATCCCGGGAAACCCTTCGATCAATATTGGATTTTTGGATTTTACAGGTTTTGTAATGATCTTCACATCATTGTTATCATAGTCTGTCTCTGACAAAAAACCACCTCACTGAAGTATAACCCCTATGAGTATATTTTAGCTCCTAGTACTTAAACGGTTAATAAACAACTTAAGCGCTTGATCCGGAGGGCTTCTTAGGAAAGAAAACCTCTAGAAAGGCAAAATCCAAGGAAAGTAACCTCTAAAAGGGCTTCTATTTTGAAAAATTCTCCCTTAAATTCAAAAAGAAGCTTCTTTATATATAGACTTTCTCACAACAATTTACATAATTATACTGAGAATTAAGACTGAACTAATAAAGGAATAAAATTGAAAAAAATGGAGGAGATAGACATGGAAAAATTAATTCAATATTTCGAGAATGTAGGGGAAGAAAACACCAATTCGGTTGTTGCAGCCGCTGCAAAAAGGGCGCTTGAGCTTGAGATTGGCCATATTGTCGTTGCAAGTACAAGTGGCAAAACCGCCCTTAAAATGGCAGAAGCCGTTCAGGAAAGTGATATCAAGGTAATTGGAGTCACCCACCAGTATGGGCAGAAGGAAAAAGGAAAATGGGAAGTTAAAGAAGAATACAAAACAAAACTCGAAGCCTTAGGAGCTGTTATTTGCACTCAGTCTCACATGTTTTCGGGCATAGAACGTGCAATTACTAAAAAATTTGGGGGATTTTCCAGGCAGGAGGTAATTTCAGATACCCTGCGCTCCCTTTTTGGAAAAGGTTTTAAAGTGGCAATTGAGTGTGCAATAATGGCTGCAGATTCGGGATGGATTCCGGTTTCAGCCGAGACCGAAATTATAGCGCTCGGAGGCACTAGGCAGGGGGCAGATGTTGCTCTGGTGCTCAGACCTGCACATAGTAATGACTTTTTTTCTCTTCAGGTAAGGGAAATTATTGCAATGCCAAGGGCAAAAGAAGTCTGAATGTGGGAGTTTCTGGGATTTTTTAAAAAAAGATCGAAAGTAGAATAATAAGAATAATTTAGGGAAGTATCTTAAAAAAAGTATATATATATAGAATTAATTCAATAAGATATTTGGAGGTTTTTTCCGGTACATACCTATAAAAAATATGATATAGTATCGGTTAATTGTTAAAATTATTTTTCCAACCTCCAATCTATATGACATATAAATGTCAGGAGAATAAAAAATGAATTTCAAACTTTTTTTAAAAAACAAGAAGGCAGTATCCCCTGTCATTGGGGTGGTCCTTATGGTCGCAATCACAGTCATTCTTGCGGCTGCTATTGGCTCCTCTGTTTTTGGCAAGGGTACCTCCAATCCAGCGCCCCAGGCAAATCTCAAATTGACAGCTAACGGAATCGATACTAACAATAACGGAACCGTGCTAATTGAACACCTTGGAGGAGACCCAATTAATTTTACCAGCTCTTCTGTTACAAAAGTAGTGGCATATAACGGGAGTGCTACGAGCAATCTCGAGGTTGGCGAGCTTAAAACTCTTGATGTTGGAGCAACCAAAACTTTCACCGTGGAAGCTGTTAATTTGGGGGATACCCTTAATATCAAGATCATTGATGTTGCTACCAATCAGCTGATCTGTGATCAGGACTTGAGGTTTTGATATCCAGCTAAGCTTATAAGCTTTTATTTTCCGGCTTGTATTCTATACTTTCGGAAATAGGAGGCTAAAAAATGAATGCCAAACTTTTTTTAAAAAATAAAAAAGCAGTATCCCCTGTCATTGGGGTGGTCCTTATGGTCGCAATCACAGTTATTCTTGCGGCTGCTATTGGCTCCTCTGTTTTTGGCAAGGGTACATCCGACCCCGCCCCTCAGGCAAATCTTAACATAAAGGCGCTAAGCCCTTATGAGGGTCCTAATGAGGCTGCGGTCATAAATTTTGAACACCTCGGAGGAGACCCAATTAATTTTACCAGCAATTCAACGACAAAGGTAATGGCTACTATTGGCTCGACATCTGCGGAAGTAAACGCTAAAAGCTTGAGCTTGCTAGATGTAGGGGAGACAAAATCCATTTCTCTGAATTTTAGTAATAAAACTGCAATTAGCTCTGCCAAGGCAGGCACAACAGTAAATCTTAAGATCATTGACCTTGCGAGCAGCCAGCTTATCGTGGATAAGGATATAAGGTTCTAAGGTTCTAATATTTTGAATTCATTGAACTCTATAAAATTCCAGACACCTTTTTAAGGTGTTCTTTTTTTCTATGGCAGGAAAGAGCCTGCCCTTTTTGGACCCGGATTTTATCCCTGCCTGAATTTGCGGTTTTCTACAAATAAAAGGTTTTTTTGAAGACAAGGAACTCAGGAATACTTTTTGCAAAAAAGTATATATTAGAGAGTTAAAATGCAATTAAAAGCTTTATTAAGGTTTTTTGGAACATCCATTTCTTTTCAGGTGTGGATGCCATACTTTAAAAGTTGGAGACTAAAATATGAGTTTTAAAAATTTCCTTGAATACAAAAGCGCGGTTTCTTCTGTAATTGGAGTGGTTCTTATGGTTGCAATCACGGTAATCCTGGCAGCTGCTATTGGTTCATCCGTTTTCGGGCAGGGCACAATAGATTCAGCTCCTCAAGCTAAGCTGCATTTAAGCGTAAATAGTAGCTATGGTAGTGCAGAGACCCCCGAATTCGCCTCAATACATCTCGAACATCTCGGAGGAGACCCAATTAATTTTACCAGCAATTCAACAACAAAAATTATAGTGTACAGCCCTGGTTCTAAGAGCCAGGAAATTGCAGCAGGCTCGGCTCCTTCTTCTGAGAAGCTACATACAAATCTTAAATCTTTAGCTGTTGGAGAGACAAAAAGTCTGAAATTATATACTTATACATTAGATAATAATGATAAATGTTTGCCCTACAAATACGCTCTCTCAGGCTCAACCGTAAATTTCAAAATCATCGATGTTGCGACCAACCAGCTGATCTGTGATCAAAACGTAAGGTTCTAAATTTAAAAAAAGCTCCCCTTTCCAGGTTAGCTTTTTATTCATATTTCTTAATTAGTGATTCATAACTCTTACTTATTATTCTTCTAACTGAGATAAAACCCGATTTTTTCTTTTTTTCAAAAACTTATTCGGAAAAAGGGAAATTTTCTGCTTTTCCAAGTTACTGAATTGTAGTCGCTATTTTTATCCAGGCACGGTAGAGGTTTACGTTTAATTTTTTTCCCGAGGAAGGGCGAAGTTCAAAATAGACCTCGGAATTGTTTTTCAAAAGAGCATAGTTTTCTGAAGGAAGATTTGCATTCTCAATTGAAGTCTTGAGGTATGTTGCCCAAGCTTCGGGATTTTCCGTATAGATTTTAATGGCTATCGAGCTTACGTTAATTGCAGGTTCTGTAATATAAAGGGGATTTTGTTTTTCAGATATAAGCTTTATTTCCTCAATCGCATTGCTTGAAAGGACTCCTGAACTGCCTTTAAGAGAAATTGCATTCATAGAAAAATTTATGGAAGAAGGCCCGCGTTCCAGGAGAAGCTGAGGGGAGAGCTTCATAAGAGAGCGGGCGTTCTGGCAGAGAATCAAAGCCCCGTTTTCATAGCAGAAAGTCTGATCTATATACTCACTATTATGGGATTGATAGCTTATAGCCCCGCAGTTAATTTGTTCCTGAAGCTGGGGTCCGTTTTCAGTTGTTATGTTTAGTTCCATTCCACATGCCTGGGTATTTATGGTTAATGTGCCCCCTGATTTCATTTGGCCCACAACAGGTAGCTCTCCTCCTCCCATGCGGATTGGCGTACTCATAGAAATTCTGGAATCGGGATTGATTTGTAGTCCTGCCGCAAGGACATCAATATTGGATTTGAGCCTGGCCATATCTTCCCAGACTTCAGACATATGCTGGTACTCCGCATCTTCTTTCCACTCAGGAACGTAATTTACCTGGATATTTGTTAAAAAAGCAATCAAAATTCCAAGCAGCAAAGCTGCGGCAACGGCTGTGGCAACCGCGGTTTCTGAACTGAAAAATTGGCTTTTTGGTTTCTGGTTCTTTCGGCTCATAATATCCTTTCTCTTTTTTAGGGTTTAAGGCTCCAGAAACTTTCGCTCTGATGCACTTTTAAATATTCATTTTTTAAGCCCCGTAAGTATCCCGAATAAATAAGTTCTCCTAATATTTCAGGAAATTGTTTAACTTTTTAATTAAAGATGAGAGGAGAAAGGCTTAACTTCTGAATTAGTTGTGTTGACTCTTTATTTATTATATACACATTCAGACAATCTCCTTCCTTGACTTTTATTCCCCATTTTTTGGACATATCAATCTCTACAAGCTCTCCTAGTTCCCAGTAGCCTTTCTTTTCCAAAACCTTGCTTATATTTTCCAAACTCTCCTTTCTTTTATCTTCATTTATAGTAATTACAATATCCACTTTTTCCACATCGATTTCTTCTCCTCCACAATGCCGGATGTACAGAGTACTTGAGGCGGGGTTTGCCCAACCTTCAACATCGAAATTAAAAGTTTGCGGCGGGGGCTGAAGGTTTGAAAACACAAACAAACCAAGGGTTCCAAGCATAAGAACCACAATACATGTAAGCAGCGTTTCCCCTATTATTCCTGAAACAGCCCTTGAATCTTCCATTAAGGCTTTTGAGAGCCGCACAGTCTTTCTCCCCTTGATCCCAAATGGGCTTTATTCTGAGAAAACCCCCGTTTTTTTCCAGCTTGTTGGCTGGGACTTGCATTCTAAAAATATTTCGAGTTGACTCTTCTTTTAAAATCCCTTCTATTAGAAGCTTGGGGCTTAGAAAAGCAGGAAAAAGAGATATAAGAAAGGAGCTTGAAGAAAATAAGAATATATATTTATCTCATGACCTGTTTCTACTATGCGGTACCAAGATCCTACTTAAATTTATTCTTTTTTTGAGGAGCTTTCATGATCACGAAAGAAGACGTAGAACACATCGGCTGGCTTGCTAGGATCGAAATTAGCGAGCCGGAAAAGGCCGAATATATGGAAAAACTCAATTCTGTATTGGATTCCTTCGAGCAACTTGATGAAGTGGAAACCAAAGCTGTGCCTCCCACCTACCATGTGCTTGAGCTTTACAATGTATGGAGAGAGGACGAGCCCTTAGAATCCCTCCCACAGGCAGAAGTCCTTGCAAACACTGAACATAAGCAGGAAGGGGCTTTTAGAGTCCCAAGAATTGGGTGAGGAGATACAAGATATGGCAGCAAAATGGATGAGTGTTGCGGAAGTAAAACAGCAGATTTTGGAAAGTTCGGCAGAAGAGCTCACAGCTAATTATCTTGAAACAATAAATAAAAGCAAAATTAACGGCTATATTACGGTTTCGGACAAGGCTCTTGAACAGGCGAAGAAAATCGATATAGAAGGCCTCAAAGGCCCGCTTGCAGGAGTTCCCATTGCAATCAAGGACAACATTTCTGTAAAAGGCCTTCCGAACAGCTGCGGCTCTAAAATGCTCAAAAACTATATTCCTCCCTTCAATGCTCATGTTATTGAAAAACTACTTGAAGCCGGGGCTGTGATCCTTGGAAAAACCAATATGGACGAGTTTGCCATGGGCTCCTCGACCGAAAGTAGTTACTTCGGACCCACCTTGAATCCCTGGGATCTTGAGAGGGTGCCAGGAGGATCTTCAGGAGGAAGTGCCGCAGTTATTGCTGCAGGGGAAGCTCCTTTTGCCCTGGGTTCAGATACTGGAGGCTCAGTTCGCTGTCCTGCAGCTTTCTGTGGAGTTGTAGGGCTTAAGCCCACCTATGGAGCTGTTTCAAGATACGGAGCCGTAGCCTACGCAAATTCCCTTGAACAGATAGGCCCGCTTGCAAACAACGTAAGCGATATCGCCGTCTTGATGGACGTAATTGCTGGTCCTGATGCGCGAGACTCAACTTCAGCTCCAAATGCCAAACCCGAGTATCAAGCAGCTCTGAAGGCCGATATCAAAGGCCTGAAAATAGGAGTTCCAAAAGAATATTTTGGAGAAGGAATAAATCCTGGGGTTGAAAAAGCGGTCTGGGCTGCAATCCAGCGCTGTGAGGAGCTTGGAGCTTTCTGGGAAGAGGTTTCAATGCCACACACAAAATACGCTCTTGCTTCTTACTATATCATTGCCATGAGTGAGGCCTCCTCAAACCTTGCTCGCTTTGACGGGACAAGGTACGGGTTCAGAGCGGAAGGAGAGACTTGGCATTCTCTTATCTCAAAGACCAGAGCAGAAGGTTTCGGAGCTGAGGTTAAGCGCAGAATCCTTCTTGGAACCTATGCTCTTTCTGCAGGCTACCACGACAAGTATTATTTAAAAGCTCTTAAGGTAAGAAGCCTTGTAAAACAGGACTTTGAAAAGGCATTGGGAAAGGTAGACGTGCTCATGGCCCCGACGATGCCAAATCCAGCTTTTAAGCTCGGAGAAAGGCTTGAAGATCCGCTCTCGCTTTATCTTTCGGATGTAAACACGGTCCCAATCAACTTGGCAGGCGTGCCTTCTCTTTCCCTACCCTGTGGCTTTACAGCCGGGCTTCCTGTGGGGCTTCAGATAATAGGAAAGCCTTTTGAGGAACCGACTTTGCTCCAAACTGCCTATACTTTCGAACAGAATACGGATTATCATAACAAAAGACCCCCGGAGGTGGTTTAAATGGCGTATGAAAACCCTGAAAGAGTTATGATAGGGCTTGAGATTCACATTCAGCTCAATAAACTCAAAAGCAAGATGTTTTGCGGCTGCTCGACCGCTTATCATGATGCTGAGCCCAATACCCATACCTGTCCGGTCTGCCTTGGGCTGCCTGGTGCTCTTCCTGTTCTGAACAAAGAAGTAGTAAGAGCTGCAATTAAGGTAGGCCTTGCTCTTAAAGGGGAAATTGCGGAGGAGACGCAGTTTCACAGGAAGAATTATTTTTATCCTGATCTGCCTCGAGGGTTTCAGATCACCCAGTACGATTATCCTATTGTAAGTAACGGAAAGGTGGTAATTGAAGGCGAAGACGGAGAACATGAGGTAAAGATCTGGAGAGCACATATGGAAGATGACCCAGGTAGGCTGGTCCATATCGGAAGTATTGCAAAATCCAAAGGAGTTATGATTAACTATAACAGGTCAGGGATTCCCTGATTGAAACTGTTACGGCTCCTGATATGAGAAGTCCCAAAGAAGCCCGGCGTTTCCTGGACAAATTCAGAAATATCCTTGAGTATCTAGGCGTTTTTGATGGAAATTTGGAAGGAGCCATGCGGATGGATGCAAACGTCTCAATACGAGGCGGAACCAGGGTGGAGATTAAAAATATTTCCTCGCATAAAGGGGTAGAAAAGGCTCTTCTCTACGAGATCATGCGCCAGAAAAACGTACTGCGGAGAGGTGGAGAAATCACACAGGAGACCCGCCATTTCGATGAGGCAAGAGGGGTTACTCTGTCTATGAGAACCAAGGAAGAGGCCGAAGACTATCGTTATTTCCGCGAACCAGATCTCGTTTCTATCCATGTATCTCACTTGATCCCGGAAATCAAAGCAACTCTTCCTGAACTCCCGGATGCGAAAAGGGCTCGTTTCCTGGAAGAGTACGGAATTACAGATATGCATGCAAAAGCTCTTACCTCAAGTATCCTACTTGCTGACTTTTACGAAGGAGTTTGCAAAAAGGGTGCTGAGCCTAAGACCGCAGCCACCTGGATCGCTGATGTTTTGTTAGGAGAACTGAATTACCGAGATCTGGTCCTTGCCTCCTATGATGGAGTAAGCCTTAGTTGCATAAATGACAAGGAGCCTGAGCTTGGCAATTCCTTTAAGGCAGACGATATGGTTGAACTGATCACTCTTTTTACGGAGGGAAAGATAAGTGATAAGGCTGCTGTTGAAGTTCTCAGAACAAAGCTTGACTCCGAAGAGGAAAAAACCCCTTTGCAGCTTGTCAAAGAAAAAGGGCTTTTTAAAGCCGAAGCTGAACTGGTAGTAAAAGCGGTCTCAGAAGCAATTGCCGAAAACGAAATTGCGGTTCAAGATTACCTTGGAGGGGCTGAAAAATCCCTGAATTTCCTTGTGGGGCAGGTTATGAAAAAGACAAAAGGCACAGCCGATGCAAAAACGGCTAGGGAATTGCTTGTAAAGGAATTGAAAAGCTAAAAAGCTGAAAAAGGCTTAATCCGAATTCGATTAAGCTTTTTTTCCTTCCTTTTTTTCAATATAATTCCGGGCGCCTATCTCCAAAGATGGAACTGTTTTTCCGGAGTTTCCTTGCTCGTCTAAGGTCAATTTCTCCCAGAAGAATACCTTCTTTTTCTCCGGCAAAGGCTAGCTTTTTTCCCCAGGCATCGGCCATAAAGGATTTTCCAAAATAAGTTGAATAGCAATCTTTTCCGGTTCGGTTACAGGCAATGCAGGGAAGTTGATTTTCCATTGCTCGGGCAAGGGTGAGTGTTTGCCAAGGCTTTCCAAAAAAGGCTGGGATTTCAGAAACCGATATCAGAAGCTCGGCTCCTTCAAGGGCAAGTTTTCGGGCAATTTCAGGAAAACGAATCTCATAGCAGATAATGAGCCCGATTAAGAGTCCACGTTTTTCAAGTTTGATTGGAGAAATTTGGTTGCCTGCAACAAAATACTTTTTTTCCTGCCCATAGAGATGGGTTTTTCTATGAGTTCCGACCAGTTTTCCAGAATCAATGCAGAAACCGAGATTATAGTAGGCGGGAAATTGCTTTTTTTCAGAAGGATTAAGAGCCAAAGGCTCTTCCTTTTCTATTAAGGAGCCCACTAAAACACAGTTTTTTTCTTTTGAAAAATCAAGGAGAGCTTCAAAAATTGCGCCTGAGCGGGCTTCGGCAACTTCTTCTATATGGGCGTAGCAAAAGCCTGTTAAGAATACTTCCGGAAAAACGAGGATCTCAGCGCCTTTTAAGATTGCTTTTTTGGCCAGGGTAAAAGCTCGCTTCAAATTCTCCTCTTTTGAGCAAAGGGAGATTTCCATTTGGATGCAGGCAACTTTCATAGGAGACACTTTTCCAAAAAAAATTTAATTTTGGTTAAGCCCTTTGATCAGAGAGTGAACTACCCCTGAGCTAAAGACTCAGGGGGTTTACGCTGCGTTCTATAAAGATGCATTTTTTGTTTTTAGGCTTTTCTCCTTTTTCTAAGGGCTAATTCTCTTTTGATCGATAAGATAATCTTTAATGAAAGGGAAATATATCAAAGGGAAACATTTTGGAAAAAAACTCTGACTTTCGTATAGATTAAGGGAATAGATCAAGGAAAGAGACAAAAAGCAAATCTCAAGCCTTTACTTCAATTCGAGACTCTGAATCTTTTTAATAGGGAGGTAAAAAGGATAAAGAGTCAGGCTCAAGCGGCCACCTGCGCAAAACTTGCTAGATACTTTTATTTATATCCAAGCGTGATTTTATGTATAATTTTGCGACTATCCGTTTTCGAAAATGCCTTTCTATTTTCTGTTTTTTACTGCTGTTGCTTAATCTAAAAACATTAAAGGCAGTCCAACCGATTGGATATGTAGTTGATATTTACTCTATGTTTCCTTTCAGTTTTTATTTTTTCTTGATCCTTTGTTATATGTTCAGTATATTTCTGATTTTCAATGGAGATAAAACCCTAGGAACGTTGATCTTGTTTCTCAATCATATCGAAATCCTAATAATTCCATATATGCTTGGCTATTATTCAATGGGGCGCGCAGATGATATGTCTTATATAGGAGAATATCTGCAAATTGCAACTTCAGGGCATTTTGCAGAATGGGATATCTATCCTGCAAGTCATATTATAGGGGCTTCGATCTCCCTTTTATCCAATTTAGAGGCTCATGAGACCTCTTTTCTAATTTCAGGGATTTTTTCATTAATGTTTATTGCGGGAATGCTTTTATTTTCCAGACAATTAATAAAGAATTCCTGTATAAATTCAATAATCCTTCCTTCTGCTTTTATATTATATACAGGAACGTATAATTTCCTTAATGTTCCCCATGCATTATTTTTTGCAATGATTCCTCTCTTTCTCTATTGTTTCATCAAGTATTTACAAAGTGAGGGGAAAGTCTCAGCATCTATTATTTTTATATTACTTACCTTAATCCTCCCTATTACCCATCCGTTTATCGCCTTTCTTTCTATATTCCTTTTTTTGTATCATATGGTATTAGAAAAATATTACAAAAGAAAACAAGGTTTGAAAACAATAAGTCAAACAAGTTTTATGGTACTTGTTTTTGCTTTTGCGGGGTGGTTTATCTATAATAACACTTTGTTAGTAAAATTTAGAAGAAATTTTCAAGGCTTTATTCAAAAAATAACAGTGCCTGTTTATTATGAAACTACGGGCAAATTAGCTACAATAAATCTAGATGCTGCTGAACTTTTCAAACTCTGTACTGTTTATTATGGGAGATATATAATTCCCACCCTCTTTATTCTTATATCAGTTCCTCTTCTTCTAAAAAATAAACTCTACACTAAAAAGAAGGCTTTGAAGAATTTACCTTATTTCATTTTATTGTATCTAGTCCTTTTATTTGTTCAAATGATATTACTCCTTAATCCGATTATTTCCCATCAATCCGATAGAATCACAAATTTGAATTTCATTGTTTATGCTCAAGTTCCATTGTTTGCTTATTCTCTTTATGTCCTATTTTTCCAAAATAAAAACAAGAGAAATGGAATTATTGTTGCAGGAATTTTGACATGTGTCTGGAGTTTAAGTTTATTTGGCTGTTTTGACTCTCCAAACGTTTATAAAACAAATGTAGCTCTAACACAAAATGAAGTCGATGGAATGGATTGGTTCTTTAAAGTAAATGAAGATTTGAGTGTAAGTGTTCCTCTTAGTCAAATAAACCGATTTGATGATTTATTCAACAATCAAAAAAGAATCCCAAAAATCAAAAAATTACCGGATCATTTTGGATACACAAATAACACCGCAACTTTTACAAAGATAAATTTAAATCCAAATGAAGAGACATATGTAATTATTCTTGCAATGGATGAATTCTTATACCAGAAAGTTCCGGGCTACTCAAACATTGGAAGATACAACAAAAATGATTTCCTCCGATTTAGAAAAGATATTTCAATAAACAAAATCTATACTTCTTTAAATATTGAAATTTTCAAATCAAAAGAGGTTTTGCCTTAAAAATCTAAACAACTTCTTATACTTTATCACTCTTTTATC
>Ga0265294_10003783_pt1 | contig 19146 bp, 21 predicted proteins | sample MunlanPumphouse3_FD_192504 | JGI IMG/M metagenome (GOLD analysis project Ga0265294, IMG submission 192504) | Groundwater microbial communities from a municipal landfill in Southern Ontario, Canada - Pumphouse #3 | ecosystem: Environmental > Aquatic > Deep subsurface > Groundwater | place...
ATTGCTATAGGTATTGACCCTGTAGCACATATATACATAGGAACAGACAAGAGTAATACAAATAAAATACTTAAAACAGTGCTGCCTGCAAATATGCCGAAAAAACTTGCAGGTACAAAGTAAGTAATTAAAGCAGCCAAAATTAATCCTAAAATAAGCCTTTTTCCTATATCTCTGATTATATCAACAAAGCCGTATTTTAAAGCGGAAATAATTTTATTTTTTATACCGGCCGCCCCATCCGCAGAACATGAAAAAGATATCTGGTTATTATCATCTTTTTCTTTTTTTAAAAATATATTTGCGACAAACCCTCCGAATATCGCCGTAACAAAAGCCGCTATAGGACGGATAACCGCGAAAGGAAGTCCTAACAAAGAATAAGTCGCCATTATTGAATCAATGCCTGTTTGAGGCGTTGCAATCAAAAAAGATATTACGGAACCGCGGGAAGCCCCCTCTTTCCGCAAAGCCATCGCCGCAGGAATAACCCCGCACGAACATAACGGCAAAGGAACTCCGAATAAAGCCGCGGCAAAAACAGAAAAAAAATTATTTTTTGACAGATATTTTGAAAAAATACCTTGCGGAACAAAAACATGCAATAATCCAGCAAAAAAGAAGCCCAGCAGCAAGTATGGAGCCATTTCATTTAATAAAGTAAATAAAATATAGAAGTATTGCATATGCTTAACACCTTAATATATTAAAACTTAGTTTCAACTAACTTTAAATTTAAAAAAAATAAAAGCAACTTTTTATTTCGTTTTTTTCTGAACATTTTTTTTCAAAACAGGCTCTTTATCCAACAAGCCTACAAAATATATCAGTTTAGCCAAAGATTCGTCGCTTATGGTATGTTCCATTTTACAGGCATCTTTAAGAGCAATTTCTTTTTCAACGCCCAATATATCGTGTAAAAACAAAAACAACAAATCTTCTTTTTTCTGAATATCATCCGCTATTACCTGTCCTTGCGGAGTAAGATCTACATATCCGTATTTCTCATGTAAAACAAAACCTTTATCCATAAGAACATTCAAAGCAATGTTAACGCTTGAATTTTTAACATTCAGCATTTTACTTATATCTCTGACTCTGGCTACTTTATTTTCTCTCTTCAAAAAAGCTATGGTCTCTAAATAATTTTCCAATGATTCACTTAATTTTTCACCCATAAATTAGCCTCATCATATTTTGTTTGACTATACTAACATTTTGTTTTAAATTTGTCAATACTTTAAAATTTTTTGAATTACAACATTCTTTGATGTTTCACTGAGATTAATAATTTCAACGTTCCGCTGGCTGTTAAACCAAGTAACCTGCCTTTTTGCATATTGCCTTGTATCTTTTGAAAATTGTTCTATAAGAGCTTTTTTCGTAATATTATTTTTTAGATATTGAATTATATGTTTATAGCCGACTCCGGTTAAAGCATAACTGTCTGCAGAATAGCCCATACTTAAAACTTTTTCCGTTTCTTCTATCATACCTGAATTTATCATTTTTTCACATCTCATATTTATGTCTTGATACAATTTTTCTCTGTCTTTAAAAAGTACAAAGTGTTTAAATTTTTTATTTTTGATTTTTTTTCTATTCAACAAATCAGTCATCGTTTTCCCTGTCAGTTTATATACTTCCAAAGCCCTTATGATTCTCTGCCTGTTTCCTTTGTTTCTTTCCGCGGAATAAATATCGACTTCCGCAAGTTGTTTATATACATATTCCAATCCGTAAGAATCAATATTTTTTTGAATCGAATTCCTTATGCCGTCATCCGCATCAGGCAAATCGTCAAGACCGTATAAAAATGATTTTATATATAAACCCGTTCCTCCGACTATGACAGGTATTTTGTTTTCTTTGATTATTTTCTTTTCGTATGTTTCCGCATCCTGCTCAAAATTTTTTGCATTATATTTTTTATCAGGAGCAATAATATCCGTTAAATACTGTGGAATTCCGTCTATCCGCCTTATATCATCTCCGCCTAATTCGCCGTCTTTATTCGTTCCTATGTCTAAAAACTTATATATCTGTCTTGAATCCGCCGAAATTATTTCTCCGTTTATTTTTTTACATACGGCGGCGGCTATATCTGTTTTACCGACAGCGGTAGGACCTGAAATAATAATTTTTTGATTTTTCATATATTTGTTTGGAAGTTTTTACAAAGCATAAAATTTTACGCCGCTACATCTTAAAGTTTTCGCCAAGGTATACTTTTCTGGCTTCGGCGCTGTTTAAAAGTTCGTCGGCATTTCCTTCAAGAAGAATTTTACCTTCATAAATTATATATGCCCTGTCTATAATTTCGAGAGTTTCTCTGACATTGTGATCAGTAATAAGTATTCCCAATCCTTTCTTGCTTAATTTTGATATTATATCCTGAATATCAGAGACAGTTATCGGATCTATTCCGACAAAAGGCTCATCCAAAAGTAAAAATTTAGGATTATTGACCAAAGCTCTGGCTATCTCGCATCTCCTTTTTTCACCGCCTGACAATGTAACGCTTATTTGCTTTCTTAATTTTGTAAGTCCGAAATCTTCAAGTAAAGAATCAACTCTTTCCTTTTGTTCCTTCTTTGATATAGGCAAAGTCTGCGCTATAGCCATCAAATTATCCTCAACCGTAAGCCCTCTGAAAATAGACGTTTCCTGCGGGAGATATCCTATACCGGATCTTGCTCTTTCATACATAGGAGCATATGTTATATCTTTCTGATCAAGATAAATATTTCCTTCATAAGGTTCTATCAAGCCGACAACCATATAAAAAGTCGTAGTTTTCCCCGCTCCGTTAGGACCAAGCAAACCGACAATCTCTCCCTGTTCAACTTTTATGCTTATTGAATTTACAACCATTCTGTGCTTGTATTTTTTATATAATGAATGCGCAGACAGTATCATTCTTTCACCTCTAATGAATCCATAGTAATTTTACCTTCGACGTTTTTATTCATTTTCACAGTCTTATTGTTGTAAAACAAAGATATTTCATCCGCTTTAAATTCAGCTTCTTTGTCATTTCGATAAGCGTTAACCTGAGGTTTTTTAACATCTTTATGCATAAATAAAGAGCTTGATTTTTTATCAAGGAGAGCATTATCTGATATAATTGTTCCTGAAGAAGAAATAATTTCAACATTCCCCTCCGCATCGGCAGATTCAAAATCATTATGAACATATATTTTATCGGCAAAAAGATATACCGTATCGGTAGAATCCTTAAGATTATATTCTATAACAGGCCTGCCGCCCCACAATTGTCCACTCAAATTATCAGTATTATAAACAGCTTCCTGAGACACAGCTTTAAGAAAATTTCCGTCTTCATCATGGACTGAAAAATTAACATTTCCTTCGGCATCAACATTTGAATTATTTTTATAATATGTCATTTTATCCGATGTCACAGTGTTTGACCCTCTTACTATTTTAGCATTCCCTTTGACTATTGTTTTTTCGCCGGATTTTCTAATCTGCATCAAATCGCCTGTAATTACGGTTTTCCCTTTTAAATCCTCCGAAAAAGAAAACGAAACAAAAACAAACATAAAAAGAATAAATATTAAACTATTTTTTTGAATCAATTACAGCCCTTTGTTTTTTTATAACAATATTGTCTAAATCCGTATCTGATTGAAAGCCTTTTCCGTAGATAACATCCTGTCCTCTTGTGATTTTAATATCACTGTCAGAAGATATTAATTTCTTTTTGGAATCATAAGACACATCTCTTGTCTGCAAATATTCATTTCTTACGGTATCAACGGTACATTTTCCCAAAGCTTTTATATTATTTGTGTTTAAATCGATTTCTCCGGATTCCGCTATAAGAATTGAAGTATATTTCCCGTTCTCGTAAAATTTAACTTTAGGCAATGACAAATATGCTTTTTTTTGGTCGTCATCTATTATTGCTGATTCAGCTTCAAGTATAGTTTTTATTTTGCCGCCCTGCGTTTCGGTAACGACAAAATTCTCTATAGTTTGCTCGGTTGTAGGAGGCGTTTCCTCTATTACTTTTTCTTCTTCCAAACAAGAAGAAAAAGTAAACATAACCGTCAGAAAAAAAACAATAAATAAATATTTATATTTGTTTAGTTTTCCATCTTTCATGAAACCACACCCATTGTTCAGGATTTTCTTTTATATATTTTTCTATATATTTTGTAACTTTAGCCGTAAAATTTATTACATCCTGTTCAAAGTTATTTGTCGTTTCATCCGGTTCTATTTCTTCGCTCACTATGAAAGTATGAGTATCATCAGGAAGTCTTTTGCTTACAGTCATAATAACAGGCGTTCCTGTTTTTAAAGCTATTGTAGCAAGTCCCGAAGGCGTAGAAGCTGGGATTCCGAAAAAATCGACAAAAACGCTTTGAACGGAAGTATCCTGGTCAATAAGCATAGCTATAATTTCATTATTTTTTAAAGCTTTCAGCATTTTTCTCGCAGTATCTTTTTCAGATCTTAAAATTACCTTTACATTTTTAGAATTTCTGTATGAAACCAGCATTCTGTTTAATCCTTCGATATATATCCTTTTTGCTATAACATTTACGGGAAATTTTTCGGCGGCTACTCCTGATGCCAGCATTTCCCAGTTTCCGCAATGCGCACTCGCAATCAAAAGTCCTTTATTTTTTGAAAGAGCTTTTTTATATATTTCTATATCCTTATCCGACATTGAAGCCAATGAATGGAAAAATACTTTATTCATTTTAGGAAAATTAAGCAGTTCAAAAAAATTCTTCGCCTGATATATAAAAATTTTCTTAATAATACCCTCAATTTCAGACGAACTCTTTTCAGGAAAACACAAAGTCAAATTCTTTCTCGCTTTATTCCTTGCATCTTTTACCAAATAATAAGCTATTCTTCCCAAAAATTCAGCCAATTTACCTGTTGAAAATTTATAAGGCAGCACTAACGCCAGTTTTGAAAATATGTATGCTCCGTAAAAATAACATTTTCTTATATACTTTTTCATAAAATTAACCGATAATATCTTTCCATAAATTATTAGCTTTAAGCACAATCTCACAAGCTTCTCTGAATACGCCTTTCCCGCCGTTATATTGTGAAATATATTTTGAACATTTTTTCACTTCATCCGCAGCGTCTTTAGGACATAAAGACAAGCCTGCGTACTTTAAAGCGTTTATATCTATTATATCATCGCCTATGTATAAGATATTCGAAAAATCTATATTCATTTCGTTCGCAATCTGCAGAAGAGCTTTATTTTTATCTTTGCATGATTGAACCAAATAATCAACTGACAATTCTTTTGCTCTTAAAGAGACTTGTTTAGATTGTCTGCCTGTTATCCATGCGATTTTAACATCAGGAAGATGGTTTTTCAAAAGAGTTGATCCCAGTCTGTCTTTCACATTCCAAATTTTTATTTCTTCATTATTTTCTAAAAGGATAACTTCACCAGCAGTCAAAACACCGTCTATATCCGTAGCAACTAATTTTATTTTTTTCGCATCGGAAAGAAATTGTTTTGAATATTTCTTCATTTATTCTCCGTTGAAGATGTTTTATCAAGCCAAGGAGTCAATTCAATCGGAATATTTCTCATATAAGGTTTAAGCAAAATATTTAAAGATAAAAAACCAATAATAATTAAAACATAAATTATTATTAACATTTTCCCCATCCAATTTAAGGACGGCATCCATGTATGTTCTTTTTTATTTTTAGACATATTATTTTTTCTTGACAACCCTGTCTATTTTAATAACTTCCTGCATAATATTTTTAAACATCTTAAAATCTATGCTGTTAGCCCCGTCGGAAAGAGCTTTCTCGGGATTAGGATGAACTTCTACAAAAAGAGCGGCTATCCCGACTGCCGCAGCAGCTTTTGCCAAAGGGAATACAAACTTTCTGTCTCCTCCTGTCGAAGTACCGAATCCGCCCGGTTTCTGAACGCTGTGGGTAGCATCAAAAATAACCGGATATCCGAAAGTTTTCATTATTTCAACAGACCTGAAATCAACTACAAGATTTCTGTATCCGAAACTTGAGCCTCTTTCAGTCAGTGAAATTTTATTGTTTTTGCATGATTTAATTTTTTTTATTATCTGCAAAGTATCTTCAGGAGCAAGAAACTGTCCTTTTTTCACGTTTACAGGCAAATTAGTTTTTGCACATGCTATAACCAAATCGGTTTGCCTGCATAAAAAAGCGGGTATTTGAATAAAATCCGCGACTTCTGCCACTTTAGCCACGTCATAAGTACAATGTACGTCTGTAATAACAGGAACTTTTAAAGTATTTTTTATATAAGATAATATCGCCAAACCTTTTTCGAGACCGGGACCTCTAAACGAATCTATGGAAGATCTGTTTGCTTTATCATAAGAAGCCTTAAAAATAAAATTCACTTTTAATTCTGAACAAATCTCTTTTAATTTTTTTGCTATAGAAAAAGCTTTATCTTTACTCTCTATAATACAAGGACCGGCTATAACAGATAACGGCAAATTATTAGATATGGTAATTTTTTTATTAATTTTAATTTCGTTCATTTTCATATTATACCACTTTTATTATAATTTTTTTTCAACTTTTGCTATATCATCAAAAACATTAACGTCCTGCAAATCTTTTTTTGATATAACAATTTTTATTTTGTTACCGTTTTCTATAGCTCTCAATTGTTCCAATGATTCGGTTTTTTCCAAACTGGTTTGTTTCATCTTTGAAAAATTTATTACAAATTTTCTTCTGTATCCGTATACTCCTATATGTTTATAATAATCAATCTTTAATTTCCCTTTATCACGAAGATAAGGTATTGGAAATCTTGAAAAATATATTGCATACATATTTTTGTCAAATATAACTTTGACAATATTAGGATTAGAGATATCATCAGTACGTTTCATTTTATAAGCAGACGTAAGATATTCAACTTTTTTATCTATTTTAAACTGGTCCGCCATTTTTTCAACTAACCCGGCGCCAATCAAAGGCTCATCACCCTGCACATTTATAAAAACATCAAAATTTTTTAAATACTTTTGCGCAACATAAGCGACTCTGTCTGTTCCGCTTTTTAAATTTTTAGGAGTCATATAGACCGTATATCCGGCATCTTTGACAACGTTAAAAATCCTTTTATCATCCGTTGCCACCGCCACACAATCAATATTTTTACATTTTGAGACTTTGCTCACTACATGCAAAATCAACGGTTTATTCTTAATGATAAACAAAGGTTTTCCCGGAAACCTTGACGACGCATACCTTGCTGGAATAACTACGGCTGTTTTCATTTTCTGTCAAAATCCTCTATTGCCTGAATAAGTTCATTCGGCGTTACTGTCGCCGTACCGACTTTACCGACGACAATACCTGCGGCAAAATTTGCAATTTCAGATGAACTTACCAAATCGATTTTTGCAGACAAACCCAAAGTCATAGCGGCAATGACGGTATCTCCGGCACCGGTCACATCATAAACTTCTTTAGCTCTTGTAGGTATATGAGTTATTTTATTGTTTTTTTCAATTATCGTCATTCCTTTTTCTCCCCTTGTTATCAGGACAGATTCGGACTTTAACGTTTTTAAAATTTTATTGCCAAGCATCGCTATTTCGTCATCAGAGGAAATATTTTTTGCATTCATTCCTTCTATCGCTTCTTTCGTATTCGGAGTCATACATGTAATATGCTTATATTTTTTGAAATTTTCAATTTTCGGATCGACAGTGACGGGAATATCTTTTTTCTTAGCCAATGCTATTATTTTTTTTAAAACTTTTTCGCTGACAACGCCTTTCGCATAATCGGATATTATTACTCCGTCAATCTTTTCCATAACTTTTTCGATATTCTTTAAAATACTGACTTCGGTTCCGCCTGAAAAAGAACCCTTAATCTCTTTATCGACTCTTACGACCTGCTGATGCGAGGCTATAATCCTTGTTTTTATCGTCGTAGGACGGTTTTTATCGACAACAATAAAATCCGTATTTATATTTTTACTTTCAAGCATATCTTTCATATGTCTGCCGTCGTTGTCATTTCCTATTACGGTAACCAAATATGACGATGCCCCCAAAGAAGTTATATTGCTTGCGACATTCCCTGCTCCGCCCAAAGTTTCAGTTTCATTAGAAATTTCTACGACAGGAACCGGAGCCTCCGGAGAAATTCTTGAAACTTTTCCCCATATAAATTTATCAACCATAGTATCGCCTACAACAAGAACAGACTTCTTAGCCAGTTTAGGAATTATATCTGCTAATTTCATTTTTAACCTCATACAATTTATAAATAAGACTTATTTTTTAAATATGAACAATAATCTTTAACCGAATCTTCAAGCGGCATAAAATTATGTTTGCAGCCTGCCAGCTTTATCTTCTCCATTGAAGCCTGCGTAAAATACTGATATTTTTCCTGTAATATTTCAGGCATCTCAATGTATTCAATATTTGATTTTCTGCCAACCGCGGCGAACATTGAATTTGCAATATCATTCCAGCTTCTTGCCTTTGCCGTTCCTAAATTATAGATGCCTGTGTTTTTAGGATTAGTAAGAAGAAACCATATAACTTCAACCGCATCTTTTATATAGATAAAATCTCTTTTTTGCTCACCGTGTCCGTATTCTTTTTTATAAGATTTAAATAAATTCATTATGCCTTTTTGTTCCACGTCGTCATAACTTTTACAGATTACACTTTTCATTGAACCTTTATGATATTCGTTAGGGCCGAAGACATTAAAAAATTTAATTCCGGTAACTTTATCCAGATATTTATTCCTCAAAAGCCATAAATCAAACATTTGTTTTGAATATCCGTACATATTTAAAGGAGCGAGTTTGTCTATATCAACGGTATCATCATAGCCGTTCTCTCCGTTTCCGTAAGTTGCCGCGGAAGAAGCATAAATAAAAGGAATATTTAATTCCATTGCCCATAAGGAAAGCGTTTTTGAATATTCAAAATTATTATGAATATAATAATTTGCGTCAGTCATAGTTGTGGAACTGCAAGCGCCTAAATGTATTACAGCTTCCGGCTTAGGTATTCTGCCTGATTTTACCGATTCAAGAAAATCCTGCTTTTGCATATAGTCTTTATATTTTTTACCTACAAGATTTTTCCATTTTTCGCTATCGTTAAGATGATCGACGACTAAAATATCATCTATATTTTCACGGTTAAGCTTCCACAAGAAACAACTGCCGATAAAACCTGCTCCGCCTGTAAGTATTATCATAAAAAACCTCTTTGCTTAATTATTTGAATATTTTACAAAAAATATGCCATATTCTACAACAATTTTATTAAATAAAAAGTCAGGCTGATTTTCACCTGCCTGACTTTTTTATTTTTAATGCATAAATTAAATTACCAATGTAATTTTGGTTTTCTTGCGGCTTCAACTTCATTAAGACGGCTTACATAGGTATTTACCGGAGCATTGCGAAGAACTTCAGGATTTATTTTGGATTCTTCAATAATTTTTGATAATACGTCTATAAATTCGTCCAAAACCTGTTTAGATTCCGTTTCTGTAGGTTCTATCATCATTGCCTCTTCAACAATTAAAGGGAAATAAATGGTAGGAGCATAATACCCGTAATCCAAAAGTCTCTTTGCAACATCCAAAGTTTTAACTCCTTCCCCTAAATGACCTTTTGACGAAAGAACAAATTCATGCATACACACATTTCCCGCAGGGATTGAAACTTTATCTTTTAAACTTGACAATACATAATTTGCATTTAGAACTGCCTGTTCCGAAGCTTCTTTTAAACCTGCTCCGCCCAAAGACTTTATATATGCGCATGCTTTAAGCAAAACAGGAAAATTACCAAAAAACGCTTTCATTTTACCGATTGACTTTTTTTTACCGCCTGAAGAAACTTTAAATTTATCATTTTCCTTTATAATCACAGGTATCGGAAGAAAATCTTTTAGAAACGCCTTTACACCGACAGGTCCGGCTCCAGGACCGCCGCCGCCGTGAGGAGTCGAAAAAGTTTTATGCAAATTAATGTGCATTACGTCAAAACCTATATCCGCCGGTTTTACAATTCCCATAACCGCATTTAAATTCGCACCGTCATAATATAGCAACGATCCGTTTTTATGAAGAATCTCTGAAATTTCTGAAATCTTTTTTTCAAAAACGCCGAGAGTATTAGGAACCGTCAGCATCATACAAGCAACATCTTTATTTAGAATTTCTTTAAGATTTTCAGGAGAAACTATTCCGTTCTCATCGGATTTCAACGAAATAATTTCAAACCCTGCAAGAGCCGCCGAAGCAGGATTTGTTCCGTGCGCAGAATCAGGAACTATAATTTTTTTTCTTTTTTCTTTTTTATTTTTAAAATACTCGGCTATAATCAAAAGCCCCGTATATTCGCCATGCGCTCCGGCCGCCGGCTGTAAAGTAAAATAATCCATACCTGAAACTTCACACAATCCTCTCTCCAGTTCGTACATCACTTCAAGAGTGCCTTGTATTGTATCCTCAGGCTGATAGGGATGTATCGAAGAAAATTCTTCAAATTTGGCAATTTTTTCATTAACTAAAGGATTATATTTCATAGTACATGAACCCAGAGGATAAAATGTCGTGCTCAACGAATAATTCCTTCTGGATAAATTTGTAAAGTGTCTTAATAAAGTGCTTTCTGAAAGATTAGGGATATTGTGATTTTTTTGTCTTTTGTATTTATCATCAATCGAAATATCATAAGGGACATCACATTTTACTATTCTGTTTTCATTTCTGTTTGATTTAATTTCATTTAAAAGTTTATTCATTTTTTATGCTCTGTTTAAAATATCGGTTAATTTATCTATTTCCTGTTTTGTTCTCTTTTCAGTAACGGCAAACATTAAAGAATTTTTATATTTTTTGTTAAAAGCGCCAAGATTTAAAGGTCCTAAAATATTCTCCTTTAACAATGCCTTTTCAATCTTTTTTATATTTTTTGCCGTTTTAAAAATAAATTCATTAAAAAAGAAAGAATCAGAAAACAGAGGTTCAAATCCGTCAAGTTTTTTTATTGCGTTAAAAGCATATCTGGCTTTTGATATGTTTGTCTCCGCAAGTTCTTTAATACCGCTGCTTCCGAGACATGACATATAAACGCATCCTGCAAAAGCGTTCAATGCCGAATTAGTGCAAATATTAGATGTAGCTTTTTCTCTGCGTATATGCTGTTCCCGAGATTGAAGAGTAAGGACAAAGCCTCTTTTACCGTTTTTATCTACAGTTTGCCCTACAACTCTGCCGGGTATTTTCCACTCCAAAGCTTTTTTAACCGCTAAAAATCCGAATGTCAATCCTCCTAAATACATCTGATTGCCAAAAACCTGGCCTTCGCCTACGGCGATATCAGCATTGTATTCACAAGGTGTTTTTAAAATACCTAATGATACAGGATTTACAACTGTTACAAAAAGCGCAGCTTTAGTTTTCGCCGTTTCCGACAAAGCCTGCATATCTTCAACAACTCCGAAAAAATTAGGAGACTGAACGACAACGGCGCCTATATCATCTGACATCTTACTTTCTAAAACATTTTTGTTCAAAGCGCCTGTTTTTTCATCCGTTTCTATTTTAACAATCTCAATGTCAAGATTTTTTGTATAAGTTTCGACAACCGCAAGATATTCAGGATTTAAGGCAGAAGAAATAATAATTTTATTTTTTCTTGAAGTTCTTACGGCAAGCAATACTGCTTCAGCTACAGACGTTGCCCCGTCATACATTGAAGCGTTCGCACAGTCAAGACCGGTAAGTTCGCATATCATACTCTGATATTCAAAAACAGCCTGCAAAGTCCCCTGGCTTGCTTCAGCCTGATAAGGAGTGTAAGCCGTAGAGAATTCGGACCTGCCGACGATTTCTTCCACAAGAGACGGAACAAAATGGTCGTAAACTCCCGCTCCTCTGAAACAAACTAAATTTGATTTGTTTTTGCCTGCATATTTTTTAAACAAGGCCAATAAATCCTGTTCAGACAATCCTTCCGAAAGGTTTAATTTTTTTGCTCTCAAATATTCAGGAATTTGAAGTGACAACAACTCTTCGATGCTGTTTACTCCGATACGGCTCAACATCTCTTTTCTGTCCTGCTCATTTACCGGGATGTAATTCATTTTTTTGCCTTAAAGGGATTTTTTATATTGCTCGGCAGTCATCAAATCTTTCAGGTCTTTTTCATCTTCCATTTCCAAAACGAAAAAAAACCCTTTTTCATAAGGTGACTGATTTATAATTTCAGGACTTGATAAAAGTTCTTCGTTCACTTCAACTACTGTTCCTGATACAGGGCTGTATATATCAAATGCAGATTTAACGGACTCAACGACTGCACAAGGCTGGGCTTTGGTAAATTTTTTGCCTTTTTCAGGAAGCTCTATATGAACAATATCGGTAATTTCATGCTGTGCATGGTCGGTAATGCCGACATAAACTTTGTTTCCTTCCTTCCTTGCCCATTCATGAGTTTTTGCATAAAACAATTCATTTGGTACATTCATTTATTCATCTCCGCTTGCTTAATATTTTGCTCAATAAAATACTAAATATGTTTTAAAAAGTAAAATTTATATATTATTTCTGTGTTTTTTACTTTTTATCTTTTCTGTCTCTTTCTTTATTATTATCAACAGATTTAATTTGTGAAGTTTTGTATGTCTTTATATTATTTTCTCCTAGTTCAACATTAACCGATTCCTTAATACAGTCAATTGACAATATTGTGCCTTTACCGCCAGGCGTACTTACTTTTGCGCCGACATAGGGCATACTGTTTTTAATCTTAAGATATTGTTCGTGCTCATAAGCAAGACAACACATAAGCCTTCCGCACAATCCGGACAATTTTGCCGTATTTAACGATAAATCCTGATCCTTTGCCATATCTATGGTTACAGAGTTAAAATCTTTAAGGAATATCTGGCAGCATAATTGTTGTCCGCAGGTTCCGATTCCTCCTACTATTTTTGATTCGTCCCTTACTCCTATCTGCACCATTTGTATCCTTGTTTTTAATATATGTCCCAAATCTTTGATAAGTTCCCTGAAATCAACTCTTGTTTCGGAAGTGTAATAAATAAACAACTTTGTTCTGTCAAAAGTATATTGCACACAAGTAAGCTTCATATCAAGCTTATGCTTTTCTATTTCTTTTGCAACCATGGAATGCGCTTGATGGTTTTTATTATCATTATTTTGAAGTCTTTTTAAATCATACTCATTTGCTTTTCTTATTATTTTCCCGATATATATGTCTTTCGACTGGGCAATATTTTTTTCTTTCTCACAAACTACGCCGAACTCAACGCCGTGTTCAGTCTCGACAATTACTTTATCGTTCAGCTCTATTGTATATTGTCCGGTCTGCGCATAAATTTTTTCTTTAATTCTTCTAACAATAACTCCGACTGCTATAGTCATTTATATCTCCATTATTTTATTTTTGAATTTATATATGTAAACAAATAATCCAAAACCGTATTGGGATTGGCATTCTGATTCAAATATTTTCTGCTTTCTATTATTTTTTCTATCACATCAGTATACTTATAAGGCTCCCTTCTGAAATTTTTCACGGCGCTTTCAATCATTATATCTATCGCCTCCATTACTGATTTTCTGTCTTTTGCAATTTGCTTGCTTTTATTTAAAATATCTACAGCCGCTAATTTTCTGCTGTTTAATTCCGCCCATAAAGTTGAATATTCATTTTGAGTATTAAGCATAAGCATTTCCGCTTTTTCTATAGACCCATCGGATAAATTAGCTATTTTTAAAGAATTTTCAGGACTCAAAGAATGCTGCTGCTGCAAATAAACAGCTATTTCATTTGAAGGCAAAGGCTGAAAAAAAACGGTTTGAGCTCTTGAAACTATTGTTACGGGTATAGTTTCCTTATGTTTTGCGATAAGAATAATTATCGTATTTTCAGGAGGTTCTTCTAAAGTTTTTAAAAGGCAATTGGCGGCAGCTGTCGTCATTTTTTCGGCAGGTTCCAAAATAAAAAACTTCCACTTTCCCTCTGCTGTTTTCATGTAAACCTGTTTTTGCATATATCTTATTATGTCAATTTTAAGCGTTTTTTGCTTATCGACGTCTTCTTCCAAAATTTCTGCCTGTTTTTCAAAATTTATAATATGCAAATCAGGATATGAACCTTTATTAATTTGTTCACATGCAGCACAGTGGTTACATGCCCCTGTGTCTGTTTTTGTGTAATCGTTTATCGTGCAATTTAAAACCTTCGCAAACTCCAAAGCCATCATACTTTTACCGATTCCGTTTTCACCCATAAAAATATATGCGTGAGGAATCTTATTATTTCTTATCTGTTCGGAAATAATAGCTTTAGCTTTATTTTGGGCTATTATATTTTTAAACATACATTTTCTTTTTTATAAAAAATTTGTCTATCTCTTTATTGATATCTCTCTGAGTTTTTTCAATAACCGAATTTGTTTTAACCGTCTTAATTCGATTCGGAAATTTTTTTGCGAGATCAAGGAATCCTTTTCTTACTGCATTGTGAAAAGCAATATTTTCCCTTTCGATTCTGTCTCCGTTTTTAAAAGTTTTTTTCCCTGATGCCGATTTTGCTTTTCGTATTCCTATATAAGGTTTTATATCAAGATAAATTGTTAAATCGGGTTTAATTGAATATGTCGCAATATCATTAAGTTTTTCTATCGTTTTCATATCTATCTTTCTTGCATACCCCTGATATGCAAGAGTTGAATCCGTAAAACGGTCGCAAATAACAACGTTTCCTTTTTCTAAATTAGGTTTTATTATTTCTTCAACATGCTGGGCGCGGGCAGATTCATAAAGCATCAATTCACAGACAGGAGAAATCTTTAACTTCGGATTCAATAAAATATTCCTTACCTGTTCTGCGACAATACTGCCGCCTGGCTCTCTTGTTAAAAAGACTTTCAAACCTTTTTCGTTCAAATATTTTTTTAAAAGCTCAGATTGCGTCGACTTACCGCAGCCTTCACACCCTTCAACGGTTATAAAGAAACCTTTTCTCTTTTTCATATCTTTTGAATTTTATAAAAAAAAGCTTTTAGTGTCAAAAACAACAATATATTTGACAAAACATATTTTAAAATATAAAATAGCTTATGTTGGTTGTTAATCGCGGGGTGGAGCAGCCCGGTAGCTCGTCAGGCTCATAACCTGAAGGTCGTAGGTTCAAATCCTGCCCCCGCAACCACTTAAAAAAAAGGCTTACAATAAATGTAAGCCTTTTTTTATTTTATCATAATCTTTTTAAATCTTAACATTTTTTTGGATATTCTATACGAAACAAATAAAAATAACGACTACAGCGTAGTCGTTAAAAAATATGCCGAGAGTGGGACTTGAACCCACACGTCGCCTGAGCAACTTGAGATTTTGAGTCTCACGTGTCTGCCAATTCCACCATCTCGGCTTCTTTTTTATTTTATAATAATATTAATTTTTAGTCAAGAATATTCTGCCGGCATAAAATTGACAAAGAAATATTTTTTTGGTATTCTTTGTCTCGTAAAAATTTGTTTTGTTGCCGACGTAGCTCAGTTGGTAGAGCAATGGTTTTGTAAACCATCGGTCGGAGGTTCAAGTCCTCTCGTCGGCTTATTTAATAACATCCCTAAAAGAACAAAAGAGCTTATGGAAAAAAAATTATCTTTCAGCTTAAGTTTTAAGTTCGTTATAATAATATCGGTCGTTATAATATTTACGTCGCTAGTTTTAACATGGTTTTTTATTAACGGACAGACTCTTTTACTGAGAGGCTTTGTAGAAAACAGAGCTATTATTTTAGCCCATACTTTGGCAAATTCCAGCGAATACGGAGTAACTACCGTAAGCAAAGAATTTCTTTCACATCTCACAAAAAACACAATAAAAGAAGAGGATGTTTTATATTCCATAATTTATGATAAAAACGGAATTCCTTTATCAGAATCTTCCATTTCTGACCATTTAATCGATCAATATATCACATCTACTCCTATAGAGCCTTCTTCAATATCGGCTCTTGAAAAAACAAGACTCCAAAAAGGCGTAAGCGTTATATCTGGAATAGGAGAAGTTATTGAAATTATAGTTCCTATAATTTCTTATGACTATATGAATACCGCAAATTCTCTTTCTTACCAAAATTCTTTTTCGGCTCCCGACAACGGCGTCATAATAGGCGTTGTCAGAGTAGGCCTTACTCTTGAAAGGATAAATTATCAAATAGACAAAATGTCAAAAAGCATAGTATTTCTTACTCTTATAGTCGTATTAGCCGGCATAATTATTGCGATATTTTTGATAAAAATTCTTGTAAAACCTATACAGGAACTTATAATAGGAACAAAGAAAATAGCTATGGGCAATTTAGGCTACAGGGTTCCGTTAAATTCAAGAGATGAATTCAGGGATTTAGCAATATCTTTCAATTCAATGGCGACTGAAATGGAAGTGCATATAAGAGAATTAAATAAAGAAAAAAAGGAACTCTTAAACCTTAAAATTGCTTTTGAACAAAGAAGCCAGGAACTTGAAGAAACGTTGGATAAGGTTCAAAACATACAACAGGATTTAATAAAATCCGAAAAATTTGCAACCATCGGTAGATTAGCTTCTTCCGTAGCCCATGAATTGAGAAATCCTCTTGCCGGTATTAAAAATATTGCATATTTTCTTGCGAAAATGGGCGCTTTCAGCGATGATAAATCTAAACAAATGGTAAATATGCTGTCTTCGGAAGTGCAAAGAGCAAATAAAATTATCACGGATTTGCTTGATTATTCAAAGACAAAAAAATTAAATAAACTTGAAGTAAAAATAGATTCTTTTATTGAAAAAGCTTTGTTAAACGTAACTTTGCCGGAACAAGTAAATATATTAAAAGATTTTGAATCGTTTACTGCAATAATAGACCCTGATAAGATAACCCAGGTTATCATAAATTTAGTTTCCAACGCCAGAGACGCAATGCCTCCAGAAGGCGGCACTATAACAATCATTGCAAAAAAAGAATATAAGAGTTTTATTCTTATTATTGAAGATAATGCCTGCGGCATGGATACTGAAACACAATCTCATCTTTTTGAACCGCTGTTTACAACTAAATTAAAAGGCATCGGTTTAGGTCTGCCTATAGTAAAAGAAATTATAGAAGCTCATTTGGGGAAAATATCCGTAAAAAGCAAAAAAAATATTGGAACGACTTTCACAATAGAGCTTCCACTCTCATAGGGGATTGAAATGGAAAAGAAACTGAAAATTTTAGTTGTGGATGATGAGGACGCTTTAAGATTTTCTTTGGCAAGTATTTTGGAACTTGAAGGTTTTGAAGTTAAAACTGCCGAAGACGGATTTAAAGCCGTAGAAATGGCCGAAAAAGAATCTTTTGACATTTTATTTTCAGATATCAGAATGCCGGGCCGTACAGGAACAGAAACATTCAAACTGATAAAAAAAATAAGACCCGATATTATAGGCGTTATGATGACTGCTTATGCTTTAAATGATTTAATAGTTGAAGCTTTGAATTTAGGAGCTTTTACATGTTTAAGCAAGCCTTTTGAAATAGGAACTGTTTTATCAACTATTAAAGACGTAACGTCCAGACCTTTCGCTGTCGTTGTTGATAACGAAGCAAATATTGACTCAAACTTCCTGAGTTCGTTAAAACACAGCGGTCTTAATGTCGCAACGACCGATATGGATATGAATAAAATTGATTTTATGTTTAAGCATAAACCTGATATTCTCATATTAAGCATAGACAATGATGCGAACACAAGTATCTCTATACTTGAGAAATTAAAAGAGATGACGGGCTCAATACCAAAAACAATACTTGTAGGCAGTGAAGAAGACAACAATATTCTCGATAAATTCAGAGGAATAGGCGCTGTATCTTTTATAAAAACTCCGATATGCATACCACAGGTTTTTGATATATTAGGAAAAGAAACCAGAAAATACAATATTGCCATGATAAACGCAGAATCAGACGAGTTTATCCCTTTAAGAGCGTCTTTACTTGAAAAGAAATTTAACCTGATTCCTTATAATAATTTTCAGAATTTTTTTGATGAAATAAAATACTGTTTTTTTGACACTGTTCTTATAAACACAAAAATAGAAACAAACATAACCGATTTCCACGATAAATTGCACAAACTGATGCCTAACATAGGAGCAATCTATATCTTACAGGATGAAGCAAATGTCGAATCTCTAAAGAAAAAAGGATGTTTTTATTTGACCAAGCCTTTTGAAATAGATGACATAATAAATTTAATAAATAAAATAAGGAAGTAATGTTATGCCTGAAAAAACATATACTTTAACAAAGAAAGAATTAAATGCCGAAAAAAACAAAGTAATAGCAAAGTTTGCATCGGTAGCTTCGCATGATTTAAAAAACGTCGTAGGAGGTCTTTCTAATATCGCTTATTATTTTTCAAAAGCATTAAAACCGGAAGGCGAAACACAAAATGCAATGTTGAAATTATTGTCGACAGAAGTAAACAATTTAAATACAAGAATCACTAATTTGCTTGATATGACAAGAGTCAAACAGCTTACAAAAACTCCCTGCAATTTACAGGACATCATTACCCAAGCCGTGAATGACACAAAAATTGAAGGAATTGAATTTGAATTACAATTATTACCGGCACAGATATATGCAGATGCCGAAAGGATGAAGCAAGTTTTTACAAATATAATAACAAACGCAAAAGATGCGATGAAAAACAAAGGCACAGTAATAATTAAAATGAATATTGAAAACAATACGGTAAAGACTGAAATTCTGGATTACGGTATTGGTATGGACAATGAAACTCTTGAAAATTGCATTGACCCTATGTTCTCAACAAAACTTGCAAAAGCAGTTGGTATGGGACTTACGGTTGCGAACCAAGTAATTGAAATGCATAACGGAATACTAGTTATTGAAAGCGAGAAAGATAAAGGAACAAAAGTAACCATTTCTCTAAATATATTGAACTCCTAAAATAAATATTAAATAAAAAAAACAATCATACGAATTTGTATGATTGTTTTTTATTGTGAAACCTTCTTAAAATTTATTTTTTCTTTGTT